>MDSV01167211.1_pt1 | contig 21838 bp, 17 predicted proteins | sample 810851 | NCBI WGS metagenome assembly MDSV01 (sample SAMN05326640, study PRJNA326480) | marine metagenome | isolation source: seawater | place: Atlantic Ocean: North East | collected 2012 | reverse complement strand
CCGCCAGGGCCGGAAGGCAGCAACGGCAGTTTGCTTCGTATTTGCCGTGGTCACCCTGGCATCTTCCCCGTTCCCCCAAGGCTTGCTCGCGGCCAAGCGCTCTGGCTACGCTGTGCCCGTGAACCTGAACTCATTCTTTCGCTCCGCCCTCATCGCCTTGGCGTGTCTCGCACTAGGCAAGCCAACTACCACCCTCGCTGCAGACAAGCCAAACATCCTGATCATCCTCGTCGACGATCTCGGATACGGCGACCTGTCCTCCTACGGCGCCAAGGATTTGAAGTCGCCACACCTCGACGCGTTGATGGCGGACGGTATGCGGTTCGATTCATTTTACGCGAACTGCCCGGTCTGCTCCCCCACCCGCGCCGCACTCTTGAGCGGCACCTACCCAGACATTGCCGGCGTGCCGGGCGTCATCCGTACCCACCCACAAAACAACTGGGGCTGGCTGTCGCAGGACGTCACCCTGTTGCCAAACGTTTTGAAGGATGCCGGCTACCACACATCGATCATCGGCAAGTGGCACCTCGGCCTCGAGGAACCCAACACACCGAACGGACGCGGTTTCGATTATTTCAAGGGCTTCCTTTGCGACATGATCGACGACTACTACAAGCACCGTCGTCACGGCATCAATTACTTCCGCGAAAACCGCAGGGAGATCGACCCTCCCGGCCACGCAACCGATCTCATCACCGAGTGGGGCATCGATTACGTGAACAATCGCAAAGGAAAGGATGAACCGTTTTTCATGTATCTCTCCTACAACGCACCGCACACACCGATTCAGCCGCCGCAGGATTGGTTCGAAAAAGTGAAAGCGCGCGAAGCGGGCATCAGCGACAAGCGAGCCAAGTTGGTCGCGCTGATCGAGCACATGGACGACGGCATCGGGCAGGTGATCAATGCCCTGAAGAAAAACGGACAGTACGAAAACACGTTGACGATTTTCAGCAGCGACAACGGCGGTCAGGTCAACGTCGGCGGCACGAACGGTAATCATCGTGGAGGAAAACAGGATATGTACGAGGGCGGCCTGAAGGTGCCGACCTGCGCCGTTTGGCCCGGCAAAATCAAGGCCGGAACCCGCAGCAACCTCGTCGGCATTACGATGGATTTGTATCCCACAGCCTGTGCCGTGGCAGGAGCCAAAGTGCCCGGTTATGTCGAAGGAAAAAACATTCTGCCGACCATGCTCGGCCAAGCGCAGACGTTCGACCGCGACCTTGTTTTTGTCCGGCGCGAAGGCGGCTTGCGATACAACGGGCAGGACTATCACGCCTTCCGCCGGGGCGACTGGAAACTGGTACACAATACGCCATTCGCGCCATACGAGTTGTACAACCTCAAGGACGATCCGCTCGAGTCGAGAAACCTTGCGAATACCAACCGCAAAAAATTCAACGAACTGGCCTCAGCCCTCCGACTCCACTACCAACGCGCTGGAAAAACCCCCTGGCAAAAACCAGCGAAGTAGCCGCGATTGGCCAAGTTGCAAACACACCATGAAGAATCTTTTAACCCTTATATTGTCGCTTGGCTTTGTTTCACTTGGCCAAGCGGCGGATTATAGCCCCGGCCCCTTGGCCAAGCGCCAACCCGACGTCCCCAAGGGCCGGGTTATCCAGGCCAAGTGGACGAACTGCAAACACTTCCCAGGCACAGAACGCGATTACTGGGTCTACATCCCGGCACAACACGACGGAACGCAGCCAGCCAACCTGATGGTGTTTCAGGACGGGGGTGGGTTCGTGAGCGAGAATGGTCATACCCGCGTGCCGATCGTGTTCGACAACCTGATCCATCGTGGTGAACTTCCATTGACAGTGGGACTTTTCGTCAACCCCGGCGTCATTCCCCCTGCGGAACCCGGCAACCAAGTGCGAAAAAATCGCGCGTTCGAATACGATACAGTGAATGGGCAATACGCGAATTTCATCATCGAGGAACTCCTCCCCCACGTTGTCGCTGAGCATGATTTGAAACTTACCAGCGAACCCTCCGGCCGTGCGATTTGTGGCAACAGCTCCGGGGGAATAGCTGCTTTTACCGCAGCTTGGTTTCGTCCGGATTTTTTTGGAGGCGTCATTAGCCACATCGGAAGCTTCACCAACATCCGCGGTGGTTTCGTGTATCCGGCGCTAATCCGCAAAACAGAAAAGAAGGACATTCGCATCCTGCTACAGGAAGGTCGGCGTGACCTCGACAACCTGCACGGCCATTGGCCGCTCTCAAACAAACAGGTGGCCAAGGCGCTGGAATTCAAGGGCTACGACCACAAGGTCGTCTGGGGGGATGGCGGCCATAGTGGTCGGCATGGAGGAGCAATTTTTCCCGACTCTGCCAAATGGATTTATGCAGATCCTTCCCCCACAAAGAAATTCGACCCGTTAGCACCGGATATTCCCGACTACCCATTCACTGCCGACTCGAAACGGCAGGATGCCGCCCCAAGAGGCAAGGTCTCAAAGCACATTCACGAGAGCAAAATCTTCGAGGGAACCAAGCGCGAATACCACGTCTATGTGCCGGCCCAGTACAAGGCCGACACGCCGGCTTGCGTGATGATTTTTCAGGACGGCCACGCCTACTTAAAAGAGGACGGGGATGTCCGTGCAACAATTGTGTTTGATAATCTCATCCACAAGGGAGAGATGCCGGTGACCATCGGCATCTTCGTCAACCCCGGCCACCGCGGCGACGAGTTTCCCGAGAATCGTTGGCGGGCAAACAACCGCAGTTACGAGTACGACTCACTCGGCGACCAGTACGCGCGATTTTTACTGGAGGAACTCCTCCCTGCGGTTGGCAAGAAATACAACCTCTCGACAAAAGCGGAAGATCGCGCCATCTGCGGAGCGAGCAGCGGCGGCATCTGCGCCTTCACAGCCGCCTGGGAACGCCCCGATGCCTTCAGCAAGGTCTACAGCATGATCGGCAGCTTCACCAACATTCGCGGTGGTAACATCTACCCAAGCTGGATTCGCAAGACTGCGCCCAAGCCAATCCGGGTCTTCCTCGAGGGCGGCGAAAACGATTTAAACAACTCCCACGGGGATTGGCCGTTGGGCAACCTTCAGATGGCCGCCGCTCTCAAGCACATGAACTGGGACTACCGCTTCGTATTCGGCAAAGGCAAACACAATCTCCGCCACGGCGGCACCCTCCTCCCTGAAGCCCTGCGCTGGCTATGGGCAGATCATCAAAATTAATGGTATCAACAATGAAAAAATTAACGACCACCTTGTTTGGATTTTTCCTGGCAAACCTTGCCACCGCTCAGGACATGCCTTTGTCACAGGTGTTGATACCCGGTGAAGACTGGCAATTGGTATCCAATCACAACGGGTTCACTGATGCACCCACGGCAGACGGTGAAGGGAACTTTTATTTCTCCGATATGCGAAGCGACCACGGCCTGCTAAAGGTCGCCCCCCCGGGCAAGGTGCATCTTTACCTCGAAGGTGCCACCGGCATCAGTGGAATGAAGTTTGGCCCAGACGGCAAACTGTACGCCTGTCGAGCCAAGGCCGGAGAAGTCGTTGTCATCGATCCCAAGTCCAGCGAGATGAAAGTGCTGGCGAAAGATGTCCGCCCAAACGATCTCGTTGTCACACACAAGGGCTATCTTTATTTCACCGAGACTCCGAAAAAACACGTGACGTTTATCAATACAAAAACCGGTGAGATAAAAATAGCCGATCAGGGCATAACTGGTCCCAACGGCATCTGTCTTTCACCCGACCAAGGGACACTTGTCGTCTCGGATTTCCGGGGAAAACACTGTTGGGCGTTTCGAATCGAACTGGATGGCACTCTCAAATACAAACAACCGTACATGACGATGCGCCGCAAACCGGATCCAACCAAGCGCAATATCCTCCCGAACTTTCAGCCGTCCTGCAAAGGCGACGGCATGATTACGGACGCCTACGGGCGTTATTATGTTGCCACCGAATTGGGTGTCCAATACTTCGACCCGGCAGGACGAATCAGCGGCGTCATTCCCGGTCCGCCGGACATCAAGGGGATGACCAGTGTTACCTTCGCCGGCCGAAATCTGGAGTACATGCACATCACCTGCTTCGACAAAGTGTACCGGCTCAAAACCAAGACCCGAGGCATCCTGTATCAAGACGGCCCACAAAACCACCCACCCAAACTGACGAAATAGTACTTGGCCAAGCGGGCTGGATTTTTCAACGGCTTCACAGCAGGATGCCGGGGATGTTCAAGCAATTCTTCACTATTGCAATATTGGCCGCATCGTCGCTTGGCCTGATCGCGGCAAAACCGAATATCGTGTTGGTGATGGCTGATGATCAGGGCTGGGGGCAAACCGGTTTCCGAAATCATCCCGCGCTCAAGACTCCCCACCTCGATGCGATGGCTGCGAATGGCCTCCGCTTTGAACGTTTTTATGCTGGAGGCCCGGTGTGTTCCCCCACCCGCGCCACGGTCCTAACCGGGCGCACCCACGACCGCACCGGCGTGTTCGACCATGGCTACGCACTGCGGCAACAGGAGAAGACGCTTGGCCAAGCGATGAAAAACGCCGGTTTCGCCACCGCGCATTTTGGCAAATGGCACCTGAACGGATTGCGAGGCCCCGGCGCCCCGATCTTCAAGGAGGACTCCCATCACCCGGGTGCTTTTGGTTTCGATGAATGGTTGTCGGTGACGAATTTTTTCGATCGCAACCCGATCATGAGTCGTCAGGGTAAAATTGAGGAGCACAGCGGCGACTCCTCGGAAATCATCGTCGACGAGGCGCTGAAGTTCATCAAGATCAAGGTTGCGGCGAAGGAACCGTTCTTCACGGTCATCTGGTACGGCACCCCACACGATCCGTGGGTAGCCGATGATGCCGACAAAAAGCCGTTCACCCAACTCAGCGCCAAGGCGCAGGAGCATTATGGTGAACTGGTCGCCATGGACCGCAGCATCGGCACGCTGCGCGCCGGCCTTCGCAAACTGGAGGTCGACAAAAATACCCTTGTGTGGTTCACGAGTGACAATGGGGGTCTGCCCCGTTTTGATCCACCGACGACCGGTGGGCTGCGCGGGTTTAAGGGATCGATGTATGAGGGCGGCCTCCGCGTCCCGGCCATCATCGAATGGCCGGCCGGCATTCAGACGCCACGAGTCACGCACTACCCTGCCGGTGCTGTGGATATTTTCCCGACACTGGCCAGAGTGGCCGGGCTTAAAAAACCAACGATGCTCAAGCCGCAGGATGGGCAGAGTCTGGTGAAACTGTTCTCACGGGAAATCGGCCCACGCAAAAAACCGCTTCCGTTCAGAAGCCGCGGACGGGTGGCTGTCGTGGATAACAACTACAAGATGATTTCCCTCCCCGGCAACGGCGAAACCCAGTATGAACTTTATGATTTAAAAAAGGATTCCGCCGAACAAAACAACCTGACCGCCAAGCTGCCAAAGGTAGCCAAGCGTCTCCGCAAAAAACTCCAATCGATCGATGCCTCCGTCACCGCCAGCGTGAACGGACAGGATTATCCCGGGAACAAAGTCGACGCTCAACCGCCGAGAATATTCTGGTGGGAGAGTGAAGCATATCGCCCGTATTTTTCCGAGTGGATCAATCGGCCCGAGTACGCCTCCCGCTTGAAAAGATATCTCGGCGCTCAACAGAAAAAGAAACAACCATGATTCTGAGGACACTGCTCCTTCTGGCCTTCGCAGGCACTGCGGTACTGGCCAAGGAGGCCAAGCCGAACGTGCTGTTCATCGTCATTGACGACATGAACGACAGCATCTCGCTACTCGATCCAAAGTCTCCCATCAAGACCCCAAATATCGAGCGCTTGGCCAAGCGCGGGATTTCGTTCTCCCGTGCCTACTGTATCTCCGCCGCCTGCAATCCGTCGCGTGTTGCCACGCTTACCGGCCTGCGCCCCAGCACGAGTGGCGTCTACCAAAACGCCAGTGACTGGCGTAAGGCACTGCCCAAACGCCGAACCATCATGCAGCAGTTTCAAGCCGCCGGTTACGCCGTGCGGGGTGCCGGAAAAATTTTCCACCACAAACTCGCTGGCGCCTTTCATGACAAGGCTTCATTCGATGAATTTCTCCCCATGGCACCACAAAACATGCCGCCGAAGAAACTCAATAAGGCACCAGGATATGGGTCACGCAACACGGACTGGGGCGTTTGGCCGAACGACGAGAAGGACACTATCGACTTTCGTACGACCGAGTACTGTATTCGAAACCTTAAGAATCCGCCCCAGGACAAACCGCTGTTCCTCGCCGCAGGCATCTTCAAGCCCCACTCTCCATTTTTTGCACCGCCCAAGTATCACGAAAATCTTCCGGGTATCCCAAAACCAAAGCGACTGGATAATGACTGGGACGATCTCCCTTCCGGGGCAACCGCCTTGATGAAACGCACAAAATGGTTCTGGAAAGGAATGAGCAAACTGGATCAAAAGATTCCGGGATCGTATCAGGATTTCCTCGACGCCTACGCCGCATGCTGTCTTTTTGCCGACGCCCAGGTCGGCCGACTCCTGGATGCTTTAGATCAAAGCCCCATCGCTAAGAACACGATCGTTGTCCTCTGGTCCGACCACGGTTTTCACCTCGGCGAGAAGGATCACATTGAGAAATTCGCGCTGTGGGAAAAAGCCAATCATGTTCCATTCATCATCGCTGCACCGGGCGTGACGAAGCCCGGTTCACGCTGCGAACAGCCGGTCGACCTGACCGTGCTTTATCCAACCTTGATGGAGCTTTGCAGACTCGATGCCAAGACCAAGTGCGACGGGCCAAGCGCTGTTCCGCTGCTCCGCGATCCCGATGCACTGTGGCCCTACCCCGCCATCAGCACCTACGGCAAAGGAAATCACGCCATCCGAACCAAGCGCTGGCGCTACATCCGCTATGCCGACGGCTCGGAGGAACTGTACAATCACGACTACGATCCGAACGAATGGACGAATCTGGCCAAACAGCCAGCGATGGTTCCCTCCCTCTCAAAACTACGCGCCCGAATTGCACTTGGCCAAGCGGCCGAACCGGTTTCCAATCTCCGGCGATAGACCAATCCCTTCAGTTTTTTCGTGGCGACACAACAGGGATGAGATACGCTCCGGCGCATGCGAGTCACTACCCTGTTTTTAGCCACGACACTGTTTTCATTCTTTCCGCTTGGGCAAGCGGAGGATGCAAAGAAAAGCACGAAGCTCCCGCAAATTTTCGAGGAGGATTTTGAAAAAGGCCAAAACCGTTGGGAGGTCACGGACAGCAAAAGTTGGACTCATCGGAAGGTGGACGGCAACCAGGTTTTTGGAATCAACCGCCGCAACAGCGACTACAAGCCGAAGGTCCGTAGCCCGTACCACATCGCGCTGATCAAGGGCGTCGAAGTGGCCGACTTCGAGTTAACCTTCGACGTTAAGAGCACCAAGGACACCGGCGGGCATCGCGACTGCTGCGTGTTTTTCAACTGGCAGGATGCCGAGCATTTTTACTATTGCCACTTCGGCGCAAACCCGGATCCGCACAGCGGACAAATCATGATCGTCAAGAATGCCCCGCGCAAAGCCATGACGAACAACAAAAATAAAACCCCGTGGAAAAACGAGACGTGGCACAAAATCAAAGTCGTCCGAGACTCAAAAAAAGGCACGATCGAGGTGTACTTTGACGACATGACCAAGCCGCACATGAGCGTGGTCGACAAAACCTACGGCAAGGGCCGCATCGGCATCGGATCATTCGACGACATGAACGATTTCGACAACATTAAACTCCGAGGCAGGTAAAACGACTGTGAAACGAATCCTCCTTGCTTTCACGATCCTGTTTCTGACCGGCACCGCAGGGGCGGAATCCAAGCGCCCAAACATCCTCTACATCATCGTCGACGACCAGTCGCCGTTTGACTTCAAGTTTTACAATCCGCAAAGCCAGTTGAACGCGCCGGTGATTGAAAAACTGGCAACCGAAGGGATGGTGATCGATGGCGCGTACCACATGGGTTCGTGGGTTGGCGGCGTGTGCACGGCCTCCCGGCACATGATCATGAGCGGTCGCACGGTTTGGCACATCCCAGATCGGAAATTCCGCAAGCCACCGGCCAATCCGAATGCGTCAAACCCGAAACTGGTGCCGCCCGATTTGGTCGAAAACACGCTGGCAGCAGTATTCAACCGGGCCGGCTACGACACCATGCGCACCTGCAAACGCGGCAACAGCTACGACAGCGCCAACAAGCAATTCAAGGTGGTACACGATGCCACCAAGCGCGGAGGCACGGCCGAGACCGGAAGCGCGTGGCACGCTGAGAGAGTGCTCGATTACCTAAACAAACGCGAACTGATCGAGGACGCAGATCCCTTCCTGATCTATTTTGGATTTTCTCATCCGCACGATGTCCGCGATGGCACGCCGGAGCTTTTGAGAAAATACGGTGCTGTGAACCATCGCGACAAAGCTACACTGCCTCCTGCCAATGCGAAGCAGCCCAATCTGCCCATCAATTGGCTGCCCAAACACCCCTTTCACCACGGTCACCCGGGCCTTCGCGATGCGGTGAAGGTGCGAGGCGTTTGGGAGCGGCGTGACGAACGCACCATACGCAACGAGATTGGTCGGCAGTTTGCCTGCAGCGAATACATCGACCAACAGATTGGCCGCGTGCTTGCCAAGCTCAAAGCGATGGGCGAGTTAGACAACACTTACATCATCTACACCGCCGACCACGGCATGGCCATCGGCCGGCACGGACTGCAGGGTAAACAAAATTTGTACGAACACACCTGGCGTGTGCCATTCGTGGTGAAAGGCCCCAGCATCAAGCCTGGCAGTCGCGCCCAGGGAAACGTCTACCTGCTCGACACGCTGGCCACTCTCTGCAGTCTTGCTGGTATCCAGCCTCCGGCCACCAACGAGGGCATCAGTCTCGAACCTGTTTTAAAGGGTCGCACGCAGACCGTTCGCGAGACGTTGTACGGCGTCTACAGCGGCGGCACCAAGCCGGGCATGCGCAGCGTGCGCCACGGCGATTGGAAACTGATCAAGTACGATGTGATGGACGGCTCTGTGCGCAAAACCCAGCTCTTCAACCTAAAGGAAAATCCGCACGAATTCCTTCGTGAACACCACGCGCTACGCCCCTTTCCCGAGCCAAGCCCCATGGTGTTCAATCTCGCCGAAAGCCCCAAGTACGCTGCAAAACGCAAAGAATTGGAAGCGTTGCTGTTGCGGGAGATGAACCGGTTAAACGACCCGTTTCGCTTGTGGGATCAGCCACAAAAATAAAGCAGCAGCACAAAAAAAACACACGGATCGTTCCGTGTGTTTTTTAATTCTTTTGTGAAACCTATTTCTTGCCGAGATCGCGAATACGGATATTTCGATACCAAACGGCATCTCCATGATCCTGAAGCAAAATGTGCCCGGCCAGGCGCTGCCCGAACACTTTGAGGTTTTTGAATTTACTCTTGGCAATGGAAGCCTTGAGTTCGTCGCTCCCCAGCTTATAGGTCAGCACGATCTTGCCATTCAAAAAGTGCTTCACGGTGTTGCCCTTCACGAGAATACGGGATGAATTGAACTCACCCACCGGTTTGAGCGGCTTATCCTTTGCGGGGTCGAGCACGTCATAAAATGCTGCGGTCTGGCGATTGGCACCCTTGGCCCCATCCGGATGATTTTCGTCGTCCAACACCTGATACTCATGACCGAGCGATCCGCGCTCGCGGATGATGAAATACTTCACCCCACTGTTCGCCCCCTTGGCCACCTTCCATTCGAAACGAAAATCGAACTGCTCGTACTTGCCGCGGGTGATGATGTCGCCGCCACCGCCCTTGGCCACGTGCTTCAGGCAGCCGTCCTCGATCACCCAGCCTTTTTCCGGAAACTTACCGGATTTGGCATTCATCCATTGGTCCGTCGATGTGCCTTCAAAAAGCGACACAAAGTTTTTCTCTTTTCCGGCTCCGCGCTTTTTCTTTTCAGCCAGGACCGGGGTGCTCAAGGCAGCCGTCAAGGCGACCGTTGCGAGTAGGGATACGATTCGATTCATCTTGAAAAATTGATCAGCGGCAACAGCTTGGCCAAGCGGATTAAATCGGTCAAGCCAAGGGCAATCGGGCCATACTCAAAACATCAACCTACTTGAGCGTTCCCCAAGTTGAGCGCTCCACTTTACCCAGAAACTGAGGCGTTGGCCAAGCGCTTCCAGCTTGGCCAAGGGCAGCGTGTCCGCGCGGTCTTCCCCCTGACCGTCCAATGCCTCCCATTCTGGACAAAGCGCGAGCAACTCGGCATCCACCCGCGCCAACTCCTTTTGCAACCGACTATGCAGAGCTGAGACTTCATCGTTCAACGCCAGTCCCTCCACCATCAACGTCGCCTGCATCATCGGGGAATCCTGCTTTTCCTTTTTGACAAGGAACGCGTCCACTTTCCGGCATGTATCCCCTATCTCCATAAACCAGTCTGTCATTTCAGCCGGGATCGACTGGACGTTGTCAGGTGCCTTGCCCCGCTCCAACTCGATCAGGTGGCGAACCCGGCACTTGGCATCATCCAGACATTGATAGGCTTCATTAATCTCGGTGAAGGCATCCTGCTTCTCCACTTTGATAGCCGCATCGGCGTTATGAGACTGGTCGGGATGGGCATCGGCCGACAAGTCATGAAATCGCTGCTGGAGTTGCTCCGCATCCAGCCACGGTCTGCGGGGAAAATTCAGCCGCGCAAAATGATCCACCATGACTTGATGTCCCCTCGGTCAGGCGCTGAAACTCTCACCGCAGGAGCATGTGCTCGCTGCGTTGGGGTTGTTCACCTTGAAGCCACCATCCTCCAGCTTGTCGGCGTAATCCAACTGACTTCCGGTCACGTACAGTGCCGTCTTGGGATCCACCACCACCCGGATGCCTCCACTCTCAACGAGGATATCCCGATGAGCCGGTGCATCCTGCAGGTCGAGTTTGTACTGCAACCCGGAACATCCGCCACCGATCACGGCCACACGCAACACCCCCTCCGGTCGGCCCTGCCGTTGCAGCAGGGTCGACACCTTGGTGCTCGCGCTCTCGCTGACCTTGAGCAACCGCTCGTCACCGACGCGAACCTTGACCTCTTCTGGGGAATCCTTCTTAGCGATGCCGGAAATCATCGCGACCAACCTACCGACCGACAAAAAAACGGTCAAGGCGAGCCAAGCGCTTGGCCAAGCGTTACGCCTTGGCCAATTCGTCCTCGGCAATGATGAACGATTCGAAGTGAGCGAGGTGATTCGGTGGGATCAGCGCCTTAAATACAGCCTCGGCCCCGTCGTAGTTGCGCTCCAACACCTGCCCCACCTCGTGCAACCGGGCGATGACGTTGGATTTCGAATGAGGAATCGACAACTCCACCATCTGTCGCACCGGCCTTAGCTGCTTGCCAAGTTCCGCCATGAACACGTCAAACCCCTCCCCAGTTTTGGCCGACACGACGATGGAATTCTCGTACTCCGTCGTATAGCGCTTGGCCAAGCCGGGGGCCGTCACCCGATCGATCTTGTTGAAGACAATCAGCATCGGCTTATCGGCCACGCCCAATTCGCCCAGCACCTGGTTCACAGCCTCGATTTGTTCCTCCGCATGCGGCGAACTGATGTCCACCACGTGCAGCAACAGATCCGCCTCGACCACCTCCTCCAGCGTGGCCTTGAACGCATCGACCAAATCATGCGGCAGCTTGCGAATGAAACCCACCGTGTCAGAAAGCAGCACGTTTTGATTGGTAGGCAAGCGCAGTCGGCGCGTGGTCGGGTCCAACGTGGCGAACAGCTTGTCCTCCGACAGGGTCGCCGCCCCGGTGATGGCATTGAACAACGTCGACTTGCCGGCGTTGGTGTAGCCAACCAACGATCCCAGCGGCCACTGGTTGCGTTTGCGCCCCGAACGCTGCACATCACGCTGGCGCATGACCAACTCGAGGTCGCGTTGAATTTTGTCGATCCGCTCGCGGACTTTCCGGCGGTCCACCTCCAACTGGCTTTCACCCTCGCCGCCGCGCATCCCGATACCGCCTTTTTGCCGTGAAAGGTGAGTCCAAAACCGGGTTAACCTCGGCAACAGATGGTTCAACTGCGCCAGTTCCACCTGCATTTTGCCCTCACGAGTCCGGGCGCGTTGGGAAAAAATATCGAGAATCAATGCGGTGCGATCGAGAATCTTGCACTCAAACACCTTCTCCAGGTTACGCCCCTGCGCCGGGCTGAGTTCCTCGTCGAACACCACGGTATCGACCTTGGATTCCTTGCACTCTTCAGCAAACTCCTTCGCCTTGCCCGGCCCGATGAACGTCGCCGCGTTGAATTTATCCAACCGCTGCGTGCCTCGCCCAACGACCTCGCCCCCGGCCGTCGTGACCAATTCCGTCAACTCATCGAGCGATTCATCAATGCACCAGGCGTCCTCCGCCTTGAGTTGCACCCCAACGAGAAACACCCGCTCGGTCTCGCGATTGATAGTGTCGACTAGCCCCTTCACCTTATTTGGAAGCGAGCTTCACCATGCGAATGACATCCCCGGATTTCAACTTCGCACGCCCGAGCTTGGCCAACTGGTCGGCACCAACCCGGATGATTCCCGACGGGCGCACCACTTCAAACGCCTTGAATCTCGGATCGAGCTTGGCCGCCTCGATGGCTCCCTTGAGATTGAGTCCGTCCACAAACGGGATCGACGAGACCAATCCCGTGGCAGCATTCACGAACGTCACCTCGCCGGTCTTGGCCAGTTCAAGCAACGCCTTGCCGCTCGATTTACCAGCGGAAAACGCCACCTTGCCTCCCGCCTTCACCGTGGCAACGGCTAGCTTGCCCGCAGCCTTGCCGGTCGTCTTCGCGGCACTGGTCGCAAACCTCGATACGCCGCTCGCCGTTTTTCGAGCGGCGGTTTCACATCCGATTGCGAAGATGGAAAAAGCTGCCAATACGGCAGCTTGTCCCAAACTGAATCCCTGTCGAGTGGCGATCACTTACGCAGCCGTCTCGCGCTCCATCGTCCCCTTGAAGTTGCAGGGATCCTCTTCGACTCCAAAATTTTCACTGAATAATTCCTCGACCCGCTGCAGTTCATCCTCCGACAGGTACGGCTTGTCCTCGGTGAACTCGATGAGTTGCTCCTCGTTGTAAATGTTCGGCAATGTTGAGGCGACTGTCTTTTCCGCGAGCAGCCAAAGCAGGGCCGCCTGGCCAAGCGTGCGACCGGACTCCGGCGAGGTCAGGAACTCGAGCGACTTGATTTTCTTCAGGCCGTTAACCAGCCATGAGCGTGGCCGATGCGAACGATGATCCTCCGGCGGAAAAACCGTGTCCTCGGTGTACTTGCCCTCGAGCATACCGGAGCTGTGAGTCACCCGAATCAGAAAACTGGTGTCGAGCTCCGGTTCCTCGGTCATACGGCCATGACGAAAATCCGCGAGATCGTCGGTGGCGGCATTGTCCTTGCCTGATTTTGCATAAGTGGAGGCGTTGATCTGGTTGCCCGGAAACTGCTCCAGCATGTTGTAAATGTGCTGAATGATCCTCGGGTTGCGGCGTTGGACACAATCCACACCCTCGTACATCCAGCCGATCGCCGGGCCAAGCGCGATACCGGAACACACGAGTTTGCCCTCCTGCTCGAGTTCCTCCAGCGCCTCCCAGACCTCGTCCGTATCGACCTGTGCCGATCGGACGTTGTGCAGTTGCATGATGTCGATACGATCCGTCTTGAGTCGTTCGAGACATTTTTCCGTGGCGAACTTGATGTATGCCTTGGAGAAATCCTGCTCGATCTCACGCTGCCCCTTGCGATCGCCATCGTGATTGTAAAAATCGTAGCCGACCTTGGTGGCGATCACGACATCGTCCCGCTTGTCGCCCAGCGCCTTGGCGAGCAGTTCCTCGCTGCGCCCGTTGCCGTAGGTGTCAGCCGCATCGTAAAGGTTTATCCCGCGATCAAACCCTTTTTGAATCAGGCCAACCGCATCCTCGTCGGTGAACTTGCCCCACCAACCGGTCGAGACCGTCCAAAGGCCAAACCCTACCTCGGACACCTCCAAATCTGTCTTTCGAATTTTCCGAAATCTCACGGCGGACAAAGTAGCACGAACCGGCGACGCGTCAAAAGTCGGATTTATTTCGGTGGCCCAGCCTGCAGCAGCGCCAAAAGGTCGAGAATTTCCTCCCGGGTAAACGAGTTCACCAGACCCGGCGGCATTGGGGAAAACTGCGAGTCCTTCCGCGTGGCAACTACGTTCAACTTCACTTCCCGCACTTGCGAGGGCTGGTACGCGTTCGGCGCGATCAGCAGTGATTTCTCGCGTTCGCCAACCAGTCGGCCTTCAATCAGTTCACCCTGCTTTGTCGTCAGCGACACGTTACGGTACTTGTCAGCGATGACTTTTGACGGCTCGAGAATCGATTCCAGAATCGCCCGAGCATCAAACCGGGCCCCGATTGCCGTGAGATCCGGTCCAATCGCGAGGCCTTCGCCGTCGAAAACATGGCACGCCGTGCAGGCGGCCTGCTTGAGGACGCGGCGCCCGTTTTCGAGATCGCGCTTGGCCAAGCGCTTGGCCAAGTCGGCAAAATCACCCATCTCCCAGCGCCTGTGCTCCGGCCGCTTGGCCAATGGATTGGCCGCTTCCGGCTTAGGCTTGGCTTTAAACAATTTACCGAAATCCTCCCTCTCCCCTGGCGGCACCTTGGCAAGGGCATCGGCGATGATGTGTTTCATGAAACCCTGAAAATGCCGGTCGCTCTGCTCACCGGTCATCTTTTTCAGCCAAGCAAAATAGGCACGTCGATGTTCCGGCGACCATCCGTCCTCGATGAGCCGCATGTGAAACAAATAGGACAACCGTTCCTCCTGCGACTTGGCAGCCACCACGTAATTCAAAAGTTGGGGAATCATCCCCTTGGCATTCAAAAAAATCATCAACCGAGAAACTTCCATCCGGGTTTCTGGAAAATTACCCGACGCCTTGGCTATTTTGTTGATGGTCGATTTCCGGTCGTAGACGGTGCCGGCGTCCATCCGGATGAATGCCAATTGATAGGTTCTCAAGGCGACCAGTTGCCACTCCAAAGCCAGCCCCTCCAACGGCAGATCGTTGAGGCGCGCGACAACCTGGGGAGGCACCTTGGCATCGGCCACGCGAGCCAGCGCCATCAACGCAGTCAGCGCCCGTTTCGGATCGGACTCCGTGAGCGCCGGGAGAGTCCAACGCTTTATCGGCTGGTTTTCCAGAGCCACCCTGGCGGCATGGCGAATCCAAAAATCATCATGGCTCAGGTTATCCCAAGCCAAGCCAAGTCCCTCGATGGACTGTTCGCTATGAAAAACTTCCAAACGGCGGCGCAACTCTCTCGACTGCTTCGCGGCTTCCAAATGCGTCTGGCCAAGCGCAGGAAGCCCGCTCGCCTCCTTCGGTTTCCCGGTAAAGCGAACTCGATACAGGCCAGACTGGGTACGCCGGCCACCGGTCGTGAAGTAAAGCGCTCCGTCTGGGCCAAAATCCGCGCCGGTCACATTGAGTGGCCGGCCGGTCACGAACTCTTCAAACCGACCGCGATAACTCGCCCCGTCCGGGGTCAGGTGAACAGCGAAGATTTTCCCGTACGCCCAGTCGAGGATGAACAGCGCATTTCGGTAGGGTTCCGGGAAATGACTGTTCGCCCCGAAAGCGATGGCAGTCGGCGAGCCCAACCCGATATCGAGATTGCTTGGCAGGCTGTCCGGAAAATAGCCCGGCCACTTGTCAGTTCCCTGCCTCCAGCCGTAGTCGCCACCGGAGACAACATGGTTAACCCGGGTCGGCCGATACCACGGCGTACCCTCGTCCCACTCCATGTCCGCATCAAAAACGAACAACTCTCCGTCCGGGTTGAATGCCAGCCCATAGGGATTCCGGAAGCCACCAGCAATCATCTCCCACCGGTTGCCGTGGCGGTCGGTGCGGACGATGTGCCCGGCCGGTGCTTTGACCCCCTTGTTAAACAGGACGCGATTCCAGTCGCAGGGCAGCAGTTGATCCTGTGCATAATTGCGGTAGGTCGATTGAGGGCCCGGGGAAAAATCCTTGGGCAGGAGCACATCGTTCCCGTGCGCAAGATAGATGAAACCGTCGGGGCCAAGCGCGATCGAGTTGCGTCCATGACCGACTGTGCCACCGGTTTTTTTGAGGAGTGTCACCTCATCGAACTGATCATCCCCGGTCGTATCTCGGAGCCGATAGAAGCCCTTCGAATTGTTGGCGTTCGCGTAGAGGCTGTCGTACGCCCAAAGCAATCCGCGGCACTCGTTTAATTCGGTGTTCACGACCTCCACCGCCGGACGCTCGAAACGACTTTTCGGCAATGTCATGCGAAGGATTCCCGGGCCTTCCCGGCCGATCAATAGCCGCCCCTTGTCGTCGAACTCAACACTCACCCACGACCCCTCCTCCTTGGTGGCCGTCCGGAGCAGGTCCACCTCAAAGCCAACTGGAGCCGTCACGTGACGGGCTGCCGTGGCTCGACGCGTCTCGAGTGCCTCCTTCCATTGGTCGTAGTCAACACCATCGGGCCGCGACCGGCAACCGGCCAGCACGATTAGCAAAACCGAAAGCAGTGGAATGAAAAAATTCTTCATTCAAGCGGCATCCCCGACGCCAGGAGAACGGTCTCCTGCACGGCCAAGTCATGATCGTATGACCATTCGAATTCCTTTTCACCGCGAATCACCTTGGCCAAATCTGCAAATTCCCCGTCGTAACGTCCTCCACGCCTTGGCGGCAACTTCACGGTTTGCGTGCCTCGCTTGTAGCCGTCCCTAGCACCGGCGAGACTCAGCTCGAGTTGATTCCCCGGTTCCATCGGGCGGATTTCGATCACACCCCTATCCCCCGCTATTTGGAACCGCCGCCGGGAAAAACCGAATACGTCCCGATGGTTGCAACGCACCGCGGCCGTCGCCTTTTCGTACTCGAGAACAGCCAACTGGTTGTCGCGAATTCCGTCGCCCTGCGAGTCGCGCTGAAATCCGCGCACCGCATTGGGCCTACCCATCACGTGCACGACCGAGTCGATCAGGTGACAGGCCAACTCGAACATCCCGCCGCCTTCGTAGCGGGCCAGTTCCCGACGCAACGACGCGGAGGCCATCTTCCCCATCATCGCGTCGATCTCCATGATATCCCCCAGCCAGCCCTCCCTTGCAGCGTTGTACATGAATTGAAACGCCGGGTTGTAGCGCAGCATGTAACCCATTTGTATCACCCGCTTTTTGCGCTTGGCCAAGTCGACCAACTCCCGAAAACCGGACAGGTTCAACCCTCCCGGTTTGTCGTGGTGAATGTGCATCCCGGCCGCGACTGCCCGCTTGGCCGCGGCAACCAAGTGGGTCAACTCCGTCTCGATCGCCACCGCCTCCAATCCAGGTGTCGCCAGTAGTTCCTCCTCCGTCATCCGCTTTACCCCGCGATAAACACCGCTGTTCGGCACCGCCTTGGCTGCAGCCTCCTTCGGCTGTGCGATTCCGACCAACTCAAAGTCATCCGAAAGGGTTCGAACGGCAGCCAGTTTACCGGAAGCGTGCGAATGACCCGTCCCAATCTGACCAATACGGATCTTCCGTTGTGTTCCGCGCACGACATACGGAACGGCTAGGGCACCCACCGTCGAGGCTTGAATGAAGGTTCTGCGTTGCATGGGCGAATTGGATCGTTTTTCGGGTATGAGTTGCAAGTTTTCAGTTTCCTGATTTCAGTTTTTTTGCGGGCCGCTTGGCCAAGCCGAGGCGACACCCAAATGCTGTCCGTCCTTTGAATCCAAGTGAATTCAACTTGAAAATTGGCCAAGAGCATCGCAAAACCCCTTCCCGCTTTTGCCGGTGCCGGGCGCTTGGCCAAGCGTTGATTTATGTCGAACCAGGCTCACCTGACCGAGAACGACCCGACTTTCGCAGCAAGAAAACGCTCCACCGGCGAGATCATTCGCCGAGTGAGCGCCTATCTTTGGCCGTACAAGGGGCTGGCCCTGACCACGATCGCGTGCGCGGTGATGTCCCTGCTCTGCGCCTTCGCCTTTCCCCGGTTGACCCAGTACATCATCGACGACGTCATCGGGCTGGGCAACACCAGCCAACTCGACACCGCCATCCTGCTTCTGGTCGGCGCATTTTTCCTACGCGACTTTTTCAACTGCGTCCGGATTCAGGTGAACAATCACTTCGAGCAAAACGTGGTGTTCGACATGCGCCGCGAGGTGTACGCCCGCCTGCAACGCCTGCCGGCGCGCTACTATGACAAACGCGCTTCGGGCGATCTCATGACCCGCGTCATCGAGGATGTGAACGCGGTTGAGCGACTGCTGATCGACGGCACCGAGCAGGGCACAGTCGCGATCGTCAGCATTTTCGGAGTGCTGGCCATCCTGTTTGCCACCAACCCAGTCCTGGCTGGTGTGGCGATGATTCCGATACCCCTGCTCGCCCTTGGCGCGATGTGGTACACGCTGACTGCCCATAAGCGTTACCGGAAACAACGCCAGGCCTCCAGTGCCATGAACGCCCTTCTGATGGACAACCTGCAGGGCGTACGCGAAATCAAGGCCTTCGGACGCGAGCAGCATGAGGACGGGCGCTTCACTGAACGAGCCGAGGCGATGCGACAAGGCACACTGACGATCATGCGTGCCTGGGCGTTCTACAATCCGTCCATGAGCTTCATTGCCGCCACCGGCACCGGCCTCGTCCTGTGGATCGGCGGCGGGCAGGTCATGGACGACCAGATGTCCGTCGGCGAACTGGTGGCGTTCCTATTTTATCTCGCCCTGTTTTACGAACCGATTAGCAAGCTGCACGGGCTGAACCAAATGCTGCAATCCGCCCGGGCCGGCGGGGAGCGCGTCTTCGACATCCTCGATTCCACCGAGGAACGAAAAACCACCGCGGCCAATCGCCCGCTGCCAGAGCCGGTGCTTGGCGAGGTCGAGTACCGCGGAGTGCAGTTCAACTACACCGACGACAAGCCGGCGTTGAACGACATCACCCTCATCGCCAAGCCGGGCCAGATGACCGCGCTTGTCGGGCCGACCGGCGCCGGCAAATCCACCCTCGTCAACCTCCTACCTGCGTTTTACGAGACCAGCGACGGCAAAATCACCATCGACGGCCAGAGCATCGCCGACACCTCGCTCCAGTCGCTGCGGCGAAACATTTCCGTCGTCAGTCAGGAGCCATTTTTGTTCAACGGCACCGTCCGTGAAAACATCGCCTACGGAAATCTTGACGCCTCCGATGATGAGATTTTTGAGGCCGCCCGGGCTGCAAATTGCCATGACTTTATTTGCGAACTGACCGACGGTTTCGACACCAATGTCGGCGAACGCGGGGTGCGTCTGAGCGTCGGTGAAAAGCAGCGCATCAGCATCGCCCGCGCGCTCCTCAAGGACTCACCCATCCTCATTCTCGACGAGGCTACCGCCAGTGTCGACACCGCCACCGAGAGACTGATCCAGCAGGCACTTGAGCGGCTCATGAGCGGGCGCACCAGTTTCGTCATCGCGCATCGCCTAAGCACCATCCGTAATGCCGACCAGATATTGGTGCTGAAAAACGGGGGCATCATCGAGAGCGGCACTCACGACGAACTTATCGGGCAAGAGGGTCTCTACGCCCGACTCGCCCGGATCCAAAACACCACCTTCATCGAGGAGGGATTTGAGAAACTGGAACCGGTCGGCTGACCTAGCGCCATGCCCACACTCCTCATCGCCAGCCGAAATGCGCACAAAGCTGAAGAGATCGGCGCGATTCTCGGCGATGAATTCACCATCCTAACGCTGGCCACTTTTCCTGATGCCCCGCCGGTCATTGAAGACGGTGATAGCTTCGCCGCGAACGCCACGAAGAAGTCGCGCGAAATCGTCACTTGGCTGGAGAACCAAGCGCTTGGCCAAGGGCTCCCGGACTACATCCTCGCCGACGATTCCGGACTCGAGGTCCATGCGCTTGGTGGCGCGCCCGGCATTCATTCCGCCCGATACGCCTCCGGCGAAAAACAAGGCAACGCCACTGACGCCGACAACAATGCCAAGCTGCTGCGCGAGATGGCTGACGTTCCCGAAGCGGAGCGAGGCGCGCAGTTTCGTTGTGTCCTCGCACTGACTCCGCTTGGCCAAACGTTTCGCACTGAACTATTCGAGGGAATTTGCCGCGGGCGAATCAGCCAATCGGAAGCAGGCGGCGGCGGGTTCGGATACGATCCGCTATTTATCCCGGACGGCTTCACGCAAAGTTTCGCCGAGCTTGGTTCCGCCATCAAAAACACCCTCAGCCACCGGGCCAAGGCCCTGGCTAACCTGGCCGCGTTTTTTTAACGCACACAGATTTCACGGATAATTAAATCCTAACAATCTGCATTCATCTGCGGCCCGCCCAAAAAACCAAAATTAACAACCTTGACTCAGACTGGCTGCCCCCCAGTATGGTCATGCATGCACATACAGATTATAAACTTCAATCTCAACGGCCTTTCGCATGAGGACTACTCAGGCGCCTGCAACGAAATCGCGCAAACTTTTGCAGATCTGCCCGGCTTGATCTCAAAGCACTGGCTCGCAAACGAGGACACGAACACCTACGGCGGTGTCTATTTTTGGGAGTCCAAGGAGACGATGCAGACCTATCTAGAATCAGAGGTATTCTCCCAGGTCGCCAACAACCCATCCTTTGCTAATGCGACCTCCAAGGATTTCGCCATTCTGGAAGGCCCAACGAAGACGACCCGCGGGGCCTCCTGAGAAACAAAAAACGCACGGGCGATCACCCGTGCGTTGTAAAAATCCGTTAACGGAAGCTCAGTCGAGTTCCTTGATTTTGATTTTACGCCAGCGCACCTCGTAGGGGCCCTGTCCGCGGCCGATGCCGTGAACCTGCAACCCGATGAATCCCTTCGGGTGACTCTTTAGCTTGGCCTCATCGTTCAGGTCGGAGATCAATTCGTCGTTGATCCAGACCTTAATGTTTGCCCCCTTGGCCAACACTCGGTAGCGGTTCCATTTGCCGTCCTTGAAATGCTTATGAGGCTTGCGCTTGTCGGCCGGGGTCATCCACCCGCCGGCCGCTTCGCCATAAAGGTAGCCGGCCTCGGCTCCGTTTTTGCCACTAGCCTCGATCTCCACCTGTGGGCCATTGACGCGCCCCTTCGGGCCGCCCTTGGTCTGTGAGCGAATCTGCACGCCGGAGTTGAGCCGGTCATCCACCTTGACCTCAAACACGAGGTCGAAATTGGCGTATTCCTTGTCCGTGCAAAGGAATGAGTTCGGGCTGCCTTCGTTGGTCTTGCCGACAACCGCCTTCTTTTCGACACGGTAGGTCGCCGTGCCGTTGCGCTGAGTCCAGCCTTCGAGCGTCTTGCCGTCGAAGATGGCCTTGTATTTTTTGTCCGCAGCAACCAGTGACGTGCTAAAGACAGCGGTAAGGATGATCGAAAAAGTGAGCTTGTTCACGGGGCAACTCTCCAACACCAGCCAAGCCGGCGTCAACGAATAAAGTCTGGTAAAGGAAAACTTCAGCTCCAAATGAGGAGGATGACGATCAACGGCACCGGCCAAAGGATCAGCATCAGGGTCGATGCTGCCGTCGAAAACCACGGTCTTTTTTGTTCAGGCTCAGCGAAAAGAAAAAACGGTTTTTTTGTTGGTTCAGACATTTCTTAAAACTCAAATAATGTGAAAAATGGTCGGGATGGCGAGATTCGAACTCGCGACCTCTGCACCCCCAGTGCAGCGCGCTAACCAGGCTACGCTACATCCCGACCAAGCGGCGGGCATCGT
>MDSV01039880.1_pt1 | contig 21838 bp, 19 predicted proteins | sample 810851 | NCBI WGS metagenome assembly MDSV01 (sample SAMN05326640, study PRJNA326480) | marine metagenome | isolation source: seawater | place: Atlantic Ocean: North East | collected 2012 | reverse complement strand
ATTTCTTTTAAAATTGTTAAGTTTTATATAGCCCTTTTCTCTAAGAGCTTTTAAAGTATAATTTATTTTTCCTAAGCTAAAACCTAAATTTTTTGCTATACTTCTTTGAGAGCTATTAGGAACTTTGTCAAGGAATCTCAAAATTTGTAAAAAATCATCATTATTTGGTTTTTTTTCTCTCATGTTTTATATATACATTTTAATTATGTTCAAAATTTGAACATAATCTAAATATAATTATTTTCAAATGAATATAAATACTTACACAAAATTAAAGGAAAAATTAATTAACAAGATATGCTTAAAAAGCGAGTCACTAAATTGAGTTATGTAATTTTATGGGTGTTTGTTTTTGGATTTATGGATCAGGCTATAGAGGGGGTGCTTAAATTTTATAAAAATTAAAAAATCAATGTTTAATAAAATAAAATACATATTTTCTGAAGAAAAAAGGATCTTTTTTTATTTATTATTTTTATTATTATTTTTTATATCAATATTAGAGGCTTTGAGTATAGCGTCTATATTTCCTATACTAAATTTATTAATTTCAAAAAATGGAACTAGTATTACTTTTATAGATAATATTTTTTTTCCTAATAACAATAATGATAATAATTCAATTATAATTTTTTGTTCTGTTATATGTTCTATATTTATAATAAAAAATATAATATTACTTATTTTTAATTGGTTGAGAATTAAATATACGCAGAATATCTCAAGAAATTTACAACAAAAGTTATTAAGAAATTATTTGCATATACCAATAAAAGAATTTCTTAACACAAACAGCTCTTTAGTGTTGAGAAATGTAAATGGGGAACCAAAAATTCTTCTAAAGACCATGGTTCATCCTTTTTTCATTTTATTACAAGAATTAATGGTAAGTATAGGAATTTTAATTTTATTAATAATTAGTTTTTCAGAAATTGCTGTCTATTTTCTTGTTTTTGCTTTAATTTTTATATTTCCTTTTTACATATATACAAAAAAAAAACTAAAAAAACTTTCTGAAAAGAGATTGATATTAGTAGGTAGAACTTTAACTTTTTTAAGAGAAAGTATTGAACTTATAAGAGATATTAAAATCTATCAAAAAGTATCTTTTTTTATAGATAGATATGTTAAATCGACAAATAAATTAAATTTTGTAAATCTAAATATCGGTATTATTGGATTATTACCAAGACTGGTAATCGAAATAATAATAGTTATTATAGGATTAGCAGTTTTGTTTGTCTCAGTATTTATCTTTAACATAGAAATGATGAACATTATACCCTCATTAGGTCTTATGGGTGCAGCATTTTTAAAACTAATTCCATCTACAATCAGAATTTTAGGACAATATCAAAAGATAGAATATTCCAAACCCTCTGTTAACTTGATTGAAAAAATTTTAAAAAAATCTGAAAGTTTTGTAAAAGAAGCAGGCATAAGTGGTAATTTTGAAAAATTTCAAAATGTGACATTACAAGACGTATCACATAATTATGGAAGCAATTTTGTCCTTGAAAATATAAATCTAAAAATAACCAAAGGTGATTTAATTGTAATAAAAGGTGAAAGCGGCAATGGAAAAACAACTTTATTAAATATTATTTCAGGATTAATTAGACCAACAAGTGGAAATGTTATTTTTAATGATAAAAAATATTTATATAATCGATCAGTTTTAACAAATTTAGCCTATGTTGGTGCAGAAAACTATTTTATAGATGCAAGCATACTTGAAAATATTACATTAAAAAATCACAATGAAATTTCAAATGCAGAAATAATTAAAATTAAGGAATTAATGAAAGATGTTAATTTAGAAAATTTTGTAGATTTTCTCGATACAAGTATAGGAGAAAAAGGTTCAAATCTTTCAGAAGGACAAAAACAAAGAATAGCAATAGCAAGGGCGTTATTTAATAATCCAAGTCTACTTATATTCGATGAAGCAACAAATTCTGTTGATATTGAAAATGAAAAAATAATTCTTAAAAATATTAGTATTAACTTCCCTGATTTAACTATTATTTTTGTAAGCCATAGAGACTTAAAAATTAATCAAAATCACAGACTTTTTGATTTAAAAAACAAAAAAATATATGAGAAAAATTCAAAATAAAAATAAAAAGGGTTATTTAATTTGGCTCACTGGTATATCTGGATCTGGAAAAAGTACTATTGCTAAGAAAATTTATAAATCAATTAAAAAAAAACTAGGACCAACAATCTTAATTAATGGAGATGATTTAAGAGATATTTTTGATTTAAAAACATATGAAAATTATGGAAGAAAAAAAATTGCCATTTCATACACAAAGTTATCAAAATTTTTAACTGATCAGAAATTAAATATTATTTTTGCAACAGTATCAATGTATCATGAGGTTAGAAGGCTAAATAGGCTCAATTTAAATAAAAGATATATCGAAATATTTATTGATACAGAACTGAAAAATATCCTTAAAAATAAGAAAAAAAAATTATATTTTTCAAAAAAAAAAAATATTGTTGGTAGAGAAATCAAACCTCAATATCCAAAAAATCCAGACATAAAAATTAAAAATGACTTTAAAAAGAATTTACAAGAAATTTCTGACGAAATACTTAAAAGAATTTTTAAAAAAATATAATAGTGAAATATAAAAAGAATATCATATTTGGATGTGGTTATTATGGACGTGCAATTTTCAGAAAAATTAAAAAAAAAGATATAATCTTTATTGATAATGATCCTTTAATTAAAAAATGTTTGGGTCAAAAAGTATTTAAACCCTACGAAGTTATTAAAAGAAATATTTCTTATGAAAAAATATTTCTCGCAGGAAGATATTTAGATGAACAAGTTACACAATTAAAAAAATTAAATTTGTCAAAAAAAATCAAAATTTTTAAAAATTTTGAATTATTACCTTCAAAAAAGATTTTAATGGAGAGAGAAAAAAAAATACTTTTGATTTTAAAATTGATATTTAATAAATTTAACAAATGTAAAATAAATTATTGGATTGATAGATCAAGTTTATTAGCAATTTTTAGAAATCAACTTTTATCAGAGCTTTCAGATGTAGATATTTCAATTGATATTAAAGATTATGAAAAAATATCAAAAATATTAAAAGAATTAAAAAAAAAGATTAATGTTAGATATAAAAAAATAAATTTAAAAAAAAAAAAAATCAAAAAATTTTACATTACTAGCTCAAAAAAAAATATTAAGAATCAAGAACCTGCATTAATTGATTTTATTTATAGAAAGATAAATAAAAAAAAGATAAGTTCATTAGGAATTATACTTAAGGATGTGCCGAGTAGATTTTTGGAAGAAAGAAAAAAATATATATATAAAGATGTAAAATTTTTTATTCCAAAAAATACAAAAATGTATTTAAGATTTATTTATGGCCCTAACTGGAAAAAAAAAGCGAAATTTTATTTGAAATCTAATAGAATATGAAAAAAATATTTATTTATGGTACAGGATATTATGGTTTGGAGGTTTACAGAAATGTAAAAAATAAGTTTAACGTCATTGGCTTTTTAGACTCTGATAAAAAAAAAATAAATAAAAAAAAAATAAATAAAAAAATTTACTCACTTGAAATTTTAAAAAGAAAAAACTTTGATAAGGTATTTATTGCTAGTATGTGGTCATCAGACATCTACAAAAAACTGATATTAAATAAAATTCCAAAAACTAAAATTTATGTTTTTCCTATTTCATCTGTTCATAGAAACAAAAAAAGAAAAAAAAAATGGTTCTCAACATTTAAAGAGCTAATTAATATTTTTAATAAAAATAAAATTTGTTATCATTTAGATCACTCTTCTTTACTTGGTTTGGTTAGAGATAAGGATATTTACTCGTCAGATATAGATATTGCAATTAAATATAGCCAATTAAAGTTGATAAAAAAATTATTAGTAAAAAGTAGAAAATTTAAAAAAATAGAATATGGGTTAATAGATGTAAATAAAATGGGATTTGGAAAACAATTCACATATCAATTAACAGTTGATAAATTTATTGATTTACAGGTGAAAAAAAAAATAAAACAAAATTATTTTTGGTTAATAGGAAGTAATATACTAAAATGTAATCAGAAATATTTTATCAATACTAAAAATGTAAAATTTAAAAATATTTTGATAAATGTTCCAGTTTCTTTTAAAAATTATTTAGCCAATTTGTATGGAAAATTGTGGAAAAAACCCCAATCAAATTGGACATATGATAATTATAACAACATTCACTCTAAAATAAGGTTCGCTAATTATAAAAGAAAAAGAATTTAATATGAAATTTTCTGCTTTTATTATGTGTCGATTTAATTCTTCTAGATTAAAAGGAAAACATTTTAAAAAAATTGGTGATAAATACTTAATAAGCCACACTATTGAATGTTTAAACAAATTGAGTTTTGTAAATGAAATTTACATCGCATCGGGAAAAAAAGAAGAAAATATAATTTTTAAGAAAAATCTTTCCAAGTTATATCCAAATATAAAATTTTATTTTCATAGAAATGATCACAAAGTACTTGAAAGAATTTATTATTTATCAAAAAGAATTAAAAATCAGAATTTGTTAACGATCTCGGGAGATTGTCCTATAATTGATGAAAGTTTTTTAAATAAATCATATTTGAAATTTAAAAAAAAAAAAGTAGATTTTTTGATATCTAAAAAAAAACTACAACATGAAGGAATATTCTTTTCTAGAAAAAAAATTTGGAGGGAAGCAAACCTAAAATGTAAAGATAAAGAAAAATATCAAGAACATTTTTCTTTATTTTTTAAAAAAAATTATAAAGAATATAATTTTACTTTTTTTCCATATAATAGAATAGATCTCCATCAAGGTTTAAGAATGTCGGTAGACACTCAATCAGATCTAGATTTTTTTAAAATAGTATATCTTGCTTGTCAAAAAAAAAAGATCGAATTTAATTATAGAAATATTATTCATTATAAAAAATATAAAATTTTGAACAATCATGTAAATCAAAAACAGGAAGATTTTAAAATATTAAAAAAAATTTTTATTTTAACATGTAAAAATAAGAATATCGGCTTAGGTCACTATAAAAGATCACAGGTAATTAAAAGAGAAATAATAGAACGTATGTCAATAATTCCAAAAATAATACTAATAAATAATAAAAAAAATTTATCAAAAATAAAAAGAAAAATTACACAGTTAAAGTTAGATAAAAAAAATATTTTTGTTTTTGATATACCTAAAGATTATTTTAAATATTTTAAAAGCATCAACACATATAATACGAATTTTTTCATTGATATTTTTCAAAAGAGCAAAAAAGACATTTCCATAATACCTAGTATTAGAAACTCAAAAAAATATTTATATCAGGGTAAAAAGTATTTATTAATTAATAGAGAAATATTATTTCATTATTTTAAATCGAAATTAGAAAAAAAAATTAATTATGACTTTATTTTTTTAATGGGAGGAACATTCAAAATAAGTAATAAGATACTTAATGATGTAAAAAAATTATGTGAAACTTTTAAAGTTGCTTTAATTTTCGGTCCATACGTCAATAAAGGAAAAATAAAAATTTTAAGTGAATTGAAAAATTTTGATTTGTTTGTAAATCCTCAAAATTATTTTGAATTAATATTTAGTTCTAGCAATGTTATCTCTAGATTTGGAAATACTGTAAATGAAATAATTAGCATGAATAAAAAACCTTGGATTTATTCATTTAAAGATACGATCAATCGAAAAAAAGATATTAATTATTTAATTAAACACAATTTAGCTCACAAATATGAATATGATGATTTATTTAAAATTAAAAAAAAAAGTGAAAATATAAAACAAAAAAATATGGTTTTTGGTGGAAAAAATGTTATTTCACTAATTAGTAGAATCTATAAAAAATAGAATGCAAAAATTAAATTATTTTATTACTGGTGGTACGGGCTCATTCTCTAAAGAATTTATCAAAAACTTGGTTAAAAAAAAAAATTATAAAAAAATAATCATATTTAGTAGAGATGAGTATAAACAGGAAAAATTAAAAGAAGCAAAGTATGTAAAAGATAATTTTTCTAAGTTTAGATTTTTTATAGGTGATGTAAGAGATATAGATAGATTAAGATCTGCAATCCAAGAGGATATAGATGTAGTAATTCATACCGCTGCATTAAAACAAGTACCCACTTCTGAATATAATCCTTTTGAAACTATCAAAACAAATATACTTGGTGCTCAAAATATTATTCAAGTTTGTTTAGAGAAAAATATACCAAAAGTTCTAGCTTTAAGCACAGATAAAGCATGCGCTCCAATTAACTTATACGGTGCAACAAAACTTGCTTCAGATAAATTATTTGTTTCAGCAAATCTTTTTAAAGGAAAAAAAAAAACAATATTTTCTGTTGTTAGATATGGAAATGTATTTGGTAGCAGAGGCTCGGTTGTACCAATTTTTTTGAGGCAACAAAAAAATAAATTTTTTACTGTAACGGATAAAAGAATGACTAGATTCAGTATTACATTAGAAGAAGCAGTACAGTTTGTAATAAAATGCCTAAAATACATGAAAGGTAAGGAAATATTTGTACCTAAAATACCTTCATATAGAATTTTAGATTTGATTAAGGCAATTGATAAAAATAAAAAGATTAAGATTATTGGAGTTCGCCCAGGAGAAAAACTTAATGAAGAAATGATTACAGTACACGACTCATTATATACTGTTGAAAAAAAAGATTTTTATATCATTTATCCAAAAAAAAATTCAAAACAAATGAATAAAATATTTTCTTATAATAGTCATGAAAATAAAAAATTTTTATCTTTTAATTTATTAAAAAAACAAATTCAAAATTACAAAGAGCAAAACAATTAATAAAATTAAAAATGTTAAATTATGGCGAACCAAGCATATCAAAATCTCAAATAAAAAAAGTTTCTAAAATTTTAAAAAATCAATATATAACTCAAGGTAATGAAGTAAAAAAATTTGAACATTCATTATCGAAGACTTTAGGATGTAAGTATTGTATTGTTGTTTCTAGTGGAACTGCAGCATTACATTTAGCTGGAAAAAGTCTAGGATGGAAAAAAGGAGATATTGTAATTTGTACACCTGTTACTTTTGTGGCCTCATGTAATTCAATTATATACAACAACGCCTCCCCATATTTTGTTGATATAGATTACTCAAATAATAATTTAGATATAAACAAGCTTGAGGACATTATTCAAAAACTATCTAAAACAAATAAAAAAGTTAAAGCAGTTGTAATTACTGATTTGGGAGGATCCCTAGCAGATTGGGATAAATTGAGTAGATTAAAAAAAAAATACAAATTTCAAATTGTTAATGACAAATGTCATTCAGTAGGATCAAAGTTTAAAGGAAAAATTTCTTATTCAACAGATTTTAGTGAGATAGCCACTCTTAGTTTTCACGCTGTAAAACACATTACTACGGGTGAGGGTGGAGCTATCTTAACAAATAATAAAAAGATATATGAAAAATGTAAATTGCTAAGATCGCATGGCATTGAAAAGAGCAATAAAAGTTATATGTGGAAATATGAAATAAACGAAATAGGTTATAATTACCGACTCACAGATTTTCAATCTATTCTAGGCAGATATCAATTGAATGAGCTTGATAAGAAAATTAAAAAAAGAAATCAAATGTCTAAATTTTATAATTCTCATTTCAAAAACTTAAAAGATATAACAATACCTCAAAATGAAAATTATAACTTAAATTCATATCATCTTTATATTTTAAAAATAGATTTTAAAAAATTTAATATAAGTAAAGAAAATTTTTTTAAAAAAGCTTTTAAATTAGGTCTAAAATTACAACAACACTATATTCCAATTTATAAATTTAGATACATGAGGAAATATTGTCTAAATAAAGTTCTTAACTTTCCCAATGCAGAATTATATAATCAACAGTCTATCTCTTTACCAATACATAATAATTTATCAAAAAAAGACTTAGTAAAGGTCGTAAAAATAATAAAAAAAATATTATATAAAAAAAATTAATTTAATTAAAAAGTTAAAATTTTATTTTTTTCTATTTTCATGTTTAAAATTTGATTTGTCATATCAGTCTTAAAAGCAGCAGATAAGACTAAGATATAATCATATTCCTTATCAGCTAATTTATTAGGATGATGGATTATTATATTGTTTCTAGTTTTATTATGATAAATTGAATTGTTGTCTACTCCATATTTAATATATTTGTTTAATTTTAATAGATCTAAAATCCAAAGCGAGTAGTTTCCTGCTCCAAAAATTACCAACTTTTTATTCTTGGATATAATTAATTTTCTAATTTTTTTAATTTTAATATTCAAACTTTTGATATCAAGTCTAATTTTCTTAATTTTATCATTTAAGTTTTTTATAAAATTTTTATCATTTTGAAATTTTAATAATTTATTTGAATTTTTTTTTGCAATTAAATTTATTTGTCTGAAATCTTTATTATATTTCAGAATTTTAAAATTATAGTTATTAAGTAAAATTTTTATGTTATTTATATTGTAATTACATGTATGATTAAAGGGATCATTATTTAAATTTTTTATCTTTTCAGAATCGGGTATCGAAATATATATCAAACCATCTTTAGATAATATTTGAGAAATTTTGACTAATGAATTTTTTGGATACTCAAAATGCTCAAAAACATTATCCATTATAATTAAATCATATTTTTTTTTATTATCTAAATTGTTCAAAAAAATGTTTTGTACTTTGAAAAATTTATTTGATTGTAACGTTTTAAAGATTTCTTTAGATGGCTCTAAACCATTCAAATTCTCTTTTTTAAATCGATATTTTTTATAAAGATGTTTTAAGATAATACCACTGCCACACCCAATTTCTAAAATATTTATATTTTTTTTTATAAATTTTTTTGAAATTTTATCAAAAGTATTAATCTTATTTTTATTTTTAACATTTTTTCGATTTGTAAAAGAACCTATGATTGAATTTTCATATAATTTATCAAAAATTTTTGGATTTACTGTGGGGTTGGTATAAACAAGATCACACGTTTTGCACAAACAATATCGTTTATCTATAAGATAAATATTACCTTTTGAGTCAATTTTTTTCCATTTATCAATATTTAAAATTTTGATTTTTTTTATTGAGCCACAAACTGGACATAATCTTTTCTTTAATTTCAAATGTTTTATTGTCATAAAATAAGTATAATATGATTAACCAAAATTAATTATTTTATCTTATAATAAATTAAATTTAATTAAATAAAATTGAATATTTTAAAAAAAATAAATAATAAAATTATTAGAAGCTATGTGGAGCATAATAAAAAATATTTTAAGAAAATTATTTCTGATGAGAAAATATTAATTGAATTTAATGCTTTTCAAGCTACACATGTAGCCTTTTCATACTTAGCTAATGTGTTATCAAATAAATATAATGCAAGTATTCAGCCATTTTTTAATTATACAATACTATCTGCTCCTGCATTCCCTAGTTATTTTAGTCAAATAAAATGGTTCTTATCAAAAAAAATAAATTTTTTTAATCATAAAATTTATAATTCATTTGGATCTCTACCTTGTTTAAAACCTAAAATTTCTAAAAATAATATGAATAATGCAAAATTAATAAAAAATGAAATTTTTAAAAAAATAAACAATAAAAGTGAAATTCTTGAAATTACTTACAAAGATATACTTATTGGAGATTTATTATATGACACATATTTAAAAGCAAAAAAAAAACCTACAATTGATATTAATTCAGATGAATTTAACATTTTTGTTGAAGAGTTTTTGGGTTTGTGTGATTACTGGATAGAATATTTTAAAGAAAATAAGATTAAAGCTGTTATCACATCTCATTCAGTTTATTCTTACGCCATACCACTAAGAGTTGCTATTTTTAATAACATTGATGCGTTTGGTTGCACAAGTAGACATATTATTAAATTGAAAAAAAATCAGTTTAGAATGTATACAAATACTAATGAGTATGAAAAAATTTTTGAAAGTTTAGATAAAAAAACACAACAAGAAGGAATAGATAAAGCAAAAAAAATACTTGAAAATAGAACTCAAGGGAAAATAACCACAAATGCTGGTTTTTTTGGAAATGTAAAGGTTTCTCCTTTTAATAAACAGATATTTAAAAGTGAAATTATTCAAGATGAAAAAATAAAAATATTGATCTTACCTCATGATTTTTTTGATGCAGTCCATTTTTACGGAAACGGAATATTTCCAGATTTTTATGAGTGGTTAAAATTTCTGGGAGATTTTTCAAAAAATAATAAAAAATATAGCTGGTACATAAAATTGAGACCAGATTATAAAGGTAAGTATACTTATTTTCATAAGTTGACAGAGAATGTAATTGATAAATTTTTGGAAAATAATCATCAAATAAAAAAAATTTCAAACAATTATTCATTACATCAAATTAAAGATGAAAATATAGATTTTGTTTTGACTATACACGGTACAGCAGCTCTAGAATTTGCCCTTATAAATGGACCGCAAGTAATCAATGCTTCAAAAAATAATCCACACTTTAATTATAATTTTTCAATAAGTCCAAAAAATTTTGAAGAATACGTTGATACATTAAATAATTTAGAAAATATTAAATTAAAAAAGAAGATTATTAATTTTGAAGAAATATATAGATATTATTTTATCAGACATTTTTATAATGATAAAAATTGGTTACTTGATCAAAATAAATTAATGGAAACTTTTAAAAAATGGGATAATCAGTTCACAGAAAACTTTTATTTATATTGGATGAAAAATTTTACTGAATATCATCATAAGGAAATAATTTTAAGAATTAAAAAATTTATCCAAAAAGAAGATATTAGTTTAAACATAAACATAAAATGAAAAAGAAAAGAGCATTGATATTTGGTATAAGTGGTCAGGATGGATCTTATTTAGCAAATTTCTTAATCCAAAAAGGTTATAGAGTAGATGGTGTATCAAAAAACTTAAAATTTAAAAATTTAAAAATTTTAAAAATTTTAACAAAAATTAAAATCCATCAATATCCCAAGAAATTTGATTCTTTGTTAAAAAAAAATTATGATGAGATTTATTTTTTAGGTGGACAATCTAATGTTTTCAAATCTTTTTCAAATCGTGAATTAACTTATAGATCTCAAATACAACCATTGATACCAATTCTTGAAAATATAAGAATGAACAAAATAAAAAGTAAATTTTTATACGCAAGTTCTAGTGAAATTTTTGGAAATTATAAAAACAAATCCAAAAAAAATGAAAACTCATTTAAACAGCCTGTAAGCCCTTATGGCTTATCTAAACTTATCGGATTTGAAATAATAAAATCATACCGTGAAATGTTTAAGATACCAGTTTGCTCAGTAATTTTTTTTAATCATGAATCGCCTTTAAGATCAAAAGAATATGTAATTAAAAAAATAATTGATTATTCAAAAAGTAATAAAAAGACAAAACTTAAATTAGGAAATATTAATATTAAAAGAGATTGGGGATGGGGACCAGAATTTGTGCAGGCTTGTCATAAAATACTTACAAGTAAAAAAATCGATGATTACATTATTGCAACAGGTAAAACTCATTCTTTAAAAGATGTATTAAAGGAAGCCTTTTTAATTAACAATTTGAACTACAAAAAATTTGTAGAGGCTGATAAAAAAAAGAAAAGGAAATTTGATATTATAGAAAATTATGCAGATATCAAAAAAATTAAAACAAATTTAAATTGGAAACCTAGATTTAATTTAAAAAAAATTATTTATAAAATGTATAGTTATGAATCTAAATAAATACTTATTTGAAAGTGTAGAACAAATTAAAGATGTAGATGAAGAAGGTGGCTTAAGAACAAAAGGAATTTTTAAAAAAAGTAAAAAAGATGAACCACTTATATCTGTAATTACTGTAGTTTTAAATAATGAGCGATATTTGGAAGAAGCAATAGAAAGTTTAAAATTTCAAAAATACAGAAATTTTGAGCATATTGTAATCGATGGAGGATCTACAGACAGAACTTTGGAGATAATTAAAAAAAATGATGAGAATATTGACTATTGGATAAGTAAAAAGGACAAAGGTATTTATGATGCTTTCAATTTGGGAATGAAACTTGCAAAGGGGGATTATCTAGGTTTTTTAAATTCAGATGATAGATTTACTCATGAAGCTTTTGCAACACTTAAAAAGTATATTTTAAATTTTCCAGATAAAGATTTTATTTTTGGTGCTGTAAAAAAACATTGGGGTATTTTATATGGTTATAAACCTTACAAAATTTTTTGGAGCTGGGGATTTTACTCAAGTCATTCAACTGGCTTTTTTATTAAAACAAATTCAGCAAAAAAAGTAGGGTTATATAATTTAAAATATAAATATTCTGCAGACTATGATTATTTTTTTAGAATGATAGTTAAAAATAAGCTTAAAGGAGTAGGAACCAAAAAAAACGAACTTTTTGGAATTTTTAGACGTGGTGGATTTTCAAGTACAATTAAATTTAGAGATCATTTTTTTGAGGAAATAAGTATAAGGTTAGATAATAATCAAAATAGATTATTAGTCTTGATCATATTTTTATATAAATATTTAAAAAATTTAAGAAAAATATAATGAAAATTATAATAACAGGTGTTGCAGGATTTATTGGTTTTAGCTTAGCCAGTAAACTTTTAGAACAAAATCATATAATTATTGGTATTGATAATTTGGATGATTATTATTCAGTTAATTATAAAAAAAAAAGGCTTTTGAAACTAAAAAAAAATAAAAATTTTTTTTTAATAAAAAAAGACATTAATAGAGTTAATATAAAAGATATTAAAAAGCAAAAAATTGATTTGATTTTTCATTTAGCAGCACAAGCTGGTGTAAGATATTCTTTTATCAAGCCTAAGAAATATATTGAAACCAATATATATGGTTTTCTTAATATACTTAATTTAGCCAAACAACTTAATGTTAAAAAAATGTTATATGCTTCTTCTAGTTCTGTGTATGGTGATAGTAAAAAATTTCCATTAAAAGAAACTGAAGAATTAAATCCTAAAAACATATATGCAATATCAAAAAAATTAAATGAGAAAAATGCTGAACTATATTCTAAATTAGACAACCTAAATTTAGTGGGTTTAAGATTTTTCACAGTTTTTGGTGAGTGGGGAAGACCAGATATGTTTATGATGAAATTATTTAAAGCACACTCGAAAAATAAAGTATTTTATCTAAATAATTATGGAAATCATTCTCGAGATTTTACTTATATAAATGATGTCGTGCAGGTTCTTTTAAAATTAATGAAAAAAAATATAAAAGGACACAAAATTTTTAATATTTGCTCTAATAGTCCACAAAATATTCTTAAAATTGTAAATACATTTAATAAAAAAAATTTCACAAAAATAAAATTAATTGAAATGCATAAAGCTGATGTTCTTGATACGCACGGTGATAACTCTAAAATTAAAAAATATTTGAAATTGAGAAAATTTTCAGATTTTTACACTAGTTTTTTTAAAGTTTTTGAATGGTACAAAAAAAATAAAATATATCAGATTAGTTAAATAATTTTTTTATAAACATCCAAAGTGTTATTTGCACAGTTTTCCCATGTAAATTTTTTAATCTGCCTATAAGCTTTATTTATAAATTTTTCTTTATTTTCTTTGGAATAAACAAGATTTTCAATTTTTTCTTTAATTGAGTCTGGTGATTTAGGATCAAAAAAAGATGCTGAGTCATCTGCAATTTCTCTAAATACATCAATAGAACTTAACAAAACAGGACATCCATAACTCATAGCTTCAATTGCTGGTAAACCGAAACCTTCATATAAAGATGGAAAAATAAATGACTCTGCATTTTTATATAAATTAGATAACATTTGGTCATCACCTTCTATTTGAATAATATTTTTTAAATTTAATCCAATTTCATTGATAATTTGAAGTTCTTTATTATCAAATTTGCCGCCACCAAAACAAATAATCTTAAAATCTTTTTTGAGTGAATTTGATAATGAAAAACCTTTTATGAACATAAAAAAATTCTTATATCTTTTTCTAGATCCTACAAATAATAAATAAGGTTCATTGATAATTTTTTCTTCATTAAAATCATCAAACCTTGTATGTGCCAAGTGGATAACTGATATTTTTTCATCTGGAATTTTGTAAATTTCCATTAAATCAATTTTTGTTTTATTTGAAATACAAATTATATGGTCAGAATTTTGTAGAGAAAATAATTTTGGTCTGTGATTTTTATTAAACCCAAAGTCATTATGAAATATTTCATGTATTAAATCATAAACAGTAAGAACTAATTTTACCTTCTTTTTGTTAGTATAAAAATTTTTATTTGAATAATATGTCTGGTGAATTATTTCAGGTTTAGTTAACTTGATAATTAAATTTGTTAAATAGAAGTTATAATTATTTATTAATTGATTTGTATACTTGGGATATCTATCCAAATAAATATTTGTATTAGAATTAAATTTACAATTCTTTAAATGAAAATTTTTATGAACTGGTGCTATTATCTTAGAGTTTATTTTTTTTTTATTAAATTCTTTATTTAGTTCAACAAAATATCTAGAAATACCACCAAATTTTTGTAAAGAAAATCCATGATAATCAAAAAGTATTTTCATTAATTATTTTTTAATAATTTTTAATCCACCTACATGCTTTGGTAATATCTTTTTAATATACCACAGCCATCTAGCAATAAACTTATTTCTTGAGTTATAACCTAAAAATATTTCATGTTTATTCTGTTTTTTTTTGGATAGATTAATTGCTGCAGAAATCACATTAGATTTGATAAAAATTAATCCATCACACTTTGATAATGTTAGTGTTTCAATTATTGTCTCTTCCCCAAGCTTATATCTATGATTTTTTCTTGGATATATCTTAAAAGAATCTAGTTTATTCATTCTAAATGAATTGTAATAATAGCAAGTATCTCCGAACTCCCTTTTAATTTCTTCAAGATATTTCATTTCTTCAGTAACCAAAAAAATTTTGTTGTAATTATTCTTATCTAAAACTTCTCTTATTTTTTCTTTCATAATTTTAATTGTTGGGGGAAAGGCATGACCCCGAGCAGTTTTATATGTAGATCCTCTAAAATGAACACCTAAAATTTTATCAGTTCTTAAGAAATTTTTATTAAAATATTTTTTCTCTTTTTTTATTAAATTTTTTTTTATTTTAATTATTTTAAAATTTTTTTTTAAATTATTTACATTAGTATCTAAATGCATTCCTTCAATAAATTTAGAATCTGTGAAATAAACATTTTTACTTTTATAAACTTCTTTTAATTTATATTTATTTAAATTTTGAAAATAATATTCCCATGCATTTCTAGTATAATCTATCTTATTTTTTTCATTATAGATTGTTGGAAAATTTTCCATATCCACTATTGGAATAAAACATCTTTTTTTTGAATATAAAAAATAATTTATGACAAAAGTTACATTTGAAAAAATACCTGCGCCAGGTGACCTATTTATAACTAGAAATGATTTATTTTTATTCTTTTGTCCAAAAGAATATTTTTTTAAAGGTTTTAGATTAAAAAATTTTTTATTTAATTTTTTAATAGGTTTGGCTTGATCATCAAAAAAAAAACTTTCATCGAAAAAAAAAAGTGCAAATTTTCTTAATAATCTTCTCATAAAGCCTCACTATCAATAAATTCAACTATTTCCTTAATACCTGAATTTTTTAAGAAAACTCTATCTCTAATTAATGATCTGTTTTTGAAATGGATATCTTTAAATTTATTATTACTAGTTTCAAAATTTAGAATAAGGTTTTTTAATTGATCAAAATTACTAACATTAAAAGTAAAGTTATTTTCTGTTGGATCAAGTATAAACCCTGTGCTTGATTTAAATTCTTTATAATCTGGGGTATAGGTAATTATAGGTCTATCTAAATATAAGAAATCAAAAATTACGCCAGAATAATCAGTTATGAGTACATCACATACATCTAGTATCGAATTTAGATCAAAGTCATATTCTGCAAAAACAAAACTTTCTAAGGTTTGTAAGTGATTAATTAATTCTTCAATTTTGTTATTATATAAAACATTTTTATCCTTTTTGTCAGAATTCATATGTTTTTTAACAATCATTAAAGAATTAGTTTTTTTTAAAACAAAATTAATTTCTTCCAATTTAGTAAAGTCATTAACATCTCTAAATAGTTCCAATCCATCAAGACGCCAAGTGGGAAAGTATCCAAATATTTGTTTTCTCTTTTTTAAGATTTTATCTCTAAAATTTATTTCTGCTTCAGTTCTAAATATATCTGAGTTTTGAAATTTTTTTTCAAAAATAATATTTCTTGGTAGATTAAATATTTTCAGCTGATATTTATTTTTAGGAAATCTATTAAATATATTTAATGACATTTCTTTATTTGTATAAAAAAAATATTTTTTAACCTTTTTATAAAAAAAATTATTTAATTTTGTATCTTTAGCCTTAATTTCTTTTAACTTTTTTGGTAATACACCATGCCATAAATGAATAGAATCTGAAAATTCTGTTAAAAATTTATTTACATCATCTTCTACAAAATTATATAAATTATATTTTGCACTTAAAATATAATAAATTCCTTTTAATGAAAATGGAGAACAGCATATATATTTTTTTTGACTAAGATAATTTTTAATATTAATATTCGATGTGATCCATACACATTTGTAATCTTTTCTAAACTCATTTAGATATATAAATAGATAGCGAGAATTATCAGCAAATCTTCTACCTGCTCTGTCACCAAATACTAATATTTTTTTTTTAGGAATTAATCTAGTTAAATAAAAAAAAAATATTTTTATTAAATTTTTGAACATGTTTAAAAATCATTTTTATTTATTAATGACAGACTGTTAGCTTTAGATCCTTTTTTTGGAAAAAATATAGAAATTAAAAATACATTATTTGATTTTTGAAAGATGATTTTTTTATATTTTTTTATATTTTCAAAGTAAAATTTATTTATGTTTTTGTTGTCAAATTTATTTATTAAAAAACATTTAGCATTTTTATAAAAATTACTTAAAGTTTTAGTTTTAATTGTATCTGTAAAAACAAATACATCATTTTTAATATTTTTATTAAATATTCTGTCTAACATTAATCCTTTTTTTGTAAAAATAACCAATGTATGATCTTTTATATTTTCTACTTTTTTCCAAAATAAATTTTCATCATTTTTTTTTCTTTTTGTTTTTCTTTTATTTTTAATAAATTTACTTAACCAACTTAATATTTGCTTCCAATTTTTTGAAATAGCAGTTTCCTCACTTAACATAATGATATCAGTGTTTATTTGATTTGAAAATTCTAATGAAATTATATCATTTTTACTTGGTTGCTTATTTTGATACATTGATTCCAAATTTTCTGTAGCCATTATCAATGGCTTGCCAAATTTTTTGGAAGTTTCTGAAATTTTAATTATTGCTTCGTACAAGTTTCTTTCCCCAATTTCAGCTGATAAATCACCCCTATCAATCATTATAGCATCCGAGTGTTTACATATTTCATCAACATTCTTTAAACCTGCAGTATTTTCAATTTTTGAAACTATCAGTAATTTTTTAAATTTTTTTTTAATTTAATTATTGCATTCTTATTTTGAATAAAACTTAAACCAACTGCATCTAGATTTTTTTCAGATAATTGATTTATATAATTTTTATAAATTTTAATTTGTGAATTATCATCATAAATTGAATTTGGAATATTAACTCCTTTCTTTGGTTTAATTATACAATCATCATATGCTTTACCAATAATCATATTTTTTTTATAAGAAATAAGCTTAAATTTAATCTTTCCATCATCTATTGAAAAAAATTTAGAAATATTTTTCCCTTTTTTTGGAAGTTTTTTTGTTAGATCAATTATATTAAAGGAATTTTTTACATTATAGCCTAACTTAATAATTTGATTTTTTTTAATGTGAATATCAGTCAAATTATTTGTTCTAGGTTTTACACCAGGTATATCTACTAAAATATCTATATTTTTGTTGATGCTCTTGATTGTTTTTATTACCCGCTTATGCCATTCAATTTTGTTATGTGAGGTATTTAATCTTACTAGAGAACAAATTTTGCTAATATATTTAATTGACTCTTTACTTTTTGTAGCAGGACCTATTGTTGGTAAAATTTTCATTAATAGAATAACTTACTGTTAAATTGTTAATAATTAAATAAATGCTTTTAGCATAGTTAATATATTAATTAATGATAAATTTTCTTTAAATTCACTTCAATTGTCTTTAATTCTTTGAATCTTTTTATAATAAATAATATAAAAAGAAATTCTTTTGTTATAAATGTAACCAAATTTTTGATCTTGTAACTAGTAGATATGTAGAAGTATATAGTTTATTAAAAATATTGTATTTATTTAAATGTTATTTTTCGAAAATTATTTTGCCATATTTTATCTTTCTCTCATAGTGGCATTACAATCAGCTGTAGGTGTTGGAGTTTTAGTTCTTGGTACTCCATTTTTATTAATAAAAGGCTATTCAATTGTTGAAATATTTTTTTTTTTATTACCACTCTCGATAATTACAAGTCTCGTAAATTTAGTAATAATTCGATTAACAAAAAAAAAAGAGAATTTTATAACACCTAAAGAATTTAAAAAATTTTTTTTTGCTTGTATACCCTCAATAATACTTGGTGTATTAATTCTAAAATATTATCAAGAATTTATTAATTTTAAAGTTTTGGTGGGATTAGTAATAATTCTGTCAATTATATTAATCATTTTAAGAAGTAGAATTACTTTTAAAATTAATTTTTTTAGAATATCAATTCTTTCAATAGTTGGAGTAATCCATGGATTAACTAATTCAGGTGGAACTTTGATGTCATTATTCTTATCTAATGAAAAAAATAAACTTGATGCAAGATACAATATTACTTTTTTTTATTTTATGTTGGCAACTATACAATATTTAATTACGATTGTTATTTTCCAAAATTCACTTTTTTTAACTTTTGAATTATTAAGTTTTTTTATATTAATATTTGGTATAATTTTAGGGAACTTATTTATAATTTATGTAAGTGAAAGATTTTATAAATTATTAATTAATTTTTTAGCATTAGTTTCATCAGTAATTTTAGTGTTTTATTAATTAATTTTTTTTAAATTTTAAGAGTTAATTAATAAAATAATTTGTGATTTAGTTTATATATGTAATTTTGAATTGACTTTCTTGCATACTTAAAGGATTTTTTTGCAATTAAGTTTGATCTAAACTGGCTACCAGAAATTTCTGAATAATTTTTATGTTTACAATCTGATTTGAGAACTATTTTATTACATACATTGCAAAAGTATGATCCTTTATGTAAAAAAATATCAATATTGAATTTTTTTTTATTCTTTAATACAGTTTTATAAGCATCAAGTGGCTTGTAATTATTTTCTGCACCAGCATGATCTCGTCCAACTGTGAATTGATTAAATCCAACCATTTCTCTTAAATTTATATGATGCATTGCTTCTCTTGGACCTGCATAATGCATATTTGCTATCAGTGGTTTAAAATATATATTATTCCTATATTCTTTGTTTGACGATAGATTTTTAAAGATTTTAAATAATATCTCATTTTTAAAATCACCTTTCTTTTTCATTCCAATAAGAGGGTTGATTATTACTTTACCCTTTTTTTTCATTAATCTTTTTATAATTTCTTCATGGCCAAGATGAGGAACGTTTCTTGTTTGAAAAGAGCTCACATAATTTTTTTTTTTAATAAATTTAATTTTTTTTATAAGGCTTTGATTGATTCTATTTATTTCATTTACAAGTATTAGATATTTTTTTTTTATTTTTATATTATAAGCAAATTTGTTACCAAACTTAAAAAAAATTTTTGCACCAATATAATTTTTTTTATTAGTCTTAAATATTTTATTTAAAATTTTTTTTTCTTCAATTTTGAATATACAATTTTTATCATAATCAAAATATTTTATACCTAAGGGTAAAAGTAATGGAAAACCAAAATGAGGTTTTTTTAAAAATTGTTTAAATTGAACTTCATTTAAAAATTCATTTTGGTATTTTATTATTCCAGATTTAAGATTTGCATAATCAATTAGATATCTCATTTGTGGGTCTAAATAATTTAATTCCATAAATATTTTTTTATTAAAGAAAGATATTTCTTACAGTTTAACTCATAATCAAACCTATCTAGATTTTTATATGCTAATTCTATTGACCTTTGGTATTTTTTCTTACTCTTGTGATAGTCTATAATCATTGATGCAAGTTTTTTGTAATCACCTACATTAAATAGACTACCTAATTTTCCATTCATCAAAATTTCTTTTGGACCTGTTGGACAATTAGATGAAATCACATATTTTTTTAAAGCTTGTGCTTCCAGAATTACATTGGGCAAACCCTCAAATCTAGATGACAAAATAAATAAATCTGATTTTCTAAGATATGGATATGGATTGTATCTGTTGTCTATAATTTTTATAGATTTATTTAATTTATAATATTTAATTTTTTTCTTGAGAATGTTTTTATTAACCCCATAACCTATGATTAACATTCTGAAATCAATTTTTTTAACAATCAAATTTAATGCTTTAATTAATGTTAATTGATCTTTTTGATCGGTTAATCTGGCAATATTAATTATCTTAAACTTTTTGTTATTAAAAAAAGGAATTAAGACTTTTTTATTTATCTTACTTTTTTTAATGATTTCAGTTTTATTTAAAGGATTATATATGAGATCAGCCTTAATAGAAAATTTTTTTTTAAATTCTTTTTGGAATTCCTTACTATTTACAATTACTTTATCGGCTTTTTTTATGAAAAAACTAAAAATTATTTTTTTAAAAATGTTTTTATTCCATCCACTTGGAGAAGAATTTGATCTTGAAATAATTTTAAAATTAAAAAAATAAGCTAAAATAATCACATATATATTTGCCTGAAAAGAGAAAACCAAAATATTTTTTATTTTAAAATATTCTTTGATAAGCAACCAAATACAACAAATGTATTTAAAATATTTTGAATATCTTTTTCTATTACTTTTATTAAAATTTATAATTTTAACTTTTTTGTTGAAGTACTGATTAAATGAGTTATCAAATGTTACAACTCTTACATCTTTAATAAATTTAGAAATATAATTTGTTACAATAATTAAATTTTTTTCTACTCCGCCGCCTTCCATAGAAGGCATGAAAAAAATTAATTTTTTTTTATTTTTCTCCATATTTTTCTTAAGATATTTTTTATGCTATTTTCTCTTAGACTTAAATTATGAGATTGAATTAAATTACTTTCATTTTTTTTTTGAATAATAGCAAGACCAGAAGACGAAAAAGAAAAGTTTAAATCAAATTTTTCATAATTTTCTGAATAAATCGCTAACAAAAGATCAAATGTTTCTTTATTATTTATTTCACAATAAAAATTGTTTCTGGGCATATTTTTTAAATAAGGAAGATGAGAAACATCATCTATAAACAAATAGCCATTTTTTTTTAACAAAGGATAGTAACCATAAATCAATTTTTTAACATGTTCTGCTTCATGTAAAGTATCAATAAATAAAACATCAATTTTATGAGGAATTTTTGATTTTATAAATTCAAAATTATCATCCCTTGAATGAAAAAAATTCCAATTTTTATCATCAGAAACCTTAGAACAATCATCTATATCTACAGAAAAAAGTTTTCCATTATTTTT
>MDSV01099566.1_pt1 | contig 21843 bp, 14 predicted proteins | sample 810851 | NCBI WGS metagenome assembly MDSV01 (sample SAMN05326640, study PRJNA326480) | marine metagenome | isolation source: seawater | place: Atlantic Ocean: North East | collected 2012 | reverse complement strand
TTTTCGTCATCCCGCATCGCGGAAGAGACCTTGCATTACATAAATGCACTTTTCTGTGGCGAAAGATGAACGAACGCACTGCACTGTATACACGCATACGAAGAAAAATGGGCGACATGACATCATCCCTTCCACGAGGCGCCAGCGCCACGATGCGGGAGACGTCGAGGCGTTTCCTTCCATCGTCCGACCACGCCACTGCCCACTCCGCGCGCGCGGGCGCGACCACCGCGCGGACCTCACGCGCACTTCCCCCTACGCAGACGCGTGCTTTGTCAAGAGGCTCGCGCGCGGTGCGACCGTACCGCGATGTGCGATCGCGACGAGCGGCGCCACAACCCGCTGGCGCGCGAGATGGCGGGTTTCTCCTCTGACGCCGGTGCGTCGTCGGAGAGCGAGAGCGAGAGCGAGAGCGACGACAGCGCGTGTGACTTCGCGGGCGAGGAGCACCGCGCGCGTCTTTCGCGGTGGCGCCTCGAACGCGAGCGCGCGAAACGCGCCGCGCGCGAGATGGAGACCCTGGAGGCGATACGCGCGGCGCGCGAACGACGCGAGGCGGCGTCGATTCAGACGCGAGCGTTTCGCGTCGCGCTCGAGCGCGAGGACGCCAAGAGGTGGGCGGAGGACGTCGAGACGCGCGCGGCGGAGCGCGCGGCGGAACGAGCGGCCGAGTCGCTTCACGAGGCGTATACGGCTCAGTCTCGTGCGCGTGACGTTTCGGCGGACGACACCACGAACGCGGCGGACGACACCGCGCGGGAACAGGAGCAGGCGTGGGCCGCGCACGAAACCGCGTGGCGCGCGTTCGTGGATTCGCGCGCCGGACGCGATGAGCTTCTCGGCGACGGCGCGACTCGTCTGTTGGGCGTCTCCGACATCCCGTGGCCGCCTGCCACGGGCGAGGCCGCGATCGCCGCCGTGGCGCGCCTCGAGCGTCGCGAAGCGCCTTCCGTGAGCCTCGCGACGGCGCGACGGCGCGCGTTCCGAAGGCTGTCGCTGCGGTGGCACCCCGACAAGTTTCACGCCGCGCACGGCAGGCGGCTGCGCGCCGACCGCGCGCGCGCCGCCGGCGAGCCCTTCGCGCTCGAGCCCGGGGAGACGCACGCGGAGGCGGTCGCGAGGCGCGTGCGAGGCATAGCGCAGGAACTGAACGACGCGTGGAAGACGGGGCGAACGGTTCGCGGTGAAAGGTGAACGTGTAAACGCGTAAAAGAAAAAAGCCCAGAGCTCCGACGTCCTCGGAGCGCGAAGCGTCGCGCGGCGAGAGCGTCGCGGCGCCGCGCGTTTTCTTTTCGCGCGTCGGATTCCGATTCTACGCGCCTTGCCTCGGCCCCGCGACGAAGTACTGCTTCATGACCCCCATGGGGGAGCTCCCTTCCACCAAGGCCTTGGTTTCCGCCATCGCCGCGACGGCGTCGTAGAACGCCCTGAGCTTCGGCGTCGCGTCCAACGCGGCGGCGTCGAGCGCAACCGCCTGGTGCACCACGCCCCACAGGAAAAACTCCCCCGCCGTCCGCGCGGAGGTGAACCAACCGGCGGACGGTGAAGTGTCACGCACGAGCTTCTCCAGGCACGCGAAGTGCCTGCGCAGCGATATCTTCCCCGTGTCACTCCACAGCTCGTCGTGCGCCTGTTCCGTCTTGCCCCCGTCGCCCATCTTCACGAAACACGTGGGCTGCCCTTTCTGCAGCGCCGCGTACACGTCGAGCGCCTCGGCGATGAGCATGTCGGACACCACCGCGTCGTCCTCGTGGCTCGAGCCGTCGTACCCCGGGCGCGCGCCCGCATCGTGCGCCATCGCGGCGATAGCACGCGCGATGGCCGCGGAGTGCGCGACCGTCCTCTTGCCCGGCCGGAACAGCAGCGGGAGCTGGTTGAACGGCGCCTCCTCCTGCTTCACCTTGCGCCAGTCGAAGGTTTCGGGATCTTTGCCGCGCCACGGGAGCCCCGAGTGGGCAGCGACCATCCCGGTGGGCAGGCCCAGCGCGAGGACGTCGAAGTACGCGAGCGTGAACGCGGGCGCGTCGGCCGATGACGCGGCCATCGCGCGAGTCGCGGCGCGGGGCGACGCGCGGCGGGACGACGCGCGGCGTGGGGAGTGGAAAACCTTCGACGCCGAGTCTGGGAGGAGACGAGCGGCAGCCATGAAAGAACACGGAACGCCGCCGCGCGAGGGAGAATGTGGATGATTGACGAGACGGGGTCAATTCATCGAACGACGAACGGTCGGTAAAAAGGAATTTCAAACCTGTGAAAACGAAACGCCACGGTCAACCCGCTCTGACCCGCTGGCCACGGATATTTCCACGTGTGCGCTCGCTTTTTTCCCTTCACCGGCAGATCGCGTCGTTCGGGGGTTCGGTCGTGTGCGATTTCCGAAAAACGTCCGACTAATAAACGAGCGCTGCTTTTGAAAATGACGTCGAATCACCGCCATCGCGTCTCGATTCTCGTCGCCACCCCGCCCCGCCAAAATCCCGAGCTTTTTCCAAATTTCCGACGATTCGTTGCTAAAAAATCATCAAAAATCTGCTCCAGGGTGGAACAACGACCGTCGCCGCGTGTTCCACGCCGTTTTTTTCCGAAGCGGGGTCGGTTTTTTCCGACTGTCGCGCGTGGAACAGACCGCGAATCGGGAGTGACAAAAATGGGCCCGAGATACTTTTCGCCACCGCGCGCGCTTTTCTTTTCCCGGGATGACCTGTCGATAGGGTAAGATAATGGTGCCCGACCTGAGTGCCGCGGACAGGAGAAGTTGTTGACAACGAACGGTCGCCACTCCCGCACGCGCGCTCCACCGTATCGGAACCGTCGCCGCACCGCGAACGACCGGCTCCGTCCCGTCGCGCACTCGAACGCATCGCTCGCCCGCGCGTCGCATCGCTCGCGCGCGCGTCACCTCGTCTTCCCGGGGTCTTCGATTCCACGCGAATCTACGCAAACGCATCCCGCACGCGGCATGGCGTCCGGCCTCGACGCGCTCGTCGGCGCCGCGACCGAGGGCATGCGCAAGACGCAGTCCGCCGACGAGATGCAGCCCAAGGAGAACACCGAGCCCAAGCCTGCGCCCACGCGGGACGGGCACATGTCCGACTCCGCCGCCGCGCCCACGCGCGAGAGGAAGAAGGGTGCGTGAGCTTTTTCGCGCCTGAACTCCTACCCATTTCCCGCGCGAAGCGCGCGCGGAATGCGACCGAGCGCGCGAGCGCGAGCGCCGTATCGCCCGAGACGTACGCGCTGACCGCTTGCCCCCCTCCTCCACACCCAGGCGTCCCGTGGACCGAGGACGAGCACAGGCTCTTCCTGCTCGGCTTGCAGAAGCTCGGCAAGGTGCGCACGCGTTTTCGTTTCCCACCAACTGGCTCTTTTTCACGAATCACGGCAGCCGTGCCGTTTTCCCGCCCGCGCGCGCGACCCGACGCGCGCGCGGCGCGCCCGACGCGAGCGTCCCCTGGCGCGCGCGCGACCCGATATCGTTCTCGGGCGCGTTCCCGGGATGCCCCGCGGTCGATATCGCGCGGAAGACGCCACGCCCGACGCTTCGTTGTCCTCGGGACACCAGGTGGCACCGACCGGCGCTTGTACGCGTCTCGTTCAGAGATAGTTTGCACGCCCCTCATTCTCGGTGACAGCGAGGCTGCTGCCGGCAAGTCGGTCAGGATACGGCTCGGAACTTTTTTTCGGTACAACGCGCCCGGACCGCGGCGCGACGCGGTCCAGACCGCGGCACCCCCCCTTCCTCACCGCCGCTGACCCACGTGTCCCATGACTCCTTCGATCGCCCTCATGACGTATGACCCACAGGGTGACTGGCGCGGCATCTCCCGGCACTTTGTGCAGTCGCGCACGCCGACGCAAGTCGCGTCGCACGCGCAGAAGTACTTCATCCGCCAGAACAACATGAACAAGCGCAAGCGCCGCAGCTCGCTCTTCGATATCGTCAGCGAGGCACCGGCGGAGGCCGGGAAGGCGGACGGGCGCGTTGCGGGCGGCGCGGGCGGCCCCGCGGCGGCCGCGCCGCCCGGCGGACTCTCCGCGGCGTTTGCCTCGCACCTCGGCGGATACAACCCCACCGGCGTGGCGCCGCCGACGACGTTCAGCGCGCACGGCGCGACGCCCCCCGGGGTGGCCGCCGCCTCCGCGCCGAAGCGCGGCGACACGAGCGCCGGCACCTCCGACATCGGCACCGCGGGCGAGGCGGCCGCGGCCACCATCGCCGCGCTGTCCATGGCGGGGAGCCCCGCGGCGACCGCCGGGTACCGCGCGGCGGCGGCGGCGCCCGGCGCGCGCGGGGAGGCGCCGCTCCCCGGCCCCTCGGGCGCGGCGGACCTGGACGCGGCGGCCAAGGCGGCGCAGGCGCAGGCGCAGGCGGCGCAGGTGAACGGCTTCGCGGCGATGATGGCGCAGATGGGTGCGATGGGGCAGATGGGGCAGATGGGCAGCTTCCCGCCCCCTGCGAACTGGATGGCGACGTTCCACCAGTTTCTGTCGCAGATGACGGCGGCGGCGGCGGCGGCGCGCCCGGCGGCGGGGGCGGCGGGGGGGCCGGCGAACCCGTTCGCGGCGATGCCCATGGGCGCCAGTCCGGGCGTCACGTTCCCGCCGGCCATAATGGGGGGCATGCACATGCCGGGCGCGGTGCCCGCGTTCCCGGCGAGCGCGCCCGGCGGCCTGTTCCGCCCGACGGCGGCGCGCGCGGCGCCCGGCGTGCCGGCGAGCGCGGCGCCCGAATCCGCCGAGGAGAAAGCCGCCATGGTGACGGCGTGAACGATTCTTTCCGAGGATCGGTCGTCGCGAGTCCTGCCCGCGTGACTCTGCGCTCACACGATGCCTTGCCTTGCATCTCGCACCTGCCTGTTCCTCGCCGCCGCCTCCCTCGCGCGAGGGGGCGGCGCCCCGCGCCGCCGCGCGCGCGAGTCAGGAGGAGTCGCGCGCGACCGAACGATGCCGTTCGGTCACGCACCTCCGCTCGCGACGCGACGCGGCGCGGCTTGTATGTCGCTGCTGCGCGACGCGCGCGCACTCGCGTGAACGAGTGCGATCGCGCGTCGCTTTGTATTATGCCCGCTTAGATTAGTTTGCTGTACCACCGCGCTTGGGGAGCGAGAGCTCGCTCCCCCCGTTTGTTTGACAATATCAGAAAGAAATAAAGAACCTCGTCTTGTCGAACGCGCGCGTGACACGTCCGAGGAAGCGACCGACTGACCGATCGTTCGAATCTTCTGTAAAAATCCCGCCATGGTGTGATCTGCTGGGGATAAAAATCTGGGATTTCGATAAAAATCTGCTGTTTTGCCGCCAACGAATTGATGACGAATCTTAACCTGGGACGACGACCCATGGTGCGGTCGGGCCGGAATTTTTAGTCTTTTAGTATTGGATCCTGAACCCCCCGGATTCTATTAATTTTAATCGTACCGAGTCAATCTTTGAACCATCATGAACTCTCCGATTAACCTGCCGTCAGATCGTTTTCCAGCGATCGTATGGCGGTTAGTCAGCACGTGTGCCGATTAATTCGTGACCAAATTTTTATGGGCCAAGACTGAAAGCCATACACAATTTGCCCGTTTGAGGTTGTGGGATTTTATCGGCGAAAGGCCGCTTGTGCCCTTTGCGGAAGAGGTCAAGTGGATGCCCGATGCCGACTTTTTTTTTCCGTTTTTTCGAGGCGTTGGCGAGATTCGAGCCGAGGCGCGCATCATCACCCGCCCACCTCGCCACATCCACCGGCACGTCGCCACAATGAGCGGCTACGGCGGTGGGTTTGGCGCGACACCGCGGTCGCCCGAGGCGACACCCGGGGGCCCCGCCCCGCTGGCGTTCTCGGTGCCCTCCGGGAGGGCCGATCCCGCCTCCCCCGGTGGAGCCGTTGCCGTGCCCATGCCGGGCACCCCCCCCGCGCAGCGCACGGTGCTGTTCTCGGGCGCGCCCGCGCGGACTCCCGCTCCCGCGCTTCCGGCGTCCGCGTCGCACAACGACACCGCGGGGATGCTGCGGGTCGAGCCCCGGGGGGACTTCGTGACGCGCACGTGGCAACCCGCGGAGGCGCCGGACGCTACGGCGGTCGAGGCGCTGATGCTCGGCCCGCTCGACGCGGCGGCGCTGGCGAACGTCGCCGCCAAGGCGGGCGGGCGCCCTCCCGAGGACGACGGCTTGGTCGTCCGCCAACGGCCGCGCGCGCGCGCGGATAACGTCGCGCGGCGCGAACAGCGCGCCGCGCAGGAGGCCAACGCGGAGGACTGGTTCGATCCGAACGACGGCGGGTTGCGGTGTTTGGCGGACCCGGTGCCCCCCGGGTCGGACCGCGCGCGCCCCGCGCGCTGGTTCGACCCCGAGGCGCCTTACCTCCAGCTCAAGCCCGGGAGCGAGTACGAGGCGGACGCGGCGGCGCTGGCGGCGCTGGCGGACGGCGCCGGAGACGGGCGCGTGCATCGTCTGGAGGTGCGCGTCGGCCGCCTCGAGTTCGCCGCGCACCCTCTGATGGGCCGCGAGGACCATCTCGCGGCGCGCCTGGAGGAGGCGTTCCGCTCGTACAAACGCAGGGAGGCGGCCGGCCTCGCGCGTCTGTACGAGACCAAGAGCGCCGCCGCGATGGCGCGCGCGATCGCGCTGCAGGAGGAGATGGCCGACGGAACCGCGCTCTGGCTGGGCGGCGCGTCGCCCGCCGAGCGCCTCGCCGCGCTGCGGGAAGAAGCCGACGAGGCGATGCGGCTCGCCGCGGACGAGACCGAGCTCTCCGCGTCCGCCGTGCGGCACATGATGGACCTGCAGACCGCGATCGACCGCGTGCGCGCGGTGGTGGGCGGCACCGCCGCCACCGCCGTGCGCCTCACGGTGTTCCAGGGCGAGAACGGCGCGGTCGATCCCGTGCTCGCGGCGGACGCGCGCGGAGGCGCGAGCGGCGACGTCGGCGCCGACGCGTCCGTCCCGAAGTGGGAGCGGGAGCGCAGGCAGAAGGCGCGCGCGGCGCGTTTCTGCGTCGCGCTCGAGGTGAACGGAAGAGTCGTGCCCGGGACTTCGCAGCCGCAACACCTGCGCGGGAACGGGTCGTTCTCGCTGGAGGTGGGGCACGCGTTCGTGCTGTCTGTCGCGAAATGGCCGCGGTCCGCGCGGCTGCTGGTGTTCGAAAAAGGCGTCGTGATGGACGCGTTCGTGGCCGCCGTGCCCGTTGTCATTCCCGGCGCCGCCGCGGGCGAGCCCCTGGCGGACGCCGCGCCGAGGCAGTACCAGTTCAGTGCGGAGGAGCCTTTCACGCCGCTCTGGGAGCGCGACGGCATGCACCTCATCTCGCAGGTGCGCGTCGGCGGCGAGGCCGCCGCTGCGGACCGCGCCACGATGGCCACGGGCGCGGCGAGGCTGTTCACCGGCGGATCGCTCTTCGCGCAGTGCGCGTGGGTGCCCACGGAGGACCGCGGCTTCGGGCGCGAGACCCTCGCGCGCGCCGACGTGGAGGCGCGGAACGGACGCGCCGCGCTCGCGCCGCCGCCGCCGCCCGGGTCCGCGGCCCGACGCGCCGCGGCGGCGGCGAAGGTTGGGTACGCGGACGCGCCCGGCGGGTTCGGGCGACCGGCGCCGCCGCCCGACGCCGCCGACAGCGCGCTCCGCGGCACGAGCATCGCCGCGCTCCGCGCGACGCTGGACCCCTTGAACCCCGACGACGCGGCGCTTCTAGAGACCCTCGCGACGCGCGACGCCGTGCGCGCCGCGGGTGGGGGGGGCTTCCGCCTGAACCTGAACGACGAGACCATGCTCGGGGCGTCGATGAAGGCGACCAAGCGCCAGCAGCTGCTGAAGCTGCGCGCCAAGGGCGAGCGCGCAGTGGAGCTGCCCGAGGGCGGCGTGCCGCTTTCCGAGCAGGACATCCCCGACCACCTGCTGGACCAGAACGACGAAAACAAGCGCGAGGCGGCGCTTCTGTCCTCGCAGCTTCCCGGGCTCGCCGAGGCGGATGACCGCGCGAGCCGCATCGCCGAGTTCCTGAACAAGGTGAAGCTGAACGTGCGCAAGGGCAAACGCGCGAGCAGAGCCGGCGCGCGCGCGGGCCAGGGGCCCGTACACACGGACGACGTCGTCAAGGACGCGCCCCTGCCGGACATCACCTTCGACTTCACGGGCGTCTTCGAGTGGTTCCAGCCGGTGCGCAAGCTGAGGCCCGTGCGGCGACGCACCGCGGCGGCGGAGTCGCACCCGGACCGCTGCGAGCTCGTGCTCAACGTGCAGAAGGCGTTCAACCTCCCGCGCCGCGCGCCGCGCGCCGCCCCGGGCCCGGGCGGGCCCCAGCGGGGCCGCGGGTACGGGCGTGAGTACGGGGCCGCGCCGCCCCCGATGGAGTCCCCGGATCTCTCTGTGTACGTGGAAGTGGCGTTCCAGGGCGCCACGCAGCGCACGCGGCTTGCCACGGGGTCGTCGCCGAGCTGGCAGGAGTCGCTCTCGCTCCCCTTCCGCCCGCCCGGCGGCGACTTCTCGCCGGCGGCGCTGCAGAGCTCGTCGGACGTCCTGCACGTCACCCTCTTCGACGAACGGCCGGAAGATCCCGAGGTTGGGGGGTACAACTACGACAGCAATGACCCCGATAGCGCGCGCCGATCGACGGCGCGGCACTACCTGGGCTCGGTGGACGTCCCGATTGCCGCGCTGTACCGCGCGGACGGCAGTAAGCTGGAGGGCATGCTCCCTCTCGATCAGCCGCCGGTGATGCTGGGGTACGAAATTCCGCAAACGCGCGGCGGCGGCGGTTCCGTCCAGACGAAACCGGCGCTCGCGGTGTACGTCCAGTTCAACCCGTCTCTCTTGAAACCCGAGCCGGTCTCGCCAGACCCCGGCCCCGGCGAAGAAGAGCCGTTGCTGCGGCACGCCAAAAACTGGGAGAAGGAGGCTCGCGCCGCCGGAAAGCACTGCAAGCACCGCAACTTCCGCGCAATGGCGACGGACGCGATGGGGCGGAGCGTGCACCTGTCCCGGTACTGCTCGCCGACCGCGCTGCCTCCCGGCTTCGAGGGCGCGACGGCAGACGACGCGACGCTCCGCCAGCTGCTTCGGTTCGCGCACTTGGTGCCGCACGTCACCGACATGGACGCGTTTGATTTGCCGGCGGGCGTGGACATCTGGACCACCACTGCGGAGTTTTTGGACATGTGCGCGGGCGACTCGGAGGAGCACGCGCTGCTGCTGCTGGGCTTCCTGCAGACCCTGGGCGTGGAGGCGTACATCATCCTGGGCGTCTCCGCGGTGGACAGCGACGCGGCGATGGTGTTCACGCCCGGGGGGCAGGGCCGCCGGCCGGGGCAGACCGCCGGGGCGCCGCCCGTGTACACGCCCGCGCTGGACGACCCGCTCGTTTGGGACCCCATGGCGGGCACGATGTTCTCCGTGTACGACGCCGCCGCGGGCGCCCTCATGGGCGAGGTGGCGGTGGTGTTCAACCACGAGAACGTCTGGGCCAACACGCAGCTCGCGGCGAAGCCGCACGACATGTCCTGGAACCTCGGGGATGGCGCCGCGTGGCGCCCGTTCTTCTCGCCCGGCGCGCTGCCGCCGCGCGCGTTACCGACGCGGCAGCGGCGAGTGACGTACGAGTCCTTCGAGCCCGCGTTTTACGAGCGGCTCGCCGCGGCGGTGGAGCGCGAGGCGATGGACGCCATCGTCAAGACCAGGCAGAGGCAGCACACGCCGTTCAACCGCCGCGCGAGCCGCGCGCTGAAGGAGCTGCTGCGGGAGGTGGAGAGCCACGCGTTGATGTCCCCGGAAGAGGCGAGCGCGGGCCTGCCCGTGCCCGGGGGGCCGCCCTCCGCGCGGACGAGCCTGGCGGAGCTGCACGCCGGCGCGCTCGGCGAGCTGATGGCCGGGTACGACGTCGTGGGCTACCCCCTGAACTCGCCGTTCACGGACGCGGCGTCCATCCGCGCCGCCGTCGACAGAACGCGCATCGCCGAGACCAGCCGCAAGGATGTCGAATTCGCCGTCGCCACGCACGTCGAGCCCTACGGGTGCACGTTCGTGTGCTCGGTGTGGGTGTACGTCGCGCGGCTCACCAAGCGCGCGTGACCGCGTCGCGCGACGCGCGACGCTCGGAGAAGCGCGGGGTGTGGCCACCTAGAGATTTCCTCGTTGTGCATAGCAAGGCGGTCCGTGCGACCGCACGGGTCCTGAAACGAGATCGACCGCGAAGTAGACGACGCGTAGTAGACTATACGATGGTCACTATAGTACAACGAAAAACGTCTCGCCGCGACGAAAAGGTCGCGCGCGGCGCGCGTCAGTCTCGTCAGTCTTCGTGCGGGCCGTCGCGCGCGCGCGCGCGGTTCCCCGCCTCCCTCTGCCTGCGCCGCGCGCCCGCCCGCTTCGCCGCGCGCGTGACGTACGCGTCCGCGGCCGCCACCGCGAGCACGCCCAGCGCCACCGGCGCGGCCAGACCGATCAGCAGGACGGTCGCGTCGCCGGCGCCCGTGTGCGCCTTGACTTTTGCGTAGAGCGCCTCCGCCAGGACGGGGAGGCGGAAGAACGCGCCCGTGAGCTTCCCCGCCAGACCGTTCGGCGCTCGGTACCACGGCACGGGTGGCGTGTCCTTGTACCCGCTCCGGCCGAACGCCGCCAACGCCGCCGTCGTGCGCTGGCTGCCGTCGTACTCCCGCATCGCGCCGTCGCGGAGGTACAAGATGGTGGGGTACGCCGTGACCCGCAACCTCTTCAGCAGCGCCTTGTGCTTCGGGCCGTTCACGCGCGCGACCGCCACCTCGCCGGCCAGCTCCTTCGCCAGCGACTGCCACGTGGGGACGAGCGCCTTGCAGTGCCTGCGGGTCCGCGGGCAGGGTCGAGTCAGGGTCGGAGGGTGCCGGGGGGCTCGGCGCGCCCGAGAAACGACGGAAAAACAGGGATTCGACGCGCTTGGTGGGCACGCACGTGCACCAGTCCGCGGAGACCACGACGAACGTGGGTCCTTTCGCCACCTCCGCGTCGAAGTTGTCGTACGTGAGCTCGACAACCTTGCCTGTGGGCGGTGCGGCCGCGCACGGGGGCGCGGCGACGCACACCAGGAGCGCTAGCGCGAGGACGAGCCGGCGACGCATGACCTCTGCGGGGCGAAGAATGTCGCGCGCCGTCCAAGAGTTCGCGTCCGAGACGACTCGTGCACTCGCCTTCGACCGGATTTCGCTGCAGTGTTCGGCGCTTCCCGGACGTTTTCTTCGTTCCGTTGGATGATTCGCAAGCATTGTCACCAGGCGCTATGCGGCCCGCCCGCGCGGACGAGCGCGGCCGCGCGCGCGAGCGCGGCCGCGAGCGCGGCCGCGGCGACGAAAGGCGCGGCCGATCGAAGTCAAGGGGCGACAGGGACGACCGGGGCGTGGGGAAGCGCGACGACCGCGGACGTGGCGCCCGGGATGACCCGCGACGCGAACGTCGGGAAAAAGGTCGCTCGTCGCGTCCCGGCGAGCCTTCCTCGCGTCGCCGCAAGCCCAAGACGGTGTGGCAGCGCACGTTCGGGCAGTTCAACTTGAAATCCAGCCATGTCGCAGTGCTGCTGAGCGTCGCCGCGGTGCTCGCGGTGTTCTTCGTGTGGACGCTGCCTAGCTACCTGACGTACCGCGAGCGGCCGCAGTTCACGCAGCAGTTCTGCGTCGTGCGCGCGGCGTCCAACGCCACGGGATGCGTCCACGTGGACTTCCTGTACGTGTCGGACAGCATATGCGATCAGAGCAACGAGGTGACGTACGACTGCTCCGACTTGTGCGTGTATGAGGAAGCGCAGCGAAAGGCACGGCTGGCGAACCCCGGGTCGAACGGGCTGGAGGCGACGTCGGAAGCGTCGCGCGCGGCGTTTGCCAATCAATACCTCGTGGGCGCGGAGACGCCGTGCTGGTACCCCAAGGGCGGGGGCGGGTTCCCGGATTCGCTCACGTTCGTCCGGCCCAACAACCCCAACGCGGCGATGTTCAACGCGCTCATCGTGCTCGCGCCGTTTCTCGTCGTGCTGACGGCCAGCGTGCTGTGGATGCTCAAAAGGCCAAAAGCGGTGGAGGAGCTGGAGGACTCGGAGATGCTCACCGGGCTGTTCGAGGAGGTGATCACCGGGCGCGACAAGCAGAAGCGCTTCGAGGAGGAGCAGGAGAAGAAGCTGCGTGCGGTGGCGGCGAAGGTCGAGGGCGAGGCGGAGCGGCGCCTGGGGGTGGTGCAGGAGGTGGAGCGCGAGAAGAAGGAGCGGCGGGAGAACGAGGACAACCTGAAGTACCAGGTCTCGGAGAACATACGGTCCCTGGAGTCGCGCATGATCAGCGAGATGGCGGCGCGGCTGGCAAAGATCCCGATCCCCAAGGAGCTGAAGAAGAAGATGGGCGTCGACGGAAAGCGGGGACGGGCGGACAAATACGACAGCAAGGAGCGCCTGCTGAAGGGCGACCGGCCAGACTCCGCGGCGAGCATCTACGACGACCACCAGCGCGACGAGCGCAAGCGGCGGGGCGCGCTAGACGACGACGTTGAGGCGCAGCGCAACGCGTTCCAGCGGAGGTTGGGCGAGCGACGGGGACGCGAGCGCGGGCGCGACCGCGACCGCGACCGCGAGCGAAGCCGCGGACGCTCCAAAAGCCGCCCGAGAAGGTAGCCACGCGGTTCCGCACGTCGCGGGACGCGTCGTCTCGTCGGTCGCGAAGTCGCGCGTCTCTATTCAATTGAACTTCAGGCCAAACCTCGAGGCGCCTCCTCTGTGCTGGCCTCTGCTGTCCGCTAAGCCGCTCCCCGCACCGAGCGCGAACGCCTTCTTCGACTCCACCTGCGTGCCGCTCCCCGCGTACCCGGAGCCGCCCTTCTGCAGGCGAATCACGCCTTTGACCCGCTTCCCGTCGTGCGCGCCGTCCTTCGCGATGACCACCTTATACGCCTCCTCGGACACCGCGTCGCCGCTCGGGCGCAGGATCAGCACCTGCGTCGCGTTCGTGAACGTCTTGCGGGTCACGGGGCACATGTATTTATATTTTTGTTCGTCGTTTCGCTCTTCTTCCGGCGCGCGCGTCCACTTGACGTCGACGAGATCCTTCATGCGAAGCCGCTTGGACGTCGTCGGGCAAGTCGTCTCGGTCGACGGCTTTCGCAGGGCGCTCGGGTCCGCGGCGGGGGTTTTGCTCGGGAGCCAAAACGCGTTCATGGTCTTGGTCTCGGGCGCGTCCAGCTGCGCCGCCTTGAGCCGCTCGGCAGCGTCCGGGACGGGCGCGTCGTCCGACGCGGGGTCGACGTCCAGGAGCACCTCGCCATCCGCGGGCCTCGCGCTAGCGCCCCCCATCTGATTCTCGCGGTGGAATCGCTCGATCGCCTCCGCGCGCCCAGCCTCCGCCTCGAGCTCGGCTACACTCTTGTCTTTGGCAGCCTGTGCCTCCCACGCCTTGGTCTGACGTGCGATCTCCTTCTTCTGGTGGAGGAGGCAGCGCAGGATGTGCTCGCGGTCGTAAAGCACGCCCTCGGGCGTGACCACGGGATCGAGCGCGGGGGACAACGAAAGCGCGCAGTGATCGAAATCCTTCACGGTCTCCTTCCCGAGGCGCTCGGTCATCGTCCCGAACCCCAACGCCTGCCTCTCGTGGTACCGCAAGCTCTCAGACCCCATGCCCCCCGCATTTTTGCTGTGCCGAGGCATGGCCGTGGAGGTGACACCACGACCGCAACGGGCGCCCGAGTGTGATGAGAGCCGCCGCCGCGAGCCAGATATATTGATATATTTCGAGCGCGTCCCGTATTGCCCGTCACCAGACGTCGTCCGCGTCAGCGCGAGCGAGGCAATTCATTACGCGACGCACGGTGGTCCCAACGTCGGTCCCGTGATGGTCGACCGTGTCACGGCCGTGACGATGGCGCCCTCGGGGAAGCGCCCCGCCGCGGCGACTGACCCCGCAGACAAGCGCCGCAGGCTGGACGACGGACTGACCCCGAGCACCTCCGCGACGCCGGTGCGTTTCCCGCGCGTCCCGCGACTGCGATAGTCTCGCGACGTTCTTCCCCAGATCTCGTTCGACGCCGCGCGGTCCCCCTCACGTCTGACCTTACCCCCGCCCGCTCACCCGCAGAATGTGGCTTCCATCGTGCACGACCTGTGCGAGCGCGCGCGCGAGAACGGCGTGCACCCCACGACCGTGCAGTCCCTTGCCGCGCCCTTCGCGGGCGCCGGGTTCGCGGAGATCACGGAACACCAGCTGGGCGAACCCTTGACGTCCACTCTGCGCGTCCTGCGCCAGATCGCTGGCCCGGAGATGAGTTCGGGGGCTCGACCTCACGACCATGCGGTCAGCCAGCGCGATGGTAACGCGACCGACCACGCCGCGACACGCGACGAAGGCGCCGCCCCCGCCCCCGCCCCCGCCCTCGCCCCCGTGCTCGCCGCCCCCCGCGGCGTGGGCGTGCGGCTGCGGGTGGCGCCCTCGCGGCAATGCCGCGAGGCGGCGTGCGACAAGGCGGACGTGGGCGGCGGGCGGTGCACGAGCCACGGCGGGGGGAAGAGGTGCGCGGAGCTGGATTGTGACTCTGGCGCGAGGAAGGGGGGCCGGTGCATCGCACACGGGGGGGGTACGCGGTGCGTGGAGCCTGCCTGCGAGAAGACGGCGGCGGATGCGAGATCTTCCAAGTGCTTGAAGCACGGCGGCGGCCGTCTGTGCGACGCGCCGGACTGCGACCGCCCGCGGCGCGTGCGTTCGATGTGCGGCGTGCACGCGGGCGTCAACGTCAAGCCGCTATGTGTCGAGCGCTCGTGCCGCCGCAAGGCCATCGGCGAGGACGGTAGATGCAAGGCGCACGGGGGGAAGAGGCGGTGCAAAGAGAACGGGTGCGACAACGTCGCCGTCTCCGCCAAGCAGGGGGTCTGCGCCAGGCACGCCCCGCGGCGCGCCTGCGCCGAGCGAGACTGCGGCGCACCGGCGCTGGTGCGCGGCTTGTGCGGCGAGCACGGAGGGGGACGCAGACCGAAGCGGCGGTGCGAAGAGCGCGACTGCGAGGGCGCGGTGGTCTCGGGCGCCAGGTGCGTGCGCCACGGCGGGGGAGGTCGCTGCAGCGAGCCGGGCTGCGCCAAGCGCGACGCCGGCGGCGGGCGGTGCGTCGCGCACGGCGGCGGCAAGCGGTGCCAGGCGCCTGGGTGCCCTCGCGGCGCGGTGGGGGGCACGTTCTGCGTGGCACACGGCGGGGGCAAGCGGTGCTCCGTGCCCGGGTGCACGCGCGTGGGGAAGAACGGCCCGTTGTGCCGCGCGCACGGCGGTGGGAAGCCCTGCGGTTTCGAGGGGTGCGAAAAGTTTGACGCCGGGAACGGGTTTTGCCGCGGGCACGGCGGCGGCCGCCGGTGCGGCGTGGACGGGTGCGACACGCCCGCGAAGCTGCGCGGCCTGTGCCAGAAGCACGGCGGAGGCTCGACGTGCGCCGTGGAGGGCTGCGAGCGCGGCGCGAAGGTTCGAAACCTGTGCGGCGAGCACGGCGGGAGCAAGAAGTGCACGGTGCCCGGGTGCGGCAAGCTCGACCGCGGGCGCGGGTTTTGTCAGAAGCACGGCGAGCTGGTCGGCGTGGGCGCGCCCGCCTGCGAGGAGCCGTTCTGCGACAAGAAGGCGGTGAGCAAGACCAAGCGGCTGTGCGCGCAGCACGGGGGCCCCCGCAGGTGCGTCGTGACCGGATGCCAAAAGATCGCCAAGACGCAATTCGACACGTGCCTGCAGCATGCTGCCGCCGCCGCGCCCGGCGCTGAGGCGTGAGCGCAGAAAAGAAAGCACTGGTAGACTACATACATTGACTGCTGGACAGACGCGACGCGCGCGTCGTACGTACGTATAGGTAGGTCGCATGTTTTTACAGCCGAAGTCGCGCGCGTATCTCCCGGTGGAATGTGCGCCCGCATCACGCGTCCGCCGCACCCGCGAGGCTGCGGAGCCTGTACTTGGGCGCGGTGCCCATCTGCACGAAGTCGACGCGCCAGCCGGCGGCGCGCGCGGACTCCTCGAACTTCACGAAGCGCGCGTCGGCGTATGCATACGCGGACTCGGCGACGGCGGGTTCGAGTCTGCGGGTCCCTCGGTTTCCCCGGTTTCGGTTTCCCTCGCTCGTCTCCCGCTTCGAGTCGACCGCCGCCTTCGTCGCGGCGAGCGCCGCCGCGAGCACGTCGCGCGGCGCGGCGTCGGCGTCCAGCAACGCTGAAGGCGCGTCGCGTGCGGCGTCCCAGCCCAGCATGTATCTGCGACGGGCAGACTCGCGCCCAGCGCCTTTTTCTCCGAGCCTCAGCAGGGCCTCAAGGTCGTCCCAGTCCCGCGCGCACTCGGGCAGACTCGCGCCCAGCGTCGGCGCGTCCGCCGCGAACCGCGCGCAGTACACGCCCTCCGCCGCCCCGGCGCGCTCCACGCCGGGCAGAGCGACGAGCGCGGAGGAGAGGTCCGCGACGGCGTCCGCGACGGCCGCGTCTGCCGCGGCGTCGCGAGCGGCGTCTCCGGAGGAGCACCCACGCTCCGCGTCGACGAACGCGCGCGTCAGCACGCACACTCTGGCTCTGTTCAGGGTGTCGAAGCGCAGGACGTGCGCGGCTTTCCAGCAGCAGAAGGTATGTCCGAAGATGACCGCGCCGTACGCCCCGAGCGTCGCGGCGTACCTGTACGCGCCGTCGCCGGCGTCGGCGTCGAACGCCGACGACACGGAGCGGAAGATGCCAATGCCCACCGGCAGCGCGACGAGCGCCAGCCATCGCCCCTGCACCTCCAGCTTCGCGCGGACGTCCCCCAGGTTCTCGTTGCGGCTGAGGTGCTGCATGAACGTGCCGTTCATCAGGCTCCCTCGGCCGGTCAGCGCGGCGGACCGCACGAACGTCGCGGACGCCGCCAGCGGCAGGAAGAACGCAGGGAACGCCGGCGTGAGCAGCTCGATGGCGCGTGCCACGTCTTCCAGGGCGTTGGTGGCGGCCCACCACCGCTTCGGGTCCTCGTCGTACTTCTGCCCGCCCAGGCTCCCGGCGGCGAGCGTGGCGAGCGACCCGAGCCCATCCTTCAGCACCCACTTCGTCGCTGCCGTCAGCGGAAGCGCGCCCGGCGCGCTGCCCATGCCCAGCGCCACCAGCAGCGACTGCGACGTCAGCACCTCCAGCACGTTGCGGAAGACCAGGCTCCCGAGGTGCCACCGGATGAACGGCGCGTAGTCCCGGCTGACGCTCTCGGGGTACCCGGCAGGCAGGAAGACGCGCCGCAGCCTCGGGGACGTGCGCGGGTCCCAGGACGTGAGCGCTCCCGCGCTCCTTTGCGCGGACGAGGCCTCGGCGGGTTTCGCGCGAACCGCCGGTAACGACTCAAACCCGCCGGTGGGCGACCGCGTCCACCGCCGCGTCTGCGCGCCTCCCGTGCTCACCTCCTCCACCATCACCGACTCCGCGGGCGCGCCACCGCCGGGCATCCCGTCGGAGGATTTCAGGGTCTTCACGGTCGGCTTTGCAGTCGTGACATCCGAGGCGTCCCCGGACGCGCGGCGCGTGATGTCCTGACGCGCGCGGTCGCGGCGGGTCCGCACCGCGTCGGGACACGACACGTGGTGCCGTCTGGTGGCGCGCACGGGATGGCAGACGTCCCGTGCGGCGCGTCGCCCGCCGGCGGGGCCGCCACGGTCACTCCCGACGGGGCACCACGCGCGATGCCCCACCACCGCGCGCATTGCGACCGCGCGCTCGCGATCCGGGCGGCAGTGCGGCGCGCGCTCAGCAGTGACGCGTAGGATAGAGTCGCGCGGCAATCGTCGTTCTCGTCGTTTCCGAAAACAGGCGGATTTCGGGCGCGTCCGCTTCGGGAGTTTCGGGACCGCTCGCAACCCGCTCGTCGTCACATCGAGGCGGCCTCTGCATGCCCAACGCGGCTGTCGCGGTCGTCGCGCCTCGGACGCGCGTCGCCATCCCCGCGTTCCCTCGCAGCGCCTGGATCCGCGCGCGCGGAGGCGTTCGTTCCGCCTCGAGAGCCGCGTCGACTTCGTCGCGCGAGCCGATGTCGACGGGCGCGCCCGGCGGTTCGCGCGACGCGCCCGCGGGCCCCGAACGCCGCGCGTTCGCGCTGCACCCCGTGTCCCGGCGGGACGCGCTCCTGGCGCAGGGCAAGGACGTCCGCGTGGTGCACATGGTACGCCACGCGCAGGGCACGCACAACGTGGACCAGAACGGCGTCACTCTGCGCGACCCCGCGAACCACGACGCGCGCCTGACGCCGTTCGGGGAGCAGCAGTGCGATGCGCTGTCGCTCGCGTTGCGCCACGACGGGCGCGTCGCGGGCGCGACGCTGGTCGTGACCTCCCCCTTGACGCGGTGCGTGCAGACGGCGCTGCTATGCTTCAAAGGGCGCGTCGCGGACGACGCGCGGTTCGTCGCGCACGAGTCCGTGCGCGAGACGGTGAACTTCGCGTGCGACGCGCGGCGGAGCGCGGACGCGCTGGCCGACGAGTTCGCCGCGGCCGGCGTTGACTTTTCGCTGCTCGTCGATCCTCCGCGCGCGGACGAAACTTCCGACGCGCGCTCGTCGTACGAGTACTCGGCGGACCCGCTGTGGCGCAAGTACGAGTCCGTCGTGGGAAACGCGCGAGCGTGGGACGACCACAGGGAGAGCGGAGACCTGGTCTCGGTCGCCGACCGCGCGCGGGCGTTTTTCGCGTGGCTGGAAACCCGAACCGAACGCGAGGTCGCCGTGTCTTCGCACAGCGCGTTCCTGCGGTGTCTGTTCTCCTGGGGGCACGCCGGCGGCGTGCGCGCGGCGCCCGAGCAGACGCTCTGTCGCGTCGGGGGCGCGTTCGACGAGGGGGACGCGTCCACGCCCGTGGTGACCTATGGGGGGGACGCGGCGTTCGAGGCGCGCATGCGCGAGGACTGGGACAACTGCGAGCTCAGGACGTTCCTGGTGAGTTATTAATGAAACCTCCGTCCTCGCGCGCGAATCGAATGAACGCGGTGCCGTAACTGGTGGTAAGGTCCGAAGAGCGAAAGGTACGAGCTCGTAGAGCACGAGGTAGCGTTTGTTAGCATGCCCGTATTATTATTCGCATCGCGATGATACACAGAGCGTCGTCTCGTCGCGGGTCGTCCCGCCGTCGCGCGCGTCGCCGTCGTCGCTCACTGCGCGTCGACGGTGACGTCGTCCCCTCCCTCGGGCGCGCTCTCCGCCTTATCGACACCCGCGTCTTCCCCCCCCCCCGCGTCCGCCTCGTCGAAAGTGCTCCCGCTGTGGTCCCAGTAGCACCAGCTCCCGTCCAGGTAGTGCTTCATGCGGCCCTCCTTCGCCTCGAGGTACCCCTGGTTGAACAGATTCGCCTGGACGATGCACGGGATGCGTCCGTCGATCTTCACGCCGAGACGCTCCAGCGTCGCCACCTTGCGCGGGTTGTTGGTCATCAGGCGGATGCTCTTGATGCCCATGCCCTCCAGGATGTTCGCCACCGCCGTGTACTCGCGCGTGTCGTCTGGCAAACCCAGCGCGCGGTTCGCGTCCACCGTGTCCAACCCCTTCTCGTCCTGCAGCTGGTACGCCGCCAGCTTGTTCGCCAGACCGATGCCGCGGCCCTCCTGGTGCAGGTAAATCACCATTCCGTCGTGTTCCTGCACGTACTCCATCGCCAGCTGCAGCTGCTGCTTGCAGTCGCACTTCAGCGAGCCGAGCACCTCGGACGTGAAGCACGCGTCGTGCACGCGCACGGGCACGCTCTCGCGCCCCTCGATCTCGCCGTACACGATCGCCACCGGTTCCGTCGGCGGCGCCCCGTCCACGGAGTGGCGGTACCCGCGCACGCGGTAGAACCCGCGATCCGTCGGCAGCTTCGTCTCGGCGACGAACCTCGTGTCGCCGGTGGAGAACTCGTCGAAGGACATGGCGTTGACGGAGATGGGGCGGTCATCGATGTTTCGGGTCGGGTCCACGTCGTCGCTCGCAGAGGGAGACCCGTCGCGCGATGAGGCGCGGGGGCGCTTCGACCGGCGCGACGTCGCGGGACCGATTCGGCTCGCGCCATCGCGGGCGTTTCCGATCGCGCATCGCGCGGCTCGGATCGGCCGCGCCGACGGCGCGCGTGACGACGCTGGGGGGGCACCGCGCGGGAGCGCGCGCACGGTCGCCGTAGCGTGCATCATCGGCCCTTCGAGCGCGAGAGAGCCGTGCGCAGACGCGCGCTCGTCACCACGCGCGCTCGACCCGCTCCGCCTCGATGACGCTCGAGACGGAGTGCCGAAACGCTGGCGGTCGGCGAGCGCGCGCGAGGCTGCGCGAGGGGGCGGACGGTCCGGACGCGGGCGACGGGCGTCACGCGAGAGCGTGCAGGCGCGCGAGCCGACCGCGGCTGTGTCGTGCGAGCGGGCGGTGCCGCTTGTGTCGCGCGGAGTGTCGCTGCGGAACCGCGTGACGCAGCGTCTGCGGATAAGTGCGCACGCGCCCGGACACGTGCCGCGAGCCGCCACGGTGGATTTTAGTGGTTCCACGACACCCCCAAACCTTATCACCCCTGCCAAGCGCGTGTCAGGGTCTAACCGGCGTGTGCCAGGGTTAAAAACCCCATGGCGTCTGCAGGGTCTGGGCGTGTGTACCGGTACACAAAACAGTGATAATATACGCAAAAACTTGGCGCGCGGCCACAGTGCCCAAGCAAACCTTTTGCGAGAAAGACTCTCGTCCCTATTTACTCATACTCGACTATGAGAGTAAAAGGCGTACGCCTTTGTAGCTCAGTGGTAGAGCGCTTGACTTGTAATCAAGAGGTCCTGAGTTCAATCCTCAGTGGAGGCAGCTTTTTTGCTTTTTTGTCGACGCCGTCCATTGTTGGCGCGAAACTCACGGGACAGTACGAGGGGCGCACCGCGAGCGCGCGCCTCGGACTGGCGATCATGACGGAGTCCCCGTCGTGCGCCGCTCACCGAAAGGTGGTCGTGGCGCTGGCGATACTCGCGCTGGCGTGTCAGCCTTGCGGTGCGTTCCCCACCGCGCTCGCGCGCTGCGCCATTCCGACATGCCGCCCGACGGTCCGGTCCGACTGACGATCCTCCCCTTCGCGCAGGCGCCGTCCCGAGCGGCACGACGGAGTACACCAACCTGCAGATAGCCAACGAGGAGTGGTCACCGGGTACGTCGCCCTTATTCCTCGCGCGAAACGCGCCGCGAAGCCCCGCGCGTCTCCCAGGGTCCGGACCTCTCGGGTTCGCGCGCGGGGTCGCGGCGTCGTCCTTGTCGATCGGCACTCGATGGAGACGCGATTTCTTTTCGACTCGACGGACGAAAACGAAACGCGCGCGACGCGCGAACGACGAGAACGCCTTTCGTGCCACCCTTTCCGACTCGCGCCGCCCCCGACCGCGCGACGCGCGCTCCGAGTCCCACGACCGCTCACGCGCCGCGCTCGCGCGCTTTCGAACCGCGCAGAGACGACTTTCGGGAACACTAAGGCGAACGTGCAGATTGGCCTGCGGGCCAACGCTGTGAACTCGTTTCAGGACATCGGGTTCGGGTACGTCGGGAACGGCGCGCAACATAAACCTCCCGCCGTGATCGCGTACGAACAGACCAGCGCGGCCGGCGAGACCAGCGGAGATTTGGTGTTCGGAACGCGCGGCACGACGAGCGGCTCGACTGCTGCAGTGGAACAGGTGCGCATACGTTCGGACGGGACCGTCGACGTGGAATCCGTTCGGTTCACGGGGTCGCAGATTGGCATCAACGGGGACACGACGATGATCGACCTGGGGGCGACGGCGGGTATGGTGACTGTGAACGGCAACCTGAAGGCGACTGGCGACCTGACGCTGTCGAACACTGCGGCAGTGGCGATCACGCACAGCGGGACGACGTCTCTGTCGATATCGAGCGGCGGGTTTGTGGCGGTGGAGTCGGTGCA
>MDSV01013863.1_pt1 | contig 21849 bp, 25 predicted proteins | sample 810851 | NCBI WGS metagenome assembly MDSV01 (sample SAMN05326640, study PRJNA326480) | marine metagenome | isolation source: seawater | place: Atlantic Ocean: North East | collected 2012 | reverse complement strand
AAGAGAACCACACCTTGGCCGGGGAAATTAACCACAGGGTTAACCCTCGCAGCATAAAGCCTGTCTCTATCCGTCTTACTTGGACTGTAAGAAAGTTTAATTGCTCCTCTTACAAATCCTCTGGTAAGACCAGCAGGAGAGAACCACGGATCAGCAACTAGGTCTGTATTTGCACAAAGACCAGCACTGTCACCACAAAGTGGAACATATCGATACACATCATTGTACTTGTCATACATGTATTTGTATGCACTATCGTAGAACATATACGATGAAGATGGGCATAGATCAAATGCAACTTTAACATTTTCTGTTGCAGTCGCAGAAGTTGTAGAATTATCAGCAACACCAACTGTCGCAGAACGATACGGAGAAACAAATGCCACACAATCTTTTCGATCATCTACTAATCGTGAAAGCATTGTCACATGAGTATCTTGAGTGGCTTTAGTATCACCAGCTCCTCCACCTTTACCACCGATTATCAGGTTAACATCAACCGCATCGGTGTCTTTGAATTTATCATATGCAAGTTCAATCTCACCAGCAGTGAGAGCATAATCGTCTGTACCACCTGTAAGTGAATCAATTACAGTTGTGGTTACAGATGTATAAGCAGTAGTTGTATCTGTGCCCCAGTTAGAACCAGCAGAAATGTGATCTGTCCAGTAAATGAAAGAAGAATTTCTGAAAATTACATCTGGATAGTAGTTACTGTTGCCCTGAGCATCTTTTGCAATAGAGTTTTTAGACATGAAACCGTGTGTTTCAATTATACCAGACCCTATATTACCAGCAACGTCAGAATCATATCCTGTGATATCACCAGTGGTATCATAAACAACAACGTGCATTTCATCACCAGAACCACGAGCATTGTCTGTTGCCCACTGTGAAGTGCCAGGCGCTCCTGCAAAATAATCATAGTACTTCCAACGTCTTCGCATCTTTGAGTTATCTGCAATGTCATTTTGCAAACCAGCACCATTTGGATCGTCTTTTAGACGAATTGACAGTACGTTAGTTGAAGTATTAATAGCTGTAACCTCATACTCATTAAATTCGTCAACTGGAACTAACCCAGAATTGTCTGAATAGAAAGAAATCATATCACCCACATTAAATGCATAACCACTTGCATCAGCATCATCAACTGTGACTGTTTCAGCACCAGCACTTGCAGCACCGTTAACTAACTGATTTGTACTAAGGTTCTGTTCATACGCAGTTGCACTTGGACAAATCTGTACGCCGATTGAATTACCCCAAGTTCCAGCAGAACGAGCAGTCCACTCACCATGTGAACCTTGTCCTGTTGAGAAGCTTGCAAGATAATGATCATCGTCACGAATGAGGATACCACTATCCGCACCAGCATTGACAATAGCAGAACTTGCACGAACAACTTGCAGTTGATCTGCATACTGTAGAAAAGATGATGCAGAGAACCAAGTTTCAAACATATTGTCTGTTCCTTTTGGTTCACCAAAAATATTAACTAATTCTTCTTCTGAGGATATGGTTACAACAGAAGAAACAGGGCCCTTTTCAAAGGCACCAGCAATCGCACCAGTAGTTGTTGCCACAGCCGGAATAACATTTGTCAAGTCCACTTCTTGGACATGAACGCCGGGAGAAACGAGAAAAGCCATTTTTTTACTCCTTGTATAGTCGATTATAAGAGTTTTTTGTTTTAAAATATTTATAAAAATTCAACTCTACACATGGGGAATTTAGATGTTTAATAACTTATAAATATAAAACGATGCCTAATGAACATTATGAAAAATATAAAGACACTATCAAGAAAGTTGCTCGGCGCAACTACCGAAAAAGAATAGTTCTTTTAAATGAATTTCTTGCAGAAAAGTCTTGTGAACATTGTGGTGAAAGTGAAACCATATGTCTCAAGTTTTATCCTCACAATTCAGAAATTCGCAAGATAACAAAACGAGTTGGAACTAATGATGATAGCAGAAAAGAAGTATTTGATCTTATCAACCAATCACATATCGTGTGTTCAAACTGTTGGATCAAACTAGATAATGATTTAATTGAGTTTATATAGTTACCAATCTGTATTATAATCTCTTACAACTGGGGCCCAACGAGTTCCATATTCATCAACCATTTCACCGACATTCTCATCCTCAAGACCATTAATAACAAAACCAAATGGAGCCATATCCTGCTCTAACATGTCTTGCTGTTCTGCCATCATTGTTTTTCTTATGTCATTATCAGTCAATTCCTTGAAATAAGTTTGGTCTGTTGCCCACCCAAAAATAAATAGACAAGCCACGCAATCATCATTACAACCATCATCTGCTTGAAATGAACTACCCTTTACAATAAATGTAGATAATTCGTTAATACAATCATAATCTTCTATAATAAGTTTATTATCTTCTAATAATTGTTTTAGATTAGAACATCCTATCTTTTTGACTGCCTTAGTCGTTCTTACTCCTAATTGTGCTCTGCCCCCAGAGAAGCCCCCTCCAAGGACTTGTCCTGCGCGGCCACGCATGGAAGCCATAATTAGGTTGTCATACTCCAAGTCAAACTGCATAGCATTTGCTACCGATTCTCCTATGTCATTTACTTCAATCAATACAAATGCTTGATTATATGCTCTTGCGACCTCATATATTTTGCTTGGAAACAATAGAGGCTTAATATCATTATCTCTATACTTTGCAACCACTTTATACGGTATTTGTGTGACATCAAACACCAGAAAGGCAGAGTAATCATTCTGTGTGCCTCTTGCAACGTCAGCTGTCATAAGGTAAGTGTTGCCTTCCTTTGGTCTTTCATATATGTCTAGATTAGAATTTGATTGAGTTGGTGCTCTGTAAGTCATCTGTCTTAACTTTACAGGAGAAACAAGAGTATCAATAGAACCCAAGAACTCACATTCAAATTCAGAATTAAACTGCGATTCGGATGTATTGCGAATCGTTTCTTCTTTCCATTTCTCATCCCTGCCGGGAACTTCACTCCAATGAACCTCTGTAGGAATATAATTATTCCGACCTTCTTGAGCATCTACCCATAGCTTATAGAATTGATTCATACCATGTGGAGTAGAAACAATGATGACTTTTGTATTTTGACCAGATGTAATTGTGGGATAAACAGATGAAAAGAACTGCTCCGCAATTGTAGAAGGAACAAATGCAAACTCATCAAGAAAGATTATATTGTATGAACCACCACGAATAGCACTTGATGATGTTGCAGCTGCCACTATCTTTGACCCATTTTCGAGTTCTATGTTACCCTTGTTCCATGCAATAATTCCCTGCTGCATCCACTGTGGTAAATTTTCATATGCAAGCTGAAGCCTACCTAAGATATCTCTTGCGGTATTTGATTTGTTCGCAAGCACAGCAACATTCGTATTAGGATTAAATAAAACATAGTGAAGAAGATATGATATAATAATTGTTGATTTACCAGACTGCCGAGGAAGTTTATGAATAGTAAATCTATTATCATGCATAGATGTTACCATTCCTTTTTGAAAGTCATACATGTCAAACGGAACCAAACCATGATCCAATGAAACAATTCGCACATAATTTTCAATAAAATACAGAGGGTCTTGAGAACACTTCTGATATTCTACTATCTGTTCTTCACTGAATTGCTCAGTGGTTCCAGTTCTTTTTAAGTTTGGATTACCTAAGTAGGCTGTCTGTTGCATTACTTACCTTTAATTAGTTTTTGTAACTCTGCTGTAGAACCCACGAATAATGCGTTAGTAACATTCTGAGGTGCGTTATTTGGAACCTCAGATAATTTTTTCATTCTGTCTTGCAATTCACCTAGTTTTTCAGTAACTTCTGCGACTTGTTTAATAAGATTACCAGCAACCTCATATGCTCTTGGATGCTCACCTTCTTTTGCAAGCTCGAGTATTCCCTCAATCGCATCATTGCCACGTTCAACCAAGTTGTAAAAGTTTTCTCTTTGGTATTTGTAGTCATTTTCAGCATCATTTACATCACCATAATCTTGGTGTGTAATGATTGGTCCGGCAATATCGGAACGTCCTTGATCTGCTTCAATAATACCCAACTCTTTATCAATTTTCTTCATCATCGCCAGTTTTCTCATCATATTCTTGTGCATCTTGGAAGAAAGATGTAGTCTCATTAAACCCGAAGTTATCATCAGCATCTGCTGTTGATGGATTAGGTGTGACCGTATATCTTTGTTCACGTCTTGGTGACTTGTCTGGCATATCTGTATACTGGTCAACCGAAACAGTCTTGATAACCTTACTTGATGATACAGGACCATAGAGATAAAACTTTGCGGTAAATGCCAAGGTATAGATAAGCGCTCGTCTTTGTTCAAACTCACCCTCGTAATTATCCTCATAGGTGATGCTGTTTAAAACTACAGGAACATCTCTCTTTGTTCCACCACCAAGATCAGCAACCGTGATAGTATAATCTGGCTGAAAGTATGGAAGTATCTGTTCAACAATTTGTAAAGCATCATCAGACTGTTTTGCCATCACATACAACTCAATATCAAGATTATATGGAACAGGCATGTACTGTGTATCTAGTTGCTTTGTTTCGGACCCCTTAACTGTCTTAAATCTTTGAACTCGATTTAGTTTTCGTGCAGAGTCATACGAAAGGTTCTTTATTTCAAAACCCATTCTTGGTAGTGTGAGAGCAACCTGTTTTGTTAGGTCAGCATCCTCACGCAATCGCACAAGAAACTTCTCCCTTGGACCATAGGCAAGAGGAACTTTCATAGATTGTGTTATTGTGCCATTGTTGTCTTTACGAACAAGGTGAATATCATTAAACATTGTACCAAATGAAATGATAACCTTTCTCATTGTTTCGTGATAAAATTGTTGTCCTAACATTACGATTTACTCCCTGCATCTCCAAATGGGTTTGACTCACTAAAGTCTAGAATGTTTTGTCCTTTAGATTCAAACAATTCATTTTGAGCAGTCTTATCTGTATCAAAGTCACCTACTATATATCCTTCTTGTAATAACCATCCACCGTGACCAGTATCAGCACTATGTTCAAGGAGAATGTTTTCACCAACAGAGCTAGAATCATTTTCACCCACGATATTGTCTCCATCTGTTTCTTCTAATAGTAATCCAAAATTACCAACAGAATGTTGAATTGAAATCTCTTCATTTTGAGCAGAAGATTGTTCTAATGTAAATTGATAACCCAAAGTATCAACAGATAGATTATCTTCAATTTCATCAATCTCAGTGATACCAGTATCAAGAACTTCAGAGCTGTAATCGTATAATCTACACCGCATTTTATATACAGGATTATTATCCAACTGATGAAATGGATCATCATGGTCTACAAAATTGATCTGAAAAATTCTACTCAAAATAGGATGATATATTAAATCCCCTTCGTTAGGGCGATCTGAATCAGTTGCCGCAGTATCTTGTATGATATAAAAATTCTCATCACCCGAAACTGTAGACAAAACACTGGATGAAGATGACTGATCTATGGTTCCACTTTCTAAAAGTATCGAACCACTGGAAGAAGTATCCGTGCCCGATTCGATTTGTACCTGTCTGTCTAGTTCTTGAAATCTTGACTTGTTTACAACGAATGTTGCTTCACTTAAATTCTGTAAACCGAATTGACTCATCAATTCTTTTTCACCAGCAAAGCCACCTTCAGAATCTTCCATGTACATTTCTATTGGATGCTGCATGTTAAACTTGGAAAGAGAATCTTCACCCAAGATTGTATCTTCAGCAACAAGAGTACGATCCATATAATAAACATCGTGACCATAGATTTGAATTGCTTCTTTAATCAGATCACTATACAGATTTTTCTCAGTTGTAATTGCTGCTGAATTATTTGTATGAAATGCACTATTGACAGCCATAATTTATCCTATCATATGCATAGGTGGTAATTCGTATGCAAGTTGTATTTGTTCTTCCAACCTTTGTTGTTCCTCTAATGCCTCAGAAAATATCTGTTCTCCATTCATAGTAACGCCTCCCAACATAGTCACACCTGAGAACTTGCTTAAATTTGCACCCCATTGTTTCTTTAAAAGACATGTTGCATATCGCTTTAGATACATGTCATCATATACGTCTGTATATGAAGTTGGATCAAGCTTCCTCCAGCACTCAATGATAAGATAGTCAACATCGGGAGTAATATCATTATCCCAATCCATATCAAGATAAAGCCTGTTTTGATGTTGGTTGTATCGATATGGTATCTCCCCTATTAAAATGTGTTCAAGAAAATCTAAATTCTGCATTGCCATATGATAATGCAGAACAGATGTAGATGAAAGGTCAAAAAGATCGTTTAACCTTAACTGATAGCGCACATCAAACATGTTACTACCACCGCCTGTGTCAGTGAACGGAAAAACATTTACCACTGACAACACCGCATCAGAAACAGGAATCCAGTTTTTCCCCTCTTTCCAAGTAGCAGTTATATCAGAATCAAGTTTATCTGTCGCAGTGGTAGAAGCATCAGAACGAGCTCGTGTAACTTCAGCAGTTGTTATGAGATGTTTGAGATACATTCTCTCAACACCGTCATAATGATATTGAGCAAAATATTGTAGTGCTTCGTCTATTCTATCGTCTGCTTGATCATCTGATACATTAATATCAATGACCCCAAAACCAAGAGCTCGCAAGCAGTAAGACTTAAATGTTGCTTTTGTTGTGGGTACGGCCATTTATCATTCCTTTTATTATTATTTATAAAAGTTTGTTAATTGCGAGACAGTTTGGACCAAATTCTACTCCTTCATCTATCCATTTTCCTACTTTAAAAAACCCTGATTTATTATACGCTGAGAGAGCTGTCTTGCGTGGCAAAGTCCATACCCATACACATCCTTCTTGTATTCCTTGTTGTATGGTTGCTTTGAGCAATATTTGAGAAAGTCCTTGAGTTCTATAATCTCTATCGACATATAAACCTCTGGAACGATAGACTTTATTTTCTGTTCTGAATCCACTATTAACTCCTATAATATTATCATTGTCTCTTATACAAAAGAAAGTGGGTTCATACTGCCATATTTTCTTTTTTTGTTTTGATATGGATATGTTTCCATAACCTTCCCATAATCTTGCATCCCAAAATAGGGAACTTCTTGACTCTATTTTACTTACTCTGTTGGGCCATAACTTTTTATCCCAAGTATCATAAATATCTTCAAAGGTACAAATTTCGCAATCCATACCTTATATATAATTCTATGAGAATTGGTCTGGTTGCCACATCAAGAAGTGGTTCTACCTACTTTCGTAGGTATCTTTGTAATACATATAATCTTATGGACTCAGGTTCATGGTTAAAAACAAATTCTTATTCGGACATTGAAGAAACAGATTTTGTCTGCGGGCCGCATGTGTTGAAAGTTTTACTCCATTATATACCCAAGAAAGACAGAGTAAAAGTTCTTAATGATTTTCCTAAAATATGGTTATATAGAGATGATAAAAAAAGACAATTTTTAAGTCATGTCGCACGTTTAAGAACAAACGTACACCACGCATATAAAGAAGAAGAACGGCCACAGATACAAGACAATTCTTTAATTGCAACCAGAAAAGAGTTTGACAGATTTAAATATAAATCAAAAGAGTTTTGGGAACTTTATCATAAGCTTGGGTTCACCAAAAACGAACCGTTAATACGGTTTGAAGATTTTACAGATGATCCAAGATCAATTATGTTGATGTTACAGGATTGGTTCTTTGAAGAATTTCACGGCAACTTTGAAAGAGAAAAGCTAGCATTACCTCTCAAATTAGAAGTAGATTACTCAAAGAAATTTAAAAACTATGATGAAATTGTGGAGTGGTTTGGTGAGTAATTTTTGTATCGTATGTGTGACACGTTCTGGTTCGTATTATCCAATGGAATATATATGTAGAACTTTTGATCTTGCGGAAGGTAATGAATGGTTCGGTAGAAATAAAGAAGCAGATTTATCAAAACCTTTTGAATTAAAGCAAAAAAGATTACCAATTGATTTTAATGTAAATGAAGACCTGTTGCATGATAAAGACATTCAAGATCGTTTGAGACACTTACATAATTTTCCTGTGCCATATTGTGTCAAAGCAATGCCCCCTCAGTTTACAAACACCGTTGAATCTGTAAACATACCTGTGCTGGAAAAAATTAAATTTGCACAAAAGATTTTACGAGATTTTGACCTAATATATTTTATTAATGAAGATAAAGTTTCACACTTCTGTTATGAAATAACATCAAAGCTTTGTAGTTCTAAAGATTACCCAAGACCAAGAGAATACTCCACTTATGATCCAGACTTGAGAGTAACGCCACCCCCAAATTCATTTACTGCAACACTACAAGATTTTTACACATTTAAAAGAAGAGATATATTTACAGAAAAAGTTATGGAAGTATTTGAGTGCCCTGTCATAACATATAAAGACTTTGTAAAAGATCAAGACAAAGAGATGAAAAAGATTGCTGACTATTATGATATAACTCCAAAAAAAGTAGACAAGATACCCATTGTTCTTAATCCAGACTATTCTAACATATTTACAAACTACAAAGAGATTTGCAAATGGTTTACAACTTATTAGAAATGATGACAGGTGAGTGGCTTGAAGGTGAGACACTTACCAGAGAAAATTATGGAGAAAACTTTATCAGTCAATTAGCAGACCTTATGGCTGAGATACACACAACAAAGGTTACAAATAACAAAACGGTAGACATTCAATCATTACTTAAAAACTTTCAACTGAAAGATTTATTTGTGTATAACACAATTCGTGAATATCATGATATTAAAGATAAACTTAATATGTCTGTATTTCTTCATGGAGATATTTGGGCAGAAAATATAATAGTAGAAAATGGAAATTTACAAGGACTAATTGATTGGGAACACTGTGCATATGGTGATCCACATTGGGATTTTAGAATGATAAGGAGATGGATTGGTTGGGATGGCTTAGATATCCTTCTCTTTTACTACAACGCAAGCACAGGATTTGAATGTAAACGGGAATATGTAGAAATATTAGACAAGGTTTCTTTATGCAATTCTAGACAGATACGATCATTTGATAATGAGTTATTCAATAATTATATTAATGGTTGGCCAAATTATCAAGGGACCACATAATCAAATGGATTAATATCATTTAAATCAGATCGACGTATTATGGTGCCATCACTACAGACAGCAATATTTTTGCAGCTGTCATTATACATGTCAGCTTGACCATGAATATAAGATGCGACTTTTAATTTACCATAAGCGTATTCTTTATCACCAGTTTCTTTTGCTATGTAATCACGCAACTCTATTTTCATTTCTGTATAAGAGTTTGCTCTAGGGATATTTTTTGCATCTTCTATATCTTGACACAGCCTACCTTCTGTCGGTATTTTTTCCCACACTTTTCTAAATTCATTATACTCAGTTTTATTTAATTCTTGATCATTTCGTAAAACTGGTAATTCTTTTCTAATATACTTGTTTACAAACCACTGAAGAACATCTGTGTCATCAAACAAAGAAACGCAAGATGGAACATAATCATCTTCAATAATAACTTCATCATGAACATATCCAGCAAGATGTTGAAAATTTTGTTGTTGCCAAGTATACATAAACTTATACCAAGGGAGAACTCTAAATTCTATGGGGATAATAGAATGTGTTTCTCCAGCGTTATCTAAAAACTTATGTGGAGCACTTTTATCGTGGCCTAAGAACCCTCCATATAATGGATCAGCAACATTTGCATTAATAGTAATATGATCTTTTTTAATTAGTGATCGAATATTTTTATCATAACTAATTCTATGAGGAAGATGTTTGACCAACTCTTGATATAATTTTGGATGTTCTTCTATTGAGCCAGTGCTTAATATTATATTAAGTTGATCTTTTTCAACAACATCTTTAAGAATGAGAAGAGTAGCAGTACTGTCTATTCCACCAGACCAAAGTAAATCTATAGGAATTCCTGTAGAACAAACCTGTATTGCTTTTTTCTCTAATAAAGAAATTAAATCATCGTCAACTTTAACTTCTTTATAGGCAGGGACATTATTATTAATAACTTTGGTATTAAGTCCAAATAAATCAGATTGCTCCATATGAATGGGTGCAACTCTTGTCATAGACATGTTTTCTAAAAAACAAGAAAAATTTTCCTTGTGATAATTGTATCCAAGAGAACTTAATTTTTCATCGATGACCCAAAATAATTTAGACCTATACCATATCAAACTTTTCATTATTACTCAGAGTAATCTTCCCAATAGACATTTCGTACCTGTCTTTGTCTAGAGACAAGATTATTAGAGTCATCGTAGATGTATCTAATCCTTGTAATACCATTTGATGCATTATATGTTCCAAGTGCTGTTGCCCAAGTTTTCCAATCTGATTTTGTAGACTGATCATAATCACCAGTTGCTTTATTATAAGTGTCTAAATCAGCCCATGTGTGCTGAAGCATTTTGGTAGCCGTATCTGGTTTAGTGCTGCTTACAAATTTTTGGGGGTTAGACCCGTTTACTTGATCTGAAATATCATTAAAACAATTCGGCCGGACATAACTACCACTTTGTTCAGTATACCAAGCAGTAGATGTATTTGATCTTACTGATTTATACACTACTTTGATGGCCATATTCTTTCTCCCATAAACTTTGTGATTTCATACCAGCAGTTCTATTCGGTATGTTTATATTCTTTTTGCGAAGATACTCTTTCAAAAAGTATTTATGTTCTTTATTTTTTAAAAAAACAGATAAGTTTAACCATTCCTGTATTAGATTTTTATCAAGAAAAATACTTCTTATTTCTAACCCATAGGTTAGTGCTCTAATTTCCCACCTATTGATAAGCTTACGATGATGGCCATTATAAAAATTTATCCACGGAAAAACCTTTGTTAAGTCAGAAGGAAACCTGTCAAACTCTGGCTTCATAACTTTAGGTTTATTATGATAATTACAAAATATTTCATCGGACCCATTACCTGTTAGCATCACTTTACATTGTTGGTTATAATATTGTTCTACATATTCTGTCACAAAGTTCGGTTCTACCTCTGGCCTGTAGAATATTTTATTATCATTATATTCTTTGCAGTATTCTATTACTTGTGATTGGGTTTTCAAATCTTCTGAATTTACATAATTTATCGTTGCACTTTGTATTTGTTTTTTTGTATCAGCTAATCTAACAGCAACTACGGAACTATCTATGCCACCACTCAATAATAAAAAAGATTTTGGATGATACCTTTTATCTATTGCTTGTTCTAGTGCTAAAGTAACATCATCAATATTGTCTTTAAATTGATTTAAGTTCCATTTATGTATTTCAGAATTTATTTGCACCAGCTCTTTAGTTTTGATATCAAAATTATATTGACTATTGTTCTGCAATCTCGTGTCTTTATCACTGTTCAACGGATAAGTAGCAAAATAAAAATGTTCATCGGTCTTACTAAACCAAGCTTGTCGTGTTCCCCAAGGGTCCGTAAAAAATTTGATAACATCCGAATCAATAATTATTACTAGGAACTCACCATCCAAATGTTCTAAAAAAGCATCCCCGTATTTTTCATAACAATCGATAACATAATAAATATCACTTGGTAATGTATCATCATAATTATATACTTCACCAAGCAACAAATAATGTAAACCTTCAGACTTCACAGGTTGTATAGTTTGTTCTCCTGTAACTTGTAATAAATGGTGCGTTATATACAACCCAGCAATATCAATAGTGTTCGACGCATCGGGCCCGCCTAAAATTAATTTGTTGTCTGTAATATGTTTATCAATATAATTGGTTATTTTAAATGTACACATAATTTGGGTTTCCGTATTGTTCTAATATAGCTTCCCTATTTTGATGATCATCTATAATGTTATACTGATCATCAACTCCTTTAAATACCCGTTTTTTATTTAAATTACGAAGATTTGATAACCGTCTTGCAGAAAACTCTTTTTTCTTATTGGTATAGTAGTCTTCATCTTTAACCAAGTCATATATTATTTCTTTAAAATCTATTTTATATGGAGGCAATACATCTCTAAGATTTTTATCATAATTCCACATAGACCATTTTTGAAAATCATCAGTAGAGAAAAATGCTTTACAGTTTTTCATTTTGTCATAATTTAATTTTTCTAGAAATCTTAATGGTGTCATATTTTCACTTTGCCATTTCATAGAAAAATTTAACCACCAACGCAAGTCTGCTATGGATTTAATTTCTATTGGAGAATTATCAATTTGTGGTGTGATGTTTTCAATAAAATCTTCATCAAGAAAGACATCACGCCATGGCATAGTTTTATAATCGCTTTCTTTAAACCCCGTCAAAGCTCCTTTATAACCGTCTTGACCGAATGAACTCCTTCCTTGACCAGAAGATTGAATAATAAAACCAGCTGGGTGTCCTGACACTATTATATTATCGTCCAAATTTACATCATGATAAATCCACCTATTAATTGGTTTCTCCGTAATGTCCTTTACATATTTTTCATAAAATAAAGGATACTCCTCAATACCACCAGTGTCATATACAATATTTAATTGTTTGAAGTCTGTACACACATTAAGAAATGCAACAACAACAGCAGTTGAATCTACACCACCAGACCAATAGATGTCAATTGATTTGCCCTCATTTATAATATCCCTCGCAGTATCTTCACATATTTCTTTGAAGGTTTTATTAAAGTTGATATCAAATTCTGGAATTGGTGATATATTTTTTTCTCTTAATGGTCCTTGAATAGTGTTTGTTCTATCAAACGCATAATCTGTTTTGCTACCACCAAGCCAATCACTAATTTTTAATAACGGATCATTACTTAAAGAATTGTCATACAAATAATTGACAAATCTTTTATCCAAATATATAAAGGAATCACCATTCATAGTAAACCTTTTTAAAACCTCCTATAAATTGATCTAACCACTCATCAGGGATTGAAACCATAAAAGTAATCATATTTGCATCAGGCTCTTTAACACCCATCTGAAACATTCTAGTGGATATATCTAGAACATTAATTCCTTCTTTTTTTAACCTTTCTGCAAAATCAGTACAGTCGATATGCTTATCAAATGTTGTGACCATCTTATGAAGACTGTCTTCATGAAGAAAATTAACTCCATCTAAAACACCAAGCTCTTCTCGCACTCTTTGTTTATTGCGTTCTATTATTTCTATGTTCTTCATCTTCCATTCGTGTGAAGATTTTAAAGATGCAAGTGCGATTTTTTCAGACACAACATTAACACCAAGTCGAGCAGGATTATTATTTTTAAATTTTGATATGTTTTCCTTTGATGCAATCATTCCACCTATTCTCAACCCACATAATCCAGCTGCTTTAGAAAAAGTAAATGTTACAAAATTTCTATCATTTAAAAGAAGGGGAAATGGTTCTTTAAAGAAATCCCAATATGCTGTATCATGAAGAATCATACTATGCCTATCTTGAGCAAACCACTGTAGATCATGTAATTCATCATTTGTATAGGTATATCCTAATGGGTTTTGGCCGTTATTTAAAAATACTATAGAGCTTTGAATAATATCTTGAGGTTTGAGTTTTCCTTTTACTTCGTTAATATGATATCCCCTCCATTGTGCCATACTACGAGGCCAAGACCAGCTTGGAATAATATCAACGAAGTTACTATATGTACCATAGGTTGTATCAATAATCATATGAATTGCTTCAAACGAACCATTTGTTAACAATATATCATATAAGTTCATATCAACATTGTAATGTTCAGCAATTGCTGTTTTTAACTCAGTAGAACCAGTTGCTTCGCCGTAACTATTAACATCTAAGTTTGCACTGTCAATTATAGCACGTTTAACATCATCATGAAATGGAAGGTGGTTGGTAGATTGGTTTAATGGTATCATAGATATTTTCTTTCCCATTGTTTAGTTGGCCGTGTTCCTTGAAACCAACAAATATTTGCAGACTCAATTAAAGTTTGATGCAACTTATTATATGAGTTAACTAGTTCCTCTAAAGTATAGTATGCATGTGACATATGATAACTAAAAATATTGCTTGTGTCAAAGAAAATATTTTTCCCCTTGACTTTTTCTGAAAGTTTTTTATAATCTGGACTTATAATATCCATTAACCAGTAGTTTATTTTACATCTTTCATTCATCTCTTCTTGTATTTTTCTAAGTTCATCAAATGTTCCCATACCTTCAACTCTTTTAGCTGAGGCACTATTAGTTATATTATTAACCATATTTTCAGAGGTCATCTGCTTTAACACATATATTTCTTTTAACGACATATTCATTTCAACAATTTTTTTCTTTAGATCAATATTCGATTGTGTGTAATCATAAAATACCACATTACCTACACCCAACTTACTGCAATTTTTTTCTCCACTATAGCCAGCAGTAGGAGAAAATATTATATCAAAATTTCCATCAGGAACTTCTTTAAAAGTTTCATTGTTAAATATGTAAAAAGATTTCTGTATTCTTGTCATAAATCGACTAAAATAAAAATCATTATAATCTGCTTTTTCAAGATTGTTCCAAACCTTTTCATAATCTCTATAATATGAAAATGATTTTCTTCTTCTTTCACCATTAGAAAAATTAATAATTTTTGGTCTATTTTTTGGTTTAATCCATGAGGGAGTATAATCATCATGAAAATTATCATCAGCTCTTTCATAATCTTCCCATCGTTCATCCAAGGGAGGACATCCAATACTTTTCCACATATCCACATTTAGGTTAATATGTTGATGGTGTAAGTATGCAGGCTTATTAGGACGAGCCATTATGTGAGCTTTACAGTACTCTTCTTCATCTACAAAATTAAGAAAGTCTGTTATCGCAGTTTTAGATTTGCCTGTATGTGGTATAGTGCTTACCATATCGAATACCATACCAACAGAAACAATCATGGCATGAGTCAGTGAACAATTTTCTAAATAATTATTGACTTCACTCCTGTAACAAAAATCTACAAAGTGTCCTGTTCCAGCTCCAGTGTGGCCGCCCGATACCATGAGAGTTGTAGTCTGAACTTGTTTCTCTATATTAAAATCCCACTCAAGTTTATCAGGATACACAACAAGAAATAGTAGATGAGAATTTTCCTTCTTCACCTTGATATCTTTAGTTTCTGACTTCCAGAGATTCACAAATTCTTTAAAATTATTCACCATACAAATCTTTATAGTATTGATAAAAAGTTTGCGCTATCAATCTATGTCCTTTTTCATTTGGATGAGTATCATGTTCATTCATTCTCAACTCAGTTCTATCTGGGTCAACTTCATCTAATTTATCAGACATGGTAAATCCACAAAGCTTTAGAAAAATAGGCCACCCTATAAAATGTTCCTCATCTATATAATCCTGTATTTTATTTTCAATAAATTTTTGATATCCGCTCCAACTTTTTGTCATTCGGGCAGGATAGTATGCTTGGCCCTGAACATATTTTATGTTATTTATTTTGCAAAAATTCTGTAATGAATATATCCATCTCATACTTTTTTCAAAATTATATTTAGCAGAAACATAATCTGATTTCAATAAAGCATCCTGTACCAGTTTCCGACGGGCTCGGACTGCTCCCCTAGTTGATTGTAACCCCTTATCTCCGAAAAATTCATTAAGTATAAAAGTTTCTTTCCAAAAATCCCACCTATCCCAATTAGCCCACAAAACAAAAATTATTTTCTCTCCATTCCAATTATCAACAATTCTATTATAAATCCATTCATTTCCTCTACCCCCACAACCAAGATTTATATACCCCATGTTTAGTTTTTCTGCAAGCACCTCTGGCCAGAGAGGAAAAAAATCACAAACCATTGGGCCATCTCTAGTAGATGGTTTCGTCCACAAAGGTATACCATTCTCATCTCTTGGATTTGATCCGGCGGTCCAACTGTCGCCGCAACATAAAATATTTTTATTCGACATGTGACTGTATTTCTCCTCCACTTTGATCTTTCAAAACCTTACCAGAAACAAAATCAAACCCACGAGCTAATCCATTTTTAACAGAACAATGTTGTTTACAAGAAGAAAGACACGCACTTTTTTCTCCCCATGACATCGGTAATATATCATAAAACACATCATTCAATATCTCGTACAGAGTCTTGTTCTCTAAAGTATTGCTATCATCATCGTAATAATCCTTATACCACTTTTGTTCATTAGTAAGATATTTCATCTCAGGTATATAATAACACGCCCAAGGTTTGTTCTTATAACTTATATAAAATTGATTCTCTTTTACAGCCTTACATGATATTTCTTGTAACTTATCTGTTTCTCTATATTTTAAATGATGATCAACTCTCTCATTCCACTTTGGAAAAATGTCTTGGTTTTCTAAGATATATTTTTTACCTTTATATTCGTATGGAATATCCATGTTGTATCGTCTATTTGTATGAGTTAGACGAAAATCATTAAACCCCAATCGTTCCGATTCTCTCTTGGCATCCTCAATCTGATTTTGATTGTGTTTGAAAATAATCATTGCCCACCGAGCATTGCCACCGCCGGCAATGAAAGCTTTAGCATTTTCAATTATCTTATCATAATTTGCACCGACACGATATATACTCAACTCTGGACCCATTCCATCCAAACAAAAATTTATGAGACTATCCCAATCCTTGGAAAACACTTGACCCAGTTTATACCACCAAGACGGTGAACGCAACGAGCCATTAGTACTAACATGTACCCGTGTTCCATGTTCTATAATGAAATCGCAAATAGGAAGAAAATCCCTACTTGCTACATTCTCAGAAAGATGACCTTGAAAGCGAACAGTACGAATTGAATGTCCTATATTACCAAAGACCTTTTTAAAAGTCTCCAACGAATTATCCCTGTCATCTAGAGTTTCACCACCAGCAATATTATTTGTTCTTTTTTGCAAAACCCCATCGACTATTTCATTTCTCCCACATTGAGGACACATAAGATTACAGATGTTATTGAGTTCCCAATTTATATTAAAAGGTTTGGTCAGATCAAACACTATGAACTCCTATCGATAAAACTTTTTATAATCTTCCCATAAATGAGGTTTATTTAATCTATGAGTGAAATGAACAAACTTTATATCTTCATGAAACTCCCCACCCAAATATATGTAGTCATTACCAGTTAGCTCTCTATACTTGTTTGTTTGCTGTACTTGCCAAGTCACCATATCTTTACCATAGTTTATACTCTCGTCTGTCACCCAACGAGTAAACCATTCAACAGGTAAAAGCTTTAGTTCTAATCTTTCGTTTACAGAGTCCTCTACGAAATGCTGCTCACCATTTACTGGTCCTGTTGTAATACCCTTTTCAATATAATACTTTTGCCAACCACGAATATCTGACATAAACTTGTCATAAATGTATTTACAATCTTTTGGGTAATATTTAAAGAAACCTCCATTAATAAACCAAGGATGTTTCTTGGTGTCTCTCCACCAGCCAGGCATGGCAGCAAATTGTCCTCGTTCTATGGGAAAGTCAAATATCTTTTCATAATCATTTACCAAAAGAACATCGATATCCATAACACAAATAGGATCATCTTGCTCCAGTTGCATACCCCACATCTTATTCCACTGCAACGTGACATGAGGATGGTATGGTTCTCTTATCCAAATTATATTATATTTGGATAATTTATTGTTTAGGTAGGCCTCATATTCTGGGCCATACTTTTCACCAATTCTAACTGCAATTATATTCATCTTATCATTCATCGATTTCTTTCAATACATCTTTACCAAACTGCTTAACTAAAGAGCGTTTCATTAACTCTTTTCTTTCTTTATTAAATCCACCATGCATAATGAAATGAAATCTATTTTCAGTGGATGAATTATGAGCCTCATGAACCACACCATTATCAAACCAGAAACCAGTGCAATTTTCAAATGGGAGTTCTTCTTTTGTATCTACTCTTCTTAGATAGCAATTCTCTGGTTGATAAAATGCAAGATTTATTGCACCAGCAATATTTCTTCTTGCGCCTCTCGCATCTCTTGCCTCGTTAGAATCATGGTGTGCAATAATTTTACCATCAGGCTCTAGTAACATAAACCTTAATCGTCTATATGATTTGTGTGGAAAATCTTCTAACCATCTTTTTGTCTCTGGAGCATATTCTGCAATTTCGGTCCAACCCCATTTAACATTTTTTTCATTTAATCCTTGATAAGCATCAGGGTTTTTGGTATGATACCAGCCCATACTTGTATTCGGGTTATCTTCATGCACAAAGCTATGAATAGCTGCAGAGCACCAACCATCACCGTCACCAAAACGATGATCAACAAAAAAGCCAGCATCATATACATCTTGTGCTTCTTGTATACAAACCTCTGGTATCTCTATATCAACTTTTAGATACCAGATATCGTTTTCTCTACACCATTCAATAATTGTCATTTTCCTATCACCATAAATCTATTCATTCCGTTATCCAGTTTTATTTTTCCAGAATATAGAACATCAATAATATTTGCTTGTAATGCCAGTTCTTCTTCTGAGCCCACACAATTAATATGGTCATCATATTGTTCTTCATCTGTTGATTGCAACACATAGTAACAGTTTAGTTCTGGATTGAGCTCTCTGAATTTTTGCATTGGATACATATGTTCACAAGAACTATTTATCACAAGGTTGAAATCCTCCTCCATTTTTTGCGTCATTACATCTTTGATTGAACACTGATACTTGCCATTATCTTTATATCGTTTGTTGTATTTGTAACTTATATTTTTCGCATCCTCATCAATCTCAAAATTGTGTACCAAGCTCACACCAATACCTATTAATAGTTCAGTAATATAATTTGCAAACCAACCGCCGATTAAAGCAACCTTTTCATGCTGAAGATGTAAATCCAATAACACATCAGCAATCCACAACTTACTTTGTAATTGAGATGATGTAGAGCAATCTAGAGTCCTACGAAACTGGTGTGGATAATCTTTTTTAACGTCTGCTGCTGTTTGTTTCCAATCATTTGCAACTGCTGGTGTATATTCTATATGACTTACCATAACTTCTTTATCTCATCATCATTATCACCTTCAGTTTGTGTGCTATTATTAAACAGACAAATCTTATGGTCTTTTCTCATTTTTCTTTTATCCATATCATCAGGAAAAATATTTCCCTTATAATAAGAGTAAATATCCCCCTTTGGAAATCCTTGAAAAAAACCTTTATCCTCATCCCATATATTATACCACTTATGATTTAAATAATTATCCAAGCTTGGATATGTAAAAAATATAACCTCTGGATTAGCATTAATTTGATTCCATACAGTATTCAACTGGCCTCTATCCCACCGAATGACAGAGGAATTGAGAGGCGTTGATTTGTATTTGGAAAAGTTTCTCTTTACTGTAGATATATCATTCCACCACCCCCTTACAATATATGGCTTGTTCATGGGTAAGTCAAAGAAATATTTGAGGTCTTGATGAATGATAACATCAAGGTCAAGAAACAAAAACTTGTTTCCCTCTATCTCTTTAAAATCTTCATCTCTTTCATCATCTCGAAACATATAACATTTACGATATGCCCAGAAAAAATTTTTATCGGAATCATAATGTTTATCCCAATAGGTGGGTAGTTTTATTTGTTTAGGAATATATGTCTTATCAGGCAAAGATATAGGGTTGTCTGTAAGACAATAAAAATTAAATGGAACAGAACATTTTTTTTCGCACTGTTCTTTTAATTTTAAGACATAAGAGAAATCATATTTGTGACCCCAACTGATACATATTATGGTATTCTCAATCATCCATCTCTCATGTGTCTATTCCAACTTCTTTGAACTTCTTTTGCCTGCTCTTCGATGGGGAGTTTTTTGAATTCTTCATCATCAAATTCATATATAAAACCCTTCTCTTGAACCTGATTATTTCTTTTCATAATAAATGTAGAAAGGAATAATCTAATTTTTAGAATAAATCTCTTCATAACAATATCCTTTTTTCAGATTTCCATCCAACTTCTAATAAAGGGCTAATATCAGCACATGTTGTTTCTCTTTCTGATGGTGTATTTTCATATCGTATCTCACCATCAAAACCCATAGATTTAGCAACTTCTAGTACCGATACAGATTCACCACTACCTATATCTATTACTTTTCCCATGAAGGTATTATAGTTTTCTATAATTGTATGAATTGCAGAACACAAATCATCTATGTGTGTAAAATCTCTATAGTGTTTTGCGTTAATATATTTTACCTCTTTCTTAACCAATCTTTGATATAACATATCTGGTCGGCCCGGATAAACTGTATGAGGACGAAACCCCACAGAATTCTTTGGGCGTTCTTCTTCATTTGTAAGTTTAGTTTGTGCATATGGATTAGTAACTTCCTTTGCGTTAGATGACGATGCAAATAATATAGGAACATCATATTTAAATATTTTTCTAGTACCTAAAACATTTACTCTGTGATAATCTTTTGGATTATCAATTGATTTACGAACACCAGTAAGCGCTGCAAGATGAATAATCATATCAGGTGTTTCAGAAATATAAAATTTGTTTATATCTCCCATATAAGGTATTACTTTTATTTGTTTATTTTCTAAGTATGGCTTAAGATGAGAACCAATATAACCATTACTCCCTGTTAATATACAATTCTTTATACGCATCATGTAATCTCTCTGCCATCATTTCGTGTCCCTTTTTGCCCGGATGACTATCTTCTTCACTAACCCTATCATCTAGCTCCAATAAACTATCAAAAGAAAAATATTTGCTTCTTCTTTTAACGTGTTTTGGAAAAAATTCCAGTTCCATTATAGGCCAACCAAGAAAAGTTTTCTTCATTCTATCAATGTAAGGACTGTCTATAATTAAATTATATAATCTTAGATGTTGGTCAGAATGATGTGGTGCTGCTTTTTTTGCTAATGGGCCAGTGCCTTGAAACTGTAAATAAGGTATATTATTTACTTCGCAAATTGATTGAAATGAATACATATAATTTAGAGTATCTTTAAATCCACCTTTTATAGAATCTAGTCCATGTTTTTGTAAGACAGAAGAAACCTCATATTGTAAAGTATCTTTTTTACTAGTGTCTTTAAAATACACCTCATGCCATTGAGCGTCCAATATTGTTCGTTCTGGAAGAAAACTTCTCCAAGGTTTATTTGATTCAACATATCCATCAACTCTTTGCCATTCCGACCACTGTGCTATGACTAGGCCAATGTCTTTTTTCGGCCTATCACTTAACATAGAATCTGTTACAGTAGTAAAAATACCTTTATTCCCAAAACCACATTGAGCTACATTAACAAGTTCCATATCTAATTTTTCTGCTAGTAATTGTCCATAAACTTTAAAATTAGCAATACCCTCTCTAGTAGCATAGTTATCAGAATATGAACAACCTGACACAATTAGTTTTTTCTTAGAAGACTTGAACATTATATTTCCTCATAAAATCCTCAGCATCATTCCATGTATTTACTATAGGTTTTCCTTTAATGTTAAGAGAGGTATTTAATAGCATGGGACAGCCTGTCTCTTCATACCACTCCTCAAGAATCGAACGTATTATAGAACCGCAATCTTTCTTAACTACCTGTACTCTTGCAGTGCCATCAACGTGTGTAACAGAACTGTAGTCATGTTTGGCAATTGCGACAAACTGCATGTACTCATTCATCGGTCCTTCAAAGTATTCGTCTTTATATTCTT
>MDSV01106338.1_pt1 | contig 21851 bp, 20 predicted proteins | sample 810851 | NCBI WGS metagenome assembly MDSV01 (sample SAMN05326640, study PRJNA326480) | marine metagenome | isolation source: seawater | place: Atlantic Ocean: North East | collected 2012 | reverse complement strand
TGTTATGGTATTGATGCGGGCATTGCATTTAATGAAAGTCCAGTTCCTCATAATCGCTCGATGAGCCTTCAGTTATCTATCTTTGAAGATTGTGTCTTGGCCACTTTTTTGCAAAATGGGCAGGTGAGTACGCAAACCCTATCTTGGAGTGAAGATGAATTATCCCAAGAAGCTAGAGCTCATGATGTCCTGCATGTTGGGCATTTTCCACTGCAGCAAGTTGCTTTAGTAGACTCTGCATGAGGCGGATGGATATAGACTGAAGATATAAAAAAGCCGCATTGAGTGCGGCTTTTTTTATACTTCATTGACTGATTAGTAAGGTGCACGTTGAGAGCGTCGATTGCCATTGGCACCACTTTCTCGTTCTTGTGCAATGTTAACGCGTAGTTTGCGACCATTGAAGTCCTGTTCATTGTATTGCTCTATGGCATTTTGCGCTGAGCTCGCATCATCAAATTCAATGAAGCTAAAGCCTTTGCATTGTCCAGTGTATCTATCCTTGATAAAGGCAATCTCTTTAATGGCACCACATGTTGAGAATAATTCGCGAAGTTCCCCTTCAGTGGCACTATAAGGCAGGTTGCCTACGTAAATTTTGTTCATAATAAAACCTATTTAAATAATAACAGTAATCAGAAGCCAACTGTTTTAACACATCATTCAATCTATGTATAGTGATTCGATGAGAGCTATGCATTGTCTTCGGTGATTATTGATCATGCTTGAGGTCTAAACAGTGATGATCGGTTAAGTCTAAATTTTTCGCAGCATGCACTTCATTCACACGTTTTAGTGTCAGTTCATGGGGTGCTGATTGAACCTGTTTAGGTTCTGTGTGTATTTCATGAAGGATGCGTTGCATGATATCAAGAAAGGTATCTAATTCAGCTTTACTTTCGGTTTCAGTGGGTTCTATGAGTAAGCACTCAGGAACTAATAAAGGAAAATAAATCGTTGGTGCGTGAATGCCATAGTCTAATAGGCGTTTTGCTAGGTCGAGTGCCTTCACTTGATATTGTTCGTATTCTGGTTTCAGCGTAATAATGAATTCATGGCTGGCACGTCGTTTGGGGAATGCTAGTGTGTACCCCATTTTTTGTAAGTGGTGCATAAGGTAGTTAGCATTCAAGGTGGCTATTTCACTGACGCGTTGTACGCCGGTATTGCCGAGTAAGCGAATATAGGCATATGCGCGGAGTAATACACCGGTGTTACCCATAAAGGTTGTGCAGCGGCCAATGGATTGTGGGCGCTCTTGATCAGTTAGCCATTGAAAGCCTGTATCAGTCTTCCCAATGATCGGGGTGGGTAAAAATGCTTTTAATCGATCATTAGCGAGTACGGGTCCGGCTCCAGGTCCACCTCCACCATGCGGTGTTGCAAATGTTTTATGTAGATTAAGATGCATCACATCAAAACCCATATCGCCTGGTCTGAAGTGGCCTAAAATAGCATTGAGGTTTGCACCATCGTAATAGAGTAAGCCCCCAGCTTCATGAATGATATCAGCAATGCTTAAAATGTTACGTTCAAATACGCCTAATGTAGAAGGGTTGGTGAGCATGATGCCAGCAGTGTGTGGTCCTACTACGGCTTTTAGTGCTTCAAGATCAACGTCACCGTCAGGTGTTGTGGGTATTTCTCTGACACGATAGCCGCACTGAACAGCTGATGCTGGGTTAGTGCCATGTGCAGCATCAGGAACAAGGATCTCCTGACGAGCATGGTCTTGGCGTGATGTATGGTATGCCTTGATCATAGCAACACCGGCAAACTCACCTTGTGCTCCAGCCATTGTGGTGAGAGAGACTTCTTGCATGCCAGTGAGTTCAGTGAGTAACGTTTGTAACTCATATAGAGAAGCCATGGCGCCCTGCATGTCAGCGGGGTTAGTTAATGGGTGAACTTGATTGAAACCGGGAAGGCTGGCAATGCTATGTGCTACTTTGGGATTATACTTCATGGTGCACGAACCCAGTGGGTAGGTGTGTGTATCAATGCTAAAGTTTTTTTGTGATAGACGCGTGTAATGACGAACGCATTGTAGTTCTGGCATTTTAGGTATGCGTGGGGGTGTTTGTCTAAGGTGAATGGTTTTAGACGTTGATGTTTTAGGGGTGGGAGTTGTCATTATGTCAGCCATTAAACTCATGAAAGATCCTGTTGTAAGCATTGTTGATAACGTTCTATATCACTATCTGTATTGACTTCAGTAGCGCACACTAATAGTGCTTGCCCTAGCTCAGGGTGTGTTTGACTGAGGTCATACCCGCCCTGTATACCATGTTTTCTTAGAGTGTTCAGAATGTCATGACAGCGGTGTTTGGGAAATCGAATAACAAATTCGTTAAAGAAAGGCGCTGTAAAGACAGGCTCAATATCAGGATGTTGATGTAATAAAGTTTGTAATTGTTGTGCGCGTTGATGGCATGTTTGCGCTGTTTGCAATAATCCTGATGCGCCCATAAGACGCATAAAAATAGTGGCTGCAGTAACCACTAGGCCTTGATTGGTGCAAATATTTGAAGTGGCTTTGCTGCGTCTAATGTGTTGTTCGCGTGCTTGTAAGGTGAGTGTGTAGCAAGGCGTTTGGTTGCTATCAATGGTTCTGCCCACTATGCGTCCTGGCATTTGTCTTGCATCAGAGGTGCGGCAGCATAGAAAACCAAAATAAGGGCCGCCTATTGAGAGTGGTACTCCTAATGGTTGTCCTTCACCACAGGCAATATCAGCGCCGGTATCACCCCATTCTCCTGGGGGTTGTAGCCTGGCCATGGCAAGAGGGTTAACTTGTGCAATTACTAAAGCCTCTCGTTGATGAGCAATCTTAGTGAGTTCATCAACAGGTTCTAGTGTTCCTAGAAAATTAGGTTGAGGAATAATGCAGGCTGCAGTGTTGTCATCAAAGTAAGTATGAAATGTTTCTGTGTCGAGCGTTCCTGTTGCCGCGTTGTAGGGAATGTCGACTAATTCAATAGCTTGGTGTTTGGTTAATGTGTGTAACACTGTGCGATAGTGTGGATGTATGTGTGTGGGGACAAGGACACGTGTTTTCTTTCCCCGTTTGAGGCGAACTGCCATTAGTACAGCTTCAGCTAAAGCAGAAGAGCCATCATAGAGTGATGCATTGGAGACTTCCATGGCCATCAGTTCGGTCATGGCTGATTGGAATTCGTAAATCACTTGAAGACTGCCTTGACTAGCTTCCGCCTGATAGGGGGTGTAAGCCGTATAGAATTCGCCGCGACGTGTGAGTTCCCAAACAGCTGCCGGTATGTAGTGGTCATAGGCCCCTGCTCCAATAAAGCAACTACCAGGTGTGAGGTTTGATTGACGCTCTGTCATTAAGCGCGTTAATGTTTGCTCATCTAGCGGGTCAGGAATGTGAGTGCGTTTAGATGCGTTTAACTCACTAGGGATTTCATCAAATAAATCCATTACAGAGCGTTCTCCCATACTGTCTAGCATGGCTTGGATATCTTGGTCGGTATGGGGGATAAATGGCATGATTAATCTTCTAGTGTGGAAGTGTAGTCTATTGAAGAAAGAAGTTTTGTCAGTTGTGAGGCATCATCGATCGATAGTCGATAAATCCACCCTTCTTGATAAGGGTCGGAGTTAATCAGTTCTGGCGTGTCAGATAGGGCTTCATTCACTTCAATCACCGTTCCATTTAATGGAGCGTAAATATCTGCAGCTGTTTTTACGGACTCAACCACAGCTGTTTCATCACCTTGAGTGACTGTACTGCTTTTTTCAGGGAGATCTACAAAAACAATATCACCTAATAAGTCTTGGGCGTGTTCGGTGATACCTACCGTTACGGTATTATCAGATTCTTGACGAACCCATTCATGAGAAGAGGTGTACTGTAAGTGTTCGGGTGTTGTGCTCATAGGTCTCCTTACTCATTAAAAACCATTGGGTTTTTAGTGCCTGATTAAATCAACGAATACTCTAAGTGATACCAGCAGATAATTGCAAGTGTTCATAAAGATTTTATTTTTTATTGAAAGTCATAATGGGTGTTGTGCCACTTTTAGCCTTAAATAATAGGATGTAGTTGCTGGCATGGTTTTCCTTGCCGAACAAAAGGAAGCTTCATGATTTGGATGGGTGTGGTTTTTTTGCGCACAATGACAGACCCATGGTTGGGTGCGTCAACAGGTACTCTAGCAAACCCAATAGCATGATTGAGTGTCGGTGAAAAACTACCACTGGTGATGGTTCCTTCTGTGCCATTATTAAAATGAATGACTTGACCAGAGCGTAATACGCCACGCTCTGTCATCGAGATGCCAACGAGTTTTTCAGAGATACCTTGTTCTTGTTCTTGAGTTAATGCAGTTCGGCCAATAAATTGACGAGCAGTGTCATGAAAAGACACTGTCCACGCTAGGTTAGATATCAGTGGTGATGTGTCTTGAGTCATGTCTTGGCCGTATAGGTTTAACCCTGCTTCAATACGTAATGTGTCACGTGCAGCTAGTCCACAAGGGGTTACTCCTGCCTTGATAGCGTGTTGCCAAAACTCTATCGCTAAATGGCTAGGTAGTATTAGCTCTAGGCCATCCTCACCGGTGTAGCCTGTTCGTGCTATTAATGTACCTTCAGCAGCGTATGCATGAAATGGTTTGAGCTCGTTCACGGTTTGGCTGAGAGCTTGAGGTAATAGTTGGCTGGCTAAAGAGCGAGCATCAGGACCTTGAAGTGCAAGAATGCAGTAATCGTTTGGTTGTATGATAGATACTGAGAAATGAGCGGCTTGTTGTTGTATCCATGCGATATCTTTATCACAACAGGCCGCATTAATGACACAACGAAAGTTATTGGTGTCGAGACGATAAACAATTAAATCATCAATCACACCGCCGTTCTCATTGAGCATGCATGAATAGAGCGCTTGCCCATCGGTTTTTAATTTTTGAATATCATTTGCTAAGAGGTGGCGCAAAAAGGGTGAAGCGTCTTTCCCTTGGATATCCACAACAGCCATATGCGATACATCAAACAAACCAGCTGTGCTACGAACCGCATTATGTTCTGCTATTTGAGAGGTATATTGAATGGGCATGGCCCAGCCAGAAAAGTCGACTATTTTTGCGTTGAGTTGAGTGTGCTGATGGTATAAGGCAGTTTTTTTCATGAGTCGTCCTGTGTGTCTGTTGAAGAGAGGTGGTTTAGTGGCAGTGTAATAATTACAGTCAGTCCATTAGGGTGGTTATTCATTAATGCGACCTCGCCGCCATGTGTTCGAATGATATCACGTGCAACCGCCATGCCAAGCCCTGTTCCACTGGTTTCTGGAGATCGTGATGGGTCTACACGGTAGAAAGGTTCAAATACTTTTTCTTGCTCATGAGTTGGGATGCCTTTTCCTTGGTCTGTGATTTTAATAATTATTTCTTGTTGTTTTTCTTCCAAGGTGATGGAGGCTTCTTTACCATACTTAATAGCATTATCGATTAAGTTAATAAGAGCGCGCTTAATTGACATGATGCGACCTTGTACTGTGATGCGATGATCAGGTGTAGTGAAGATGGCTTTTTTCCCAGTGTCAGTAAAATCATCACAGAGTGTGGAAAGTAGCGCATTGATATCAAAGTGCTCTAGTGCTTCAGCACTGACATGATCTCGTGTAAATGCCAAAATAGACGCAATCATGGTGTCCATTTCATTCAAGTCATTAATAGCCTTTTGATATTGTGCATGTTCATTGAGGTACTCAACACGTAGTCGTAATCGAGTAATGGGGGTTCGTAAATCATGAGAAATAGCCGCCAGCATTTCTGTGCGATTTGCGACAAGTTGACGAATTCGAGCTTGCATATGATTAAATGCATGGATGGCTTCTTGCATTTCAGGCGAGCCTTGTAGGGCCATAGGTGGTGCTTGAAGATCAACACTAAAGCGTTGACTCGCTTTGTAGAAAGCATCAAAAGGAATGCTAAGGTAGTTAGCACTCCATAAGTAGAGTAGTAATAAGGCTAGAAAGAGTGTAGTGAGTGTGAGTGAAAATCCCCAGGGGAAAGGTATGTGTTGAGTGGGTTGACTGAAAAGGTTCAGCCATTGATGTTGATTAATAGCGATACTAATTCGGAAGGGAGTGTGGTGATGTGATGTAATATAATTTCGTAAGGTGGTGAGGTCTAAAGTTTGTAATTGTAGACTTTGTGGTAGTGCTTTTTCAGATAATTTTACACGTAGCCCATGAATATGAAGTAAGCTAGCATTTTTTTTGAGTTGTTTATCAGAAAGCACTTTGGCAATCTGTGTTGTATGGCTGATATCATTAATGAGGGCATCAATAGGAAGCTTGACCGTCTGTCGTTGGTAAAAGTGTTGAATAACACTATAGAGTATAGCGCCTTGAATTAAACAGGTGCCAAGCACAAGAATCAAAAGTACTCGAGCAGTGGTTTTATTCTTAATCAGTCGAAAGGAAGTTGTTTTCATGATTCTGTTGTTGAGTGGGTGTGTGTAATGAATTGATAGCCGCCGCCACGTACAGTAATTAGTGTGGTCGGTTGTTTTGGGTCAGGTTCAATTTTTTTTCGTAAGCGAGCAACTTGTGTGTCAATGCTACGATCAAAAGGGGTTGAGTTTTCTCCGCGTGTCAAATCAATCAGTTGGTCTCGGCTAAGTACTCGGTTAGGGTGATTAAGGAAAGCGAGTAAGAGCTCATATTCACCACTACTTAAAGGTACGGTAATATGATCATGTGTAATTAACACTCGTCGATTGCAGTCTAACTGCCATTGATTAAATGTTCTAATCGGTAATTGAGCGAGTGACGATGTGGTTTTGTTCAGTTGTCCGCTAGAACGACGTAGTTGTGCTTTAATGCGAGCTAAGAGTTCACGTGGACTAAAGGGCTTGGGAAGATAGTCGTCAGCACCAATTTCTAACCCTACGATCCGGTCAGATTCTTCGTGGACAGCAGATAGCATAATAATAATGACATCAGATTGTTCACGGAGTTTTTTGCAGAGAGTCAGGCCATCATCACCAGGTAACATTAAATCTAAAATCACTAATTGAATAATGTGTTTATGTAAGGCCGCCTGCATGGCATCGCCATTATGTGCGGTGGTGACTATGAAGCCATATTGTTGCAAATAATCCTGCAATAAATCGCATATTTGGGGATCATCATCGACAACAAGAATGTGTGTTTTATTATCCATGTCATTGTTTTACCTGGTTTAAGTGGGTATATCAAGCTGTTGGTAAATTGTTACAAACTGATGCAAAGGCGCTACATTAGCGCCATTAACCTTTGTTATAATTTTATTAATAGAACGGTTTTAGTTAGGTGTAGCGATGAGACGTGTATGTGCAGCAATGGTTGCTTTATTGATTTTTGGAATGGCCACTTTTTCTTTGTGCGCGCTCAATGGGATAGCGAGTCAAGACCATCCAGATGTTCAGCCTTCTATCTTTGCTTCTACAAATTAATCGGTGTTTTGGTAGCGAGTTGAGCTAAAGGTGGCACATCTCCACGATCAGTCATTGCGTGAAAGGCTAGTTGATTTTTTACCCAAGGTGTTTGATTAATGAGCGTTAGCCCTAGGCTGGCTATTTGTCGAGGTAGGCCTGTGGTTTGGCTAAAGCTATCTTTTAGGAAGCGCATGCTATTCAGGTATTTTGTGTTACGAGGCCGGCACCAGCGTTGATAACGTTGCAGTGCTTGTGTGAGTGATGCTTGCGAGCGAACTTTGTGGTGTTTGCCTAGGCAATCTGCCAGAACAGCTGCATCGAATAAGCCTAGGTTCGCTCCTAGTCCTGCTAGTGGGTGCATGGTGTGTGCAGCATCACCGATCAAGACAACGTGTTGATTGTAATAATGCTTAACATGACGCATGTGTAATGGAAAACGAATGGGTGTATTGAGAGCTGTAACGTGACCCCAGCGGTAGTCTAATGCATGAGATAGGGCTTGATTGAGATCGTGTTGAGGTAGAGCGAGTAAAGTATCCATATGAGAGGATGTTGTGGACCATACAATGGATGATTGATGAGTGTGGTGTAAGGGTAGAACGCCAATGGGGCCATCAGGTAAAAATTGCTGTAATGCAGTGTTGTGATGCGGTTTGTCGCTTTGTATAACCATTGTCATTGCGTCATGGTGGTAGGGCCGTTGCTGGAGTGTGAAATCGACATGTTTTCGTACCCAGGAGTTTGGGCCATCTGCACCGATTATTAAATCTGCCTCTAATAGCGTGCTATCAGTCAGGGCGAGCTGAGTGAGTGATTCGTGTTGGGTTATGCTTTTAGGTGTTGCTGGATAATGCAAGGTAACGCAGGGGTGGTCTCGTAAGGACTGCCATAAGGCTTTTATGATTGCACGACTTTCAACGATGTGACCTAGTTGTGGTGCAGGAATATCCATGGCTGAGAAACGTAATTCGCCTTGATAGTTGTTATCCCAGATATCCATTTGGTAGAGGGGTGTTTTTGATTGCGGGAGTATAGCCTCCCAGATATTAAGGTTTTTTAGGATATGTAAAGAGGCTTGATTGAGAGCATACACTTGAGCTGTGTATGAACTATCTTCCCAGTTGAGCAGAGGCGGTTTTGCTTCAATCACGGTGACTAATATGCCTTGGTCAGCTAAAGCTTTTGCTGCCGTTAGGCCAACAAGACCACCGCCTATAATAATGACAGAGAAATCAGTAGGCATGGTGTGTCCTTGTGTTCCAGGGATAATCAGTGTGCATCATTTTAAAGTGTTTCAATAGGGTCAGCAATCTCGGCAGGGCTATCGATAAGTGTTAATGGGATGTTACAAGCTAGTCGAGGTAATGTTGTATGTTGCCCAAGAAAAGGTTTGATTAAATGCTTTTTAAACACCGGATGAATATTAGCCGCAAGTAAGCCAAAGCTTCGAGCGGGACCAATAAGTGGCGAGTTAAAGAGTTGATCGATGCGCTGGGTGTGCTGTGTGACTTGTGTGTGAGTGGATTTACACCAATCGTTATAGTGTGACAGTGATGTTTTATGTTTGAGTGATTGATATTGTTGATAGTTGTTAGTCAATATTTCAGCTAACTTAGCGACACTCAGTAGTGTTAAGTTAAAGCCTTGTGCGGTAATGGGGTAAAGTGTATGCGCTGCATTCCCTATTAAAATCGTTGAATCATGCACGCAAGTTTCTTGTGTTTGAATCATCAGCGGGTATTGTCCTGTTATTTTTCCGCTGTCGATAGCAGGTTGACGACCTTGATAGATTTCGTTGAGGTGTGAGATCCAGGCTTGTTCATCCCAGGTTTTTATAGCGTCTAAGTGTCTTTTCGGTATTGTGCAGACAATACGTGCTTGCTGAGCAGTCCATTGAGGTAACCAGGCGAAGCTACCAAGCTGAGTGAAGCGTTGATAGGCCGTTGATGGGTGAGCTGTCGGTTTGGAGAGTTGAGCCTGAATAACATAGGCTTGAGCACCTGAGTCATGACAAGTGCTGGTGATATTGAGGTGTTCGCATACGGGTGAGTGTGTGCCATCTGCAGCAATGAGTAGCGGTGCATGTAGGCTATGAGTGTGCTGTTCTTCGTCTAGGTAGGTAACAGTAGCGCCCTCTGAATTATTAATAATCTCGAGTAATTGGTGTGAAGTTAAGCGGTTGATGCTGAGGGCATCAGTTGGATAACTGTGTAGTTGATGTTCTAGCTGTGTATAAGGGATGACATGACCCAGTGATGAGGTGTTTATTTCTTCTGCAGATAGATGGAATTGGCCAAAGCGCCCTTGCTCGGTAATCAGTAAATGCTGAAGTGGGGTGGCTTGGTGGCTGAGTTCAGACCATAATCCCAGTGTGTCTAAAATGGTGGTACTCGTATGATTCAGTGTAATGGGGCGAGTGTCAGAGGTGTTATTATTGGGTAAGTGCTGATGTGTCAGGTGTTGGCGATCTAGCAGAGCGATGCGTAGCGGGAGATGCTTGATGGTTTGGATTAGGCTTGCTCCAGCAAGACCATTTCCAATGATAATAAGATCATAGTGCTGCATTGCACATACTCCGATAAGCCAGTGTTTGATAGTGCACTTATGGTAATGGAAATACAGAGATTATCAAAGTCTTGTATAGGTTAACGTTAGGAACTTAGCGTGGTTTCGCTTATACTGCCGATTCTCCGTAATAATGGGATTGAGAATATTATGAGCAGCTCACAAGCAACCTGTCGATTAACAGCATTACGTCATATGATGCAAAAGCATCAGTTGGACTATTACTATGTTCCTGGTACGGATGCCCATAATAATGAATATGTACCAGATTGTTGGCAGCGTCGTGTATGGGTGAGTGAGTTTACTGGCTCTGCAGGTGATGTCTTAGTAGGTTTGGATCAAGCTTATTTATGGACAGATCCGCGTTATTTTCTACAAGCTGAGCAAGAGTTAGATAGTCATGTGTTTTCATTGATGAAAATGCAGCAAGGTACTGCCTCTACAGAAATATTAGCTTGGCTCGTTGAGCATGCTCAAGGCTTGCGTGTTGGTGTGGATCCAAAGTTAATGGCTATTGCTGTCGCACAACGTTGGCTTGAGACATTATCAGAGCATGATATTGAATTAGTCGCCATAGCTGAAAATTTAGTGGATGTTGTCTGGGAGGATCAGCCCGCTTTAACACCTCAGGAAATTCAATGTCATCCGGAGTCGTTAGCAGGTGAGACTGTATCGAGTAAGTTATTACGTGTTCGTAGTGCTTTAGAAGCACAGGGTATGCAAGCTCATGTGATCAGTGTGTTAGATGCTATTTGTTGGTTATTTAATATCAGAGGGCAAGACGTTGAATTTAACCCGTTGGTGATTAGTTACGCTGTTGTTACTCAGACATCTGCGACCTTATACATGGATATGGCAGTGTTAACGGATGAGCAAAAGACTTATTTTCAGCAATGCCAAGTGGATGTGCAGCCTTATGATGCTGTCGAATCACAATGGTTGAAACTTCAGGGTAATGTTTTATTAGATCAGCGCACGGCCAGTTGGTGGATGTTTGCATCTGTGGCGCATACGAATGTTCAGTTGGGTGTTTCACCCATTACCTTAATGAAGGCGTGTAAAAACCCGGTAGAAGTGCAAGGGGCTATAGATGCGCATAAGTTAGATGCAGTGGCATTGATTCGATTTTGGATATGGCTAGAACAGAACTGGCAAGGTCAAACAGAAGTCAGTTTGGCCGATCAGTTAGAGGCTATTCGGTATCAGTCATCCGCTTGCCAAGGGTTGAGTTTCGCTACTATAGCTGGGTTCGCAGAGCATGGCGCGATTATTCATTATCGAGCAGAGGATAAGAGTGCTTTAACCATCACGGATCAATCTTTATTGTTATTGGATTCAGGAGGTCAATACAGTTCCGGAACAACTGACATCACGCGAGTCTTTCATTTAGGAAGTCCTACTGATCAGGAAAAGCAACATTACACTCTGGTTCTGCAGGGGCATTTGGCATTAGCCAATACAGTTTTTCCATTAGGAACGACTGGCGAACATTTAAATGCGATTGCTCATCGCCCAATCTGGCAGGCATATTGTGATTTTAGCCATGGTACAGGGCATGGTGTGGGGAGTTACTTATGTGTGCATGAGGGCCCACAACGAATATCTCAAGCTTACTCGGGTGTTTTGTTACAGCCGGGAATGATTTTAAGTAATGAGCCTGGTTTATATATCGAAGGGCATTATGGTATTCGTATTGAGAATTTGTGTTATGTAAAAGAAGTCTGTTCTAGTGATGATAGTCCAACTCGGCACGGTCCTTTTTATCAATTCGAGGATTTAACATTAGTGCCTTATGATCTGGATCTTATTGATACTGCGATGCTGAGCCCGCAAGAGGTTATGGCGGTTAATCAATATCATCAGCGAGTGTATGACCATATTGCGCCACACTTAACTTCAGAGGAAGTGGAGTGGTTGTCACAAAAAACTCAACCCATTGTTTGTTAAGATATTGACCTGGTGACATGAACTGACTATTCTTGTGGTGATTGTTTAAAACAAACAGATTAGTTATTGAATTTATACAGGGATGTCAGTAATGGAAGTTACAGAGCTCATGAATAGTAGTGTAGAATTAAATCAGCTTGAATCGTATGTTGATCGTTTAATGCGTACCGTTGAACAATTAACAGAGGATAATAAAGCTTTGCGAAAGCAAGTGTATAACGTGATTAAAGAGCGTGATGCTGTATCAGCCCAAAAGCAACGAGCCGTCCTGCAATTAAAGCATTTAATTCAGAAAGTTAAGGAGTCCTCTCTATGACTGAGTCAGCAGATAACCTAATAACCATTCAAATTTTAGACCGTAAATACAGCATTAAGTGTCCTGCTAATGAGGTATTGGAATTGCAGGAAGCAGCAAAAGTCGTACAAAATAATATGAAGCAGCTTAAGCAATCGGGTAGTATTTCAACCACTGATCAGATTGCTGTAGTCTCGGCACTAAATGTTACCCATGAATTATTATTGTTAAAAAAGCAAAATAATAATTATATCAATGTGATGAATAAGCGTTTACAAGATTTGCAAAAAAGAATTGAAAAATTTCTAGGTGTCGAAGAAGAAATCACGATATAATGGCTTTGCCCTCTGCGGTAACAGTAGTAGGTTATTATATTTTGAACCGATAATTACTTGTTAAGGGATTTATTGAGTATCGTTGTTGAGCCATCTTTTTTTAAGAAAGCCTGATGTGATACCGCCGACTCCCACCTGAGCCACAGGGTTCAAAGACAGGTCTGCTGCGTTATCTTGGAGGGTCTATTATTTCTAAAGCATCCATTCGGCAGTCATTGCGTGACCAACGTATCTTATTAGAGCCAGATCATATTGAAGCTTGTTCCTTGAAGGTCACTGAAAATGTTTTATCCATTCACTATCTACAGCGAGCTAAAAAGGTTGCCTTATATAATGCTCATGAAAATGAAGTGGATACTATTTATTTAATGCGTCAGTTATCTCGGCAAGGTGTTGAGTTATACCTTCCTGTTATGAGTGATGGCTCTTTGTTGTTTTATTCTTATGATATCGATGAGCAGCTTAGTGAAGCTCAGTACGGAATTATGCAGCCCGTTTTACAAGATAAGCAGCCCATTGATTGGAGTGAGCTAGATGTTATGTGCTTACCCTTAGTCGCTTTTGATACACAGTGTTTTCGTTTGGGGCGTGGAGGTGGCTTTTATGATCGCGCATTAGCAACATCATTGACACAAATGAAGAATAAACCTTGGTTAATTGGTTTGGCGTATGAATTTCAATGTGCTGATAAGCTGCCTATAGAACCTTGGGATGTGCCGCTAGATGCAGTGTCAACAGAATCACACGTGTATTATCGAGCATAAAGAGCCCTCTGATTAGAGATCGGCGAGGTCGCCTTTTTTTTCTAGCCAAGACTTCCTATCTTTGGCGCGTTTTTTTGCAAGTAACATATCCATGATGGCGTCACTATCTCGATGTTCAGTAGTGAGCTGTATGAGTCTTCTTGTTGAAGGGTTCATGGTTGTTTCTCGCAATTGCATAGGGTTCATTTCACCCAGTCCTTTGAAGCGTTGGATATTAACTTTAGCTTTGTTTTTTTCAGCTTCTAATCGATCAAGGATTCCTTGCTTTTCATCTTCATCTAACGCATAAAAAATTCGTTGCCCTGCATCAATTCGAAATAAAGGTGGCATAGCTGCATAAAGATGGCCAGCTTCTACTAGAGCACTGAAGTGTTTGAGGAACAGTGCGCAGAGTAGTGTGGCAATGTGCGCGCCATCTGAGTCAGCATCTGCAAGGATGCAAATTTTTCCGTAACGCAAGCCAGATAAATCGTTAGTGCCAGGGTCTATTCCTAGTGCAATAGCAATGTCATGAACTTCATTGGATGCAAGTACTTGCTCTGAGTCAACTTCCCATGTATTTAGGATTTTGCCACGCAAAGGCATGACCGCTTGAAAAATACGGTCGCGCGCTTGTTTGGCTGATCCACCAGCAGAGTCTCCCTCTACAAGGAATAGTTCACTGTATTGAATATCTTGTTCGCTACAATCAGCAAGTTTTCCGGGTAACGCGGGACCAGATGTGATTTTTTTTCGCGCAATTTTTTTACTAATACGCATTCTTTTTTGTGCATTATCAATGGCGATTTGAGCAATTTGAGTGCCTTTTTCAACGTTATTATGTAGCCAAAGACTAAAATCATCTTTAACAACACCAGAGACAAAGGCAGCACATTGGCGTGATGACAGGCGTTCTTTGGTTTGTCCTGCAAACTGTGGGTCTTTAATTTTGATAGATATCACAAAATTACAAAAGCCACACACGTCATCAGCAACAAGCTTAGTGCCTCTTGGAAGTAACTTGTGGATTTCACAAAAGTCTTTGATGGAGTCAAGAAGGCCGGTTCTTAAGCCGTTGACATGGGTTCCACCTTGCATGGTGGGGATTAAGTTAACAAAACTTTCATTGGTTAGGTCTATTCCATCAGTTTGCCAGGCTAAAGCCCAGTCAGCTGTTTCTGATGTTGCTTTAAAACTACCGACGAGAACATTTTCTGGGATAAGCTCTTTTCCTGTTAATGTATCTTGTAAATATGTTTTTAGGCCATCTTCATAATACCATTGGTCTGTTTTCCCAGTTTTTTCTTGATGAAAACTAATGGATAGACCTGGACATAAAACTGCCTTTGCACGAAGATTCTTTTTGAGATCTGCAATGGCAAAAGTGGGAGAGTCAAAGTAGGTTGGGTTAGGTAGGAAGCGAATAGTCGTACCGGTATCGCTTTTTTTGCACGTATCAGTTTTTTTAAGTTCGCTGGTTTTTTGACCATCACTAAATGACATTGAGTGGATGGCGCCTTCTTTTTTAATTTGGACCGTTAAAGAGCTCGCAAGTGCATTGACAACAGAAATACCGACACCATGTAAGCCGCCTGAGAATTCATAGGTCTTGCTTGAAAATTTTGCACCAGCATGAAGTCGTGTAAGAATTAATTCAACACCAGATACTTTGTGAGTTGGGTGTTTGTCGATAGGCATGCCGCGGCCATTGTCGGAAATTTCAATCTGACCATCTTTAAGTAAAGTGATATCAATGCTAGATGCAAAGCCGGCGATAGCTTCGTCAACGCTGTTATCAATAGCTTCATGCGCAAGGTGATTAGGGTTGGTTGTATCAGTATACATGCCAGGGCGACGTTGTACTGGTTCTAATCCACTCAGTACTTCAAGGTCTTTTGCTCCATAGCTTCCAGTTGATTTTTTATTTGTCATGTTAGGCTTAAGCTCGTAGGTAAGACAGGTCAGTGCCTGTGATTCATTGTCGTAAAATTTTAGTTGTTTTGTATTGATGCCAGGTCAGGCGTTAAAGCCTAGCATGAACCGAGAGGGTGTCCAACCGTTTTGTTTTATTGGGAATCAATGGCCTAACTTGTTAATTTGGCTAAGATAACGTACCCTTTGCTAAACTTTTTCGTTTTGTTGAGAGGCTTAATGTTTAAGTTGTGGTGATTGTCTTTTATGTCGTGCTGTATTGAGCTTTTCTGATTTACGTGCAGGATAGTTTTCATCCAAGTAGTGGTTCAAGTCGATATGATTATTATTTACACAGTCCTGTTTTATTTACTGCTACCTTTTATTTTTCTGAGGTTGCTCTGGCGTTCTCGTAAAAATCCATTGTATCGTCAAAGGTGGTTAGAACGATTAGCCTATATTCCATCTCAGTCAGATCAGCCGAGTATCTGGTTACACGCTGTGTCGGTTGGCGAAGTGATTGCCTCTACTCCTTTAGTGAAAGCATTGGTTGCTGAATATCCTCAGTATAAAATTGTGATGACAACAACGACACCAACTGGCTCAGCTCAGGTCCTTCGATCATTAGGCCAATCCGTCACACATTTTTATTTACCCTACGATTTACCGAGTTGTATTAATCGTTTTCTTCGCCGTTGTCGTGTGAAAGCCTTAATTATTATGGAGACAGAGCTGTGGCCTAATTTATTACGTGTCACGCATAAGCAGAAGATTCCTATAATCATTGCTAATGCACGATTATCCGAAAGATCTAAGCGTCGTTATGATTCTGTGAAGCCGTTAATGAAGCAAATCTTGTCACAGATAAGTATGCTGATTGCACAAAGTGAATCGGATGCTGCACGGTATATGGATTTAGGTTTGTCAGAGGCTAATGTTAAAATTAGTGGAAATATTAAGTTTGATTTGACTGTACCACGTAATATTTTTATTCAAGGAGATAAGATTAGAACGCGTGTTGGTATTGCCAGTCGACCAGCTATTATGTTGGCAAGTACGCATGACGGTGAAGAAAAAATATGGGTTTCTATTATTAAGCGTATTAAGTTACAAATACCCGAAGTATTATTATTAATTGCCCCAAGACACCCAGAACGTTTTGATGATGTGAGTCAGTTGATGCACGCTCATGATTTGTCGGTTGCTCGACGAAGTTTAGGGCAAGTGGTTACGCCAGAGGTGGATATTTATCTCTGTGATACCATGGGAGAGCTATTACAGTTTTATGCTGCCAGTGATGTTAGTTTTGTTGGTGGTAGTTTAGTGCCGATTGGCGGACATAATCTGATAGAGCCTGCTGCATTAGGGTTACCTGTTGTGACAGGGAATTACTTGCAAAACTTTGAAATGGTTAAGCGCCAACTATTAGATGCACAGGCGTTGCTAGTATTAAAATCATCTGAGGCTATTGCTGAAAGTATGGTCAATTTGTTATTAGATCGTGAAGAGCGTCTTTCTATGGGGCGTCGAGCTAAAGAAGTGGTTGCGACTAATAATGGCGCCCTGCAGCGTCATTTAGATGTGATAGATGGGTATATTCCATCGGTTGATGTTGAAAGTGAGCAGCTTCGTCAACGTCAATGACATATTATTTCGTTTTGTTTATGTCGGTATTAGGGGCTCCCTGTTTCTTAGGGTCTAATATGATGCTCGCGCCCTATATTTTTAATTCTTAATCATAATCTTTTTGTCTATTTTTAAGTATTCTGTTCACTTAAATAGATATATGGGTTAATTATTATCCGATCTCTTTAATAATTTAATATTTATATAATCTTTTGCAATTCATAGGTAAAAAATTTAACATAAAATGAGGTTATCAGTATGAGTGATCTTAATATGATGTGGGGTGGTGTTATCAATGAAACAATCTAAACTTCGAATGATTCTTGCTCAGTGTAAGTCTTCTTTTATTGCAGTAACTATTTTTAGTTGTTTTGTGAATTTATTACAGCTGACAATTCCGTTATATATGTTACAAGTTTTTGATCGTGTATTAGCTAGTCAAGGCTATGATACCTTGATTTTTTTAACCTTATTGGCTGTTTTTGCATTAATCATTATGGGCGTATTGGATGCTGTGAGGTCTAAAGTTCTCATTAAGGTTAGTCATTGGTTGGATAATAAGTTAAGCCCAGAGGCATTTGTTCGTAGTGCTGAAACAACCATTCAGGGAAATCCTTATACTCAGCAGTCTATGGTCGATATTGGAAAGGTTCGAGATTTTTTATGCGGAAATGATATTTTGGCAATGGTAGATGCCCCATGGGCAGTTATTTATGTGGCTGTTATTTATTTATTACATCCGATACTAGGTTTTGTCGCCACCATAGGGTTGTTACTATTATTGATTGTTTCTGTTGTCAATGAGGTGGTGACACGTCGTCTTTCAGAGAGTTCAGCAAAAGATAATATGGCTTCGCAGTCATTTGTCATGTCAACACTAAGAAATGCGGAAGCTGTTCAAGCCATGGGTATGTTAGACAGCATATTATGCAAGTGGTTTGCAAAAAATGAAGAAGTGATTGAAAAAAAGAATATCGTTTCAAGCCGATCAATTAGTTTGTTATCCCTAGCAAAGATTTTACGCATGATGTTGCAGGTTTCCATTTTAGGTATGGGTGCCTATTTGGTGGTTGCCAATCAATTCACTCCAGGAGCAATGATAGCGGCGTCTATATTGACGGGGCGAGCTATGGCGCCCATGGTTGCAGTTTTAAGCACATGGCGACGATTTATAGCTACTAAGCAAGCTTATGAGCGTTTGAAATTGTATTTGATAGAGCAAAGTAGTACAGAAAAATCTCCTTTTCTAGCAGAAGCAAAAGGCCGAATTACGATAGAACGATTATATTATCAACCTCAAGGTGTAGAGCAGCCAATTATAAAAGGCATCAATGCAGAGGTTTCTCCAGGTGATAGTATTGCAGTTATGGGTCCTTCTGGTGCTGGTAAATCCACATTAATGCGCTTGATGTTAGGTATTTGGAAGCCAACACACGGTCGTGTATCGATGGACGGTTGTGATATGGCATTTTGTGATCGTGGGGAGTTGGGGCAATACATTGGATATTGCCCTCAAGAGGTTCAACTATTACCAGGGACTATCAAAGATAATATTTCACGTATGAAAGAGGAAGGTGATGAGGCAGTTGTTGAGGCAGCGAAGTTAGCAGGGTGTCATGAAATGATTCTTGAATTACCCAAAGGTTATCATACAGAAGTTAGTAATTATGGGTTGTCAGGAGGGCAAAAACAACGAGTAGCCTTGGCGCGAGCATTTTATGGTAATCCTTGTTTATTAGTATTAGATGAGCCAAATGCTAATTTAGATGAGCAAGGTACAATTGCATTGATGAAGGCTGTAACAGAAGCTAAAAATCGTGGTGTTACCCTTCTTATGGTAACACATCAACCTAATTTCATTAATGTGGTCGATAAAGTAATGATTGTGAAAGATGGGGTGATGCAGGCATTAGGTCCTCGCGACCAAGTTTTTTCAGGAATAGAAAAAATGATGCAGCAAAAAAAACAACAACAGCAAAAGCAATGACGCACAGAATGGAGCACATGTATGGATGAAAAATACCCTGTTGAAAAAGAAGTTAGCGGTATTGAAGCAACTTTAGGCGTCTCTTTTGCTAAAAAACCCAATAGTCGTTTTTTTGTGACATTTGGCCTTATTGTATTAGTGGTTTTTTTTGGTGGTTTTGCTCTATGGTCAACTCTGGCACCTATTGAAAGTGCTGCGATTGCATCGGGTAAAGTAGTTGTGACAGGTAATCGTAGGACAATTCAGCATTTAGAGGGCGGGATTGTGCAGCGAATTAATGTGCGTGATGGTGAAAATGTTCATAAGGGTCAGTTGCTCATTTCCTTGGAAAATACTCAGTCACAGGCAGCATTTAAGTTAACACAAGGTGAATTATACCGCTTGATGTCAATCGAGGCGCGGTTATCTTCTGAGAGGGATAATGCGAAGTCGATAACGTTTGATGAAAAATTAGAGCAAGCAGCAAACACAGATCCTAAAGTGAAAGCTCTCATGAATAGTCAGGAAACCATTTTTAAAACAAACCAAGCCTCTTTTCTTGGTAATATTAGTATTCTAGAGCAACAAATAATACAGCTTCAGGAGCAAATTAAAGGTGCGCAGTCACAACTAAAATCTACGATTAGGCAATATAATTTGATTCAAGAAGAGGTGGCAGCTGTAAAAGAGCTTGCTGAAAAACGTTTGATTGAAAAGCCTAAATTATTAGAACTTCAGCGGTCAGCTGCGAGATTGCAAGGTATTCGTGGAGAGACCGTTTCAAAAATAGCCGTCTTGAATCAAAAGATTGGCGAAACAAAAACTAAAATACATACTATGAAAGCTGATCGATTGAAAGAAATCTTGTCACAGTTACGAGAATCACATCAGCGAATTGCAGACTTAATGAAAAAAGAAATTATTGAAGGTGATGTGTTAAAACGTACTGAAATTCGTTCCCCTCAAAATGGTACAATTGTGGACATGAAAGTGCATACCATTGGTGGGGTTATTAAATCTGGTGAACCTTTAATGGATATTGTTCCAGAAGAGCAATTAGTGATTGATGCTAGAATTAGCCCAATGGATATTGATATTGTTCATAAAGGATTGATTGCTAAAGTGGATTTAATCGCATTTAAGACCAGAAATACTCCAACACTCGAAGGTAAGGTGATAAGCGTATCAGCTGACTCATTTACAGATGAGACAACTGGAGAGTTATACTATAAAGCTAAGATTGAACTGGATGAGAGCCAGTTGAGTAACTTATCTAAGGCGCAAGAATTATATCCAGGTATGCCTGTACAAGTGATGGTAATTACGGATAATAGAACATTATTTAGTTATTTGACCACGCCAGTAATAGATAGTTTTGGTCGAGCTTTTAGGGAACAATAAAGTGAGCGAATGGACTGCATGATTAACATACGTTTTAGGGCAATAGTTTCTGGGATTATCTTTTCTTGTACGGGGTCAGTAATGGCAAGTACATTGCTTGATGCTTACCATCAATCTCTGAATCATGACAGTGTCTATATGCAGGCACAAGCAGAATATATGTCACAAAAAGAGGCAACTAAGTCAGCTTGGTCTGCCTTTTTTCCACGAATTTCAGCCAGTGGTGACTTGTTATCTAATCATTCAGATAATGATATTGACTCTTTTGCAGTGAATGGAACACAGACAGTCTTTAATTGGTCAGCTATTAAGAGGGTGTCAAAAGCACAGGCTCAAGTAAGACAAGCAGTGTTAGATCTATCAGTTGCACAGCAAGATCTTATGCAGCGAGTTGTTACAAGATATTTAGATGTTGTTCGCACTCATGAAATTGATATATTAACAAAAGAGCAGGTCGACGCTGTTAAGCAGCAAATGGAGGCTGTTAAAGAACGTTATCGTTTGCATCATGCTACAGTGACGGATTTAGATCGAATTAAAGCCTCATATGATTTATATCGTTCGCAATTAGTAACAGCTGATATTCAACTGCATAATGCACAGCAGCAATTAATTGAATTAACTGGCGCTCCGATCAAGCATATACCCAGGTTTAAATCATCATTTAAGTTATTACATCCACAACCTAATCAGTTAAGTTTATGGTTGAAGAGAGTGACGCAGCAAAACCTATCGATTCAATCAGCTAGTGAGGGTGTAGCAGTAGCAAAAGCTGCTTTAGGTGAGTCGCGGGGTGGGTATTTCCCAGTTATCGGTGCAAAAGCCTCGTATTACCCCACCGATCCAGAATATGTGGATGAGCATTTTCTCTATGAATTAACTGTTGACTACGATGGTTTTCAAGGCGGTGCAGTTAGTGCGAATGTTGCTAGTGCTATGGCTCTTTATCAAAAGTCTCAGGCAGAACGCCAGGGTGTTTACAATAATGCAATGATGTTAGCAAACAGTGCTTTTAGTAGTATGGTGAATGGTATTAGTCAAATTAAAGCTGAAAAAAGAGCTGTTGAGTCAAATGCAAGCGCACTGAAAAATACGAGTGAAGGTTATAACGCAGGTAACCAGACTTTGCTTGATGTGATTGATCAGCAAACTAATTTATATAACGCTAATATTCAGTATGTGGCTGGTAGGGTGCAGTATTTATCAGCATTAAGCCTGTTAGAGCAGCAAGCTGGGACTCTGAAGCCTAATACGTTAGAGCATCTTCAAGGATGGTTTCGATAATAGAGCAATTTTTTCGTGCGGATTGCTTTAGGTCAATTATGATATTTTCCAGTTTGATATCCTGTTGTTATTGAGTTTAGTAACAGGAGACAGTTCACCATGGATGGAATGAATGCTTATCGTAGGGCACAGTACATTACCTTGATTTCGGAGATACATTGCTTACCAAAAATGACGTCAGGAAATGCAGTAGCAAGTTTAGCTGTTGTTAACGATTATCAGTCATCAAGGTATGAAGCAAGTGAAAGTGATAATCGTAGAGACAGCAGTTCTCAGTCACCGAGTTCACTGTTATCACATGTATTATTGATGTGTACTTCTATTTTTTCCTTATC
>MDSV01100627.1_pt1 | contig 21851 bp, 16 predicted proteins | sample 810851 | NCBI WGS metagenome assembly MDSV01 (sample SAMN05326640, study PRJNA326480) | marine metagenome | isolation source: seawater | place: Atlantic Ocean: North East | collected 2012 | reverse complement strand
ATAGCACAGATACAACAGTTAATTTCAATTAAAAACCCCTATGCTATTCTAAAAGAATTGGTAGCAGATGGTTTTGTTTCGCTCAAAGAGGAGGTTTATACCAAGTATGCACCAAAGCATCAAACTGAAGTTATACTTCATCCAAATGTAAAAGGAGACGATGCCCTGAAGGCAGTTATGGATCAACTTGCTGTCAAACCAAAGCAATACAAAACACTGTTGACATTCCTGCAGCAAAAGGTGCCAGTCATTATGACGGAATTCTCAAAGATTGAAACGGTTAGCCCTTCATCGCTCAAGACACTTATTAAAAACGAAGTATTGGCAACCCATCAGCGCATCATGGATCGCTTGCCGCCAAAGTTCACTAAAGACGAGCCCTTAACATCACTTAGCGACCACCAGCTAGAGGCGAAATCGGCTATCGAAACACACTGGCAAACAAAAGATAATGTATTGCTTCATGGCATAACGGGCTCGGGAAAAACAGAAGTGTATAAGCATCTTATTGCGCAGGAACTGGCCAAGGGAAATCAAGTGTTATTTTTGGTGCCTGAAATTGGGCTTACCACGCAGTTAATGCAGCGATTGTATACTTTTTTTGGCAAGCAATTAGCGGTTTACCATTCGCGATATAGTCCACAAGAACGCACGGAGACGTGGAACAAAATCTTAGCTGATAAGGAAGAAGTACGATTGGTTTTAGGGACACGATCTGCTGTTTTGCTGCCTTTTCAGAACTTGGGTCTGGTGGTGGTAGATGAATCACACGAGATGTCTTATAAACAATTTGAATCTTCCCCACGCTACCACGCCCGTGATGCAGCCATGGTTTTGTCGCGTATGCACCAAGCAAAAGTAATTTTGGGTTCAGCAACGCCTACCGTTGAAAGCTATGCACATGCAAAGTCGGGCAAGTATGGATTGGTCAGCATGACCGCCAGATATAGAGATGCGCAACTGCCACAAATATCTTATGTTGACTTGAGTGAAGCATACCGCAAAAAACAAATGAGTGGTCATTTGGCACAACCGTTTATTCAGGCCATAGGGGAAGCCATGCTTTCTGGTAAACAGGTTTTACTATTTCAAAACCGTCGTGGCTATGCCTCATTTGTTGAGTGTCGTCAATGTGCTCATGTACCGCAATGTCCGAGTTGCGACGTGAGCCTTACATATCATCAAGTTTCAATGGAGTTGCGATGTCACTACTGCGGCTATACGGACCACTATACGCCAGCTTGTAAAGCTTGTGGTACGATTGCGCCGGAAACCCAAGGGTTGGGAACCCAGCAGTTGGAAGAAGAAGTACAGGCCTTGTTTCCATCTGCACGAATTTCGCGCATGGATTTGGACACTACAAGAAAAAAGCACGCCCATCAAAAACTAATCAATGCTTTTTCACGTCAAGAAATAGACATTCTAATCGGAACGCAAATGATTACTAAGGGTCTGGACTTTAAGCAGGTAACATTGGTTGGAGTCCTCTCTGCCGACAACTTTTTACACTTCCCTGACTTTCGTGCACATGAGCGTGCCTTTCAAGTGCTAACACAGGTTGCTGGTAGGGCAGGAAGGGTGGGTGGTAAAAGTAAAGTGTTAATTCAGACTTTTCAACCACAACATTCGGTCTTGAAATTTGTAAGCAACTATGATTATGCGTCATTTTATGAATTGCAGATAAAGCAACGTGAGCAATTTGGATATCCGCCTTACACGCGTATCATACGTATTGAGTTGAAACACAAAAATATGTCTACCCTTATCAGTGCAAGTGAATGGTTAAAAAAGGGACTTTTGGCGCGTTTTTCTCAAGTCCTTGGGCCTGTAGCGCCAACTGTTGGGCGTGTGCGAAATTATTACATACTTAACATACTAATCAAACTACCGCTTGAGGCTTCTCAATCGGCTGCGAAAAATCGACTTTCTAAACTGTTGAAAAGCTTTGAAATGGTGGGTGCATTTAGCCAAGTAATAGCAATTGTTGATGTAGACCCACAATAATTGTAGTCAACATATTTGTCTAAAGAAAGAAAATCCGTATTTTCGCTGACCATTTAAAGAATATAATATGAACCATTACGAAACTGTTTTCATTTTGAATCCCGTTTTATCTGAAGATCAGGTAAAGGAAGCAGTAAAAAAGTATGAGACGTTTATAACGTCTAACGGAGGCGAGATTGTCGCTAAAGAGGATTGGGGCTTGAAAAAGTTTGCCTATCCTATTCAAAATAAAAAAAGTGGGTTTTACCACTTGCTAGATTTCAAAGTTGATGGCAGCGCCATTATCCCATTTGAAGTTGAGTTCCGCCGCGATGAGCGTGTCATGCGTTATCTTACGGTTAAACTAGACAAGCACGCAGAGGCTTGGGCTGAAAAAAGGAGAGAACGTTTAACTGTAAAAGCTTAAAAAATGTCAATAGAACAAGAAAGTAAAGGAGGAAAACAAGGAGAAATAAGATATCTAACTCCTCTCGATATTGAAACTTCCAAAACAAAAAAATATTGCCGTTTCAAAAAGACAGGCATTAAATATATTGATTACAAGGATGCAGACTATTTATTAAAGTTCGTAAACGAACAGGGTAAGATTTTACCTCGTCGCCTTACCGGGACATCACTAAAATATCAACGTAAATTATCGGTTTCTATCAAGCGTGCGCGTCACCTGGCTTTAATGCCTTATGTAGCCGATTTATTAAAATAACGAACTATGGAACTTATTTTAAAACAAGATGTTGAGAACCTAGGGTTCAAAGATGACATAGTTAAAGTAAAAAATGGCTATGGTAGAAATTTCCTAATCCCAAATGGATTTGCAGTAATGGCTACTTCATCATCAAAAAAAGTTTTAGCTGAAAACCTCAAGCAACGTGCTTTTAAAGAGCAAAAGCTTATTGAGGATGCACAAAAACTAGCCAAGGAATTTGGAAAGCTGGATATAAAAATTGAAGCAAAGGCAGGTGTGGGTAACAAATTGTTTGGTTCTGTTGGAACTATTGAATTAGAAGCTGCATTGGGAAAAGCTGGTAAAGACATTAAACGTAAAGCCATCAAATTGGCTGGAGGTTCTGTTAAAGTACTAGGCAAGCACACTGCATCTATTCGTTTGCATCGTGAAGTTTATACTGACCTTGATTTTGAAGTGATCAAAACAGCAGGGGAAAAATAAATTTTGTTAAAACTCAAAACATAAAGCCGCTTATGCGGCTTTTTTTTATTTAAAATAAGATATTTGTATAAATTGAAGATATGGCTTTAAAGGCTAGTATTCCAAAAGGTACCCGAGATTTCCTTCCAACTGAAGTAGCTAAGCGCAACTATGTAACAGGTGTGATTCGCACCCAATTTGAGCGATATGGCTATCTACCTATTCAAACACCTGCCATGGAAAAGTCATCTACATTAAAGGGAAAATATGGCCAGGAAGGCGACCGCTTGATGTTTAACATCCTTAACTCTGGAGTAAAAGTAAAAAAGGCTGATATTAATGCCTTTGAAAATAATGCTTTTAGTCAATTCATTAGCTCTATTTCTGAAAAGTCACTTCGCTACGACCTTACAGTACCCTTTGCTCGATTTGTTGTGCAGCATTATAATGAAATAAACCTTCCATTTAGGCGTTATCAAATTCAAACTGTTTGGCGTGGTGATCGTCCACAACGTGGTCGTTTTCAGGAATTCACCCAATGTGATGCCGATGTTGTTGGTGCAGTTAGCCCTTTGCTAGAAGCAGAATGCATGCAGCTTTTTGATGATATTTTTGATGACTTATCTCTAAAAGGTTCAACCATCCGAATAAACCACCGCGGAATTTTGGCAGGTATAGCTAATTATTTAGATGAACCAGATCGCATTGTAGATTTCACTGTTGCACTAGATAAACTTGACAAAATAGGTGCAGAAGGGGTTTATAACGAGTTGCGTGGTAAAGGTTTTGATGAAGCGGCTTTGAAACGCCTAAATCCATTACTTGAGATATCTGGTAATGTTTTAACTCAGTTAGATGAATTAGAACAAATATTGGCTCTTCAACCCGAAGCCATGGAAGGAATTGCACAGTTACGCAAGACACTAGGTTTTTTAAATCCTTTTAAAGTAAGCAAATTGGCATTTGATTTAACACTTGCAAGAGGCTTGCATTATTATACAGGAATTATTTTTGAGGTTGCGCCACCTAAATCAGTCTCTTTGGGTTCAATTGGGGCTGGGGGTAGATATGACGATTTAACCGCTGTTTTTGGACTTAAAGACGTTCATGGATTGGGTATTTCCTTTGGATTAGATCGATTGTGTATTGTTCTTGAAGATTTGAATTTATTTCCTGCTTCGCTATCACAGTCAGTAGATATTGTTGTCCTAAATTTTGGTGATGAATTCATGCAAGACCTGATTCCATATTTTACAAAATGGCGAGACATGGGCATTCGTATAAATTGCTATCCAACGGCTCACAAACTTAAAAAACAAATGCAATTTGCAAATTGCACCAACGCCCCTTTTGTGATGTTTTATGGAAATGATGAGCAGCAAAAAGGTGTAATCTCAATTAAAAACATGCTCGATGGTAAAAACAATTTTATAAAATTGAAGGATTTCTCTAAAAAGTCTATTATTAAAATATTGAAAAAGTAAATTAATTTGCTTGTAAGTTTAATATTAGGCTGTTTTGACTTATTATTACATCATACTTAGTGAGTCATAAATTTGTATATTAGCTGGGCTAAAAAAGAAAATTTCTTTCACTAAATAGTTCTAAAATTTTATTTAATTTGGATTTTCCGCTTGTTTTGTTATTATGCTTTTTGTCTTCTACTTTCTGCTTTTGTATATCAGGGTTCAGACAACTCAGTTTTTGTAACAACCAGCATATAAATAGTAAGTGAGAAATTTAAACCCAAACAAAGTAAAACTTTTGCTGACCTAAATGAAGATTGTAAACTTTTAGTTAATGACACACAGTACTTACAACATTATAAAATAATGCATATTTAACTAAAATTAATTTTTATAAATAACTAAATAATGAAAAAAGCATTCGTTCATATTAAAGGAGATATCTTTGGTGGTTTAACTGCAGGTATTGTTGCGCTTCCACTAGCTTTAGCATTTGGTGTATCCTCAGGATTGGGTCCAGATGCAGGTTTGTATGGTGCTATATTTTTGAGTTTTTTCGCTGCATTACTAGGTGGTACAAATACTCAGATTTCTGGCCCAACTGCTCCAATGACAGCTGTTAGTATGGTCATTATTAGCACTTTAATTGCTGCTAATGATGGTAGTGTTGAAAAAGCTTTACCAATCATACTTGCCGTATTTATACTTGCAGGACTCATGCAAGTTGCATTGGGTTTTTTAAAGCTCGGAAAGTATATCCGATATATTCCTTATCCAGTTATATCAGGTTTTATGACAGCTATTGGATTAATTATCTTAATTACTCAGATGCTCCCAGTCTTGGGTTACTACGCAAGAGAAGATATTTCTTATGTAGATACTTTTAAACCACAAGCAGAAGCCATTATTTTAAATAAAATTCTTGAAGAAGAAGCAGGAGAGGCCTTACTTGTATTGGAGGATTTTTCAAAAACAGTTGCCCGTGGATCTTCTATGTCTGAAGAACAAATTCTGGAAGAGTCTCAAACGCTAGCTGCTAACTCTGCATCTGGTGTTCTAGGCGCTATTCGCGTATTGCCTTCAGCACTTCAAAATATAAGCTGGATTGAGTTTTTATTAGCACTAGGAACCATTTTCATCATATACGGTTTTAAACGTATCACGACAGCAGTTCCTAGCACACTGGTGGCATTACTTGTCATGACAGGTATAGCTATACTATTTGTGCCAAATTATCGTCCTATTACATCAATACCACAAGGTTTTCCTGTGCCTAGATGGGAAATTTTCACCGAGTTACGATTGTCTGAATTGATTCCATACGTATTTACAGCTTTGACATTATCTCTTTTAGGAGCTATAGACTCCCTGCTCACAAGTGTTGTGGCAGATAACATGACTAAGACTAAGCACAAGCCCAACAAGGAGTTAATCGGGCAGGGTATCGGAAACAGCATCTCTGCTATATTTGGTGGTATCCCAGGTGCAGGTGCAACCATTAGGACCGTTGTTAATATTAACTCTGGAGGTAAAACACGTATTTCTGGAATGATTGCTGGACTGGTATTGCTTATGATTTTATTGTTATTTAGTTCAGCTGCCTCCACTATTCCAGCTGCGGTGCTTGCAGGAATCCTGGTAACTGTTGGAATCGGAGTAATGGATTACAAAGGATTACGTGCCATCCCAATACTTCCCCGAGACATTAAAATTGGCAAAACAGGTATCAGCTCCGAAGTTGTTGTAATGCTTGTTGTAATGGTTTTGTCAACGGTATGGAATTTGGTATATGCAGTAGGTATTGGTCTTATTATGGCATCCTTAATGTTTATGAAAAAGATCGGTGATCTTACTGAAAACTCTTCTGAAGTTACCACTGGCAGTAAGGAAAAGCTGTGGGAAGATGAAAAAAGTAGTAAATTATTGAAAAACGATAGTATTGCAATAAAACACATTAATGGCCCTTTATTTTTTGGTTCAACGGACGGCTTTCAAAAGCTGGCTAAAACTATTCCGCAAGAAGCGAATACGATACTCTTCCGTTTTGATCGCATGGAGTATATTGATCAATCAGGATTATATGCTTTAGAAGATCTTTTGGCAGATTTAAGTAAACAAGATAAGAGTATTTACTTTATTCATTTACCAAAGCAGCCACGCTACATGATGGAGCGTATTGGTTTGTTGCCAAAACTAGTGCCTGTGTCAAATGTTTTTGAGCGACTTCCAGATTTTTTAAACCACATCAAATCACAGAATTAAATTTACACGATTAGTAATAATATCTCCACTTCTGATGCGTAGAACCAACTTAAACTTGAACTAGTTTCATTATCTTAACTTTTTCAAAATTTAGCTAGCTTTAAATGCATTAAAATACTGATATTGATGCACTTTACAATAGCTGAAATTCAAATTTGGCAGATAGCTATTACAGCTTATTACTTTACGCATATTTTGAGTGAAATTAAAAGCATGGGCCTATTTGAGATAAGACGGAAGTTGCAGTTGAAATTTCCACAAATTGTTGTGCTTATTGACTTTTAAATGGTTTTGTTGTATTGTTGTTAAATCAACTAGCACAAAAACAAAAAGTTTTTTAGGTCCCTTTTTTTAATTGTGTATGTAAATTCCGCCTTTAATTGTGTTTAAAGTTGACTAAAAATTCAATTTTTATATCGTTAGTTCAATTTTTAGTCGTAATCTTGCTTATATTTTTTAATTATGACTGGTAAAGTAAAATTTTTTAACGACTCAAAAGGATTTGGTTTCATCACAACAGACGCTGGTGAAGATGTTTTTGTTCATATTAGTGCCCTTGAAGACGGTATGTCCCTAAACGAAGGTGACAGCGTTTCTTTTGAAGAAGTTGATGGTAAACGCGGCAAATCCGCTAGTAACATCAAACTGCTTTAATAAAGTACTTTTTTTCTTACTCCTTCGGCTTTTGAAGGATCTTTCATTGCATAAAAGCGCTTTGATTTTCTTAATATCACTCTAATATTATGAGTCTTGTGCTTTGTAACTATTCCTGTATCTAGGTTTTTTTCTATTACAATTTATGATTAGTAACACTTATCATTTGTATTGCTTTTGGAATGCTATTTAGGTGTAGTATAATTATTTTACTTAATTTAGAACTTTGAATTTCAATAAATTTAGGAGTATAATACTTCACAGTTTTTTATGGCATCACTAATCGAACATAATCAACCCCTAGATAAAAGGCTAACAAAGCATTTGTTGCGAAGAGCTTGTTTCCAATATTCAAAAACTCAATTAGATAATATGACTGGAAAAACTCCAGCTCAAATTTTATCAATTTTAAACCAGTCTTCGCCTTTTGCATGGATTTGGCCAAATGACCCTGTAACAAATGGATCAGGAGCTAATCCTTCTTGTGCAAATAATCAAGATGGCTATTGGCTTAATGACCAAAATTGGCAAAACAACTCATACCCCTGTAGGCAAGGCCCTAAACGTGCAATGGTAGCTGGATGGTGGTGGTACAATGCATTGAAACAAAATGCGCTCATTGACAAATTGACTTGGTTTCTATTTACTACTTTTACTACAGCTAAAGATGATGGTTCTGGTAAAGCAGGCCATTTTTTTGATTACATTAATTTATTGCAGTTTTATGCTGGTAAAAGCGTTAAAGATCTTGCTCGAAAAATTACTTTTGATAACGCAATGCTTTATTATCTAGACAATGGAGATAATAATAAAAATAGTCCAAACGAAAATTATGCAAGAGAATTTTTGGAGCTTTTTACAATTGGAAAAGGCCCCCAAGTTGCCGATGGTGATTACACAAATTACACTGAACATGATGTAGTTCAGGCAGCTAAAGTGTTTTCTGGTATAAAATTAAAAAACAACCGTGATACGGTTGATAGCGATACAGTCAAATTACCTCATTACCCCTCTGGCATACCAATGGGATATATAAATGTAAACAAACATGACACAGGTAATAAGACTTTTAGCCATGCTTTTAATAGTCAAACCATCTCAGGTGGAAACACAACTTCGGCAATTAATACAGAGTTAGATGATTTTGTTGATATGGTTTTTGATCAGTTGGAAACGGCAAAAAACTATGTTCGTAAAATATACCGTATGTATGTCCGCAGTGAATGGAATCAAGATGTTGAGGACGGAATAATAACTCCATTGGCTCAACAGCTAAAAACTAATGGATATAATCTTCTGGACATATTGCAAACACTTTTAAAATCAAAGCATTTTTATGATTTAGATGATTCAGACAGTACTAATGAAAACATTGGTGGAATTATTAAGAGCCCATTACAATTCTTAAACGAATTGATTACAATTTTGGATGTTAGAATTCCAAACCCTGAAACAACTCAAGTAGCTGAGGGTACAAATCAGACCAATGGAAAAAATAACGAGAATTACAGATTTTATTTGTTTTGGTGGCAATTTTGCCACAATACATTTTTTACGTTTAGTGGAATGAATATTTTTTCACCTGCTACTGTAGCCGGTTACCCAGCTGATTATCAACCACCTGCATACGATAAAGCCTGGTTCAATTCTAATAATATAATAGCACGTTACAATACTATTTTATCTTTTATAGGTGGTACATATAATAATGACAATTATGGTAATGGACAAAATCGTATTCAAGGAATTCAAACTACAAATAATGGATCCCAGTATTACTCCCGAATTTGGACAGATTTTGATGCAATTAACTTTATTGAAAACTGCATATCTGATCCATCTGAAGCTACTAAAATCGTGGAAGAGTTGTCTGGGCTGTTTTACCCTGAAGATATAGATGCTAATAGAACTGCTTATTTTGTTAAATTCTTAATACAAGACAATGAGCCCAATTACGTTTGGTATGATGCTTGGACTGCATATAAGACTGGAAGTGGAAATAATCAAGAAAATGCGGCTATTTTTATAAAAAATAGATTATCTGGTCAAGATGGTTTACTTCCAAAAATGATTAATGCCGCTGAATTCCAACTCATGTAATCACAGCATATGAAAAGAAGAGAATTTATTAAACTTTCAGTTACAGCATCAGCGTTGGGGTTACTCCCCCATGAAGTGGGTGCTGCATTGAAGTTGGCCAATACATCTTTGAATTGCAACATCTCTAACCGAAAACTTGTATTAATTGAACTCAAGGGTGGAAATGACGGTTTAAATACTTTGATACCTTATGATAACTACGGTTATTACAGCAATACGCTACGTCCTGATATTCATATTCCAGTGACCAACTATAACAACATGGCTGTTGATATTTCAAAGACCGGAACCAATCAAGATCTAATATTTAATCCTGCTCTTTTAGAGGGTAGTATTAATTCAGGTTTTAAGGGATTGTATCAAGACGGTATGTTAAGAGTATTGCAATCTGTTGGTTATCCATCTGCAAATAAAAGTCACTTTGCTTCAATAGACTTGTGGGCAACAGGCAATGACGGAAACAGCTGGGACAATGGAAAAGAAAGCGGTTGGATGGGAAGATTTATTGAGAAGGCTTATGCTGATTTATTTCCCTCAACTTTTCCTGTAGGTATTCAGCTTGGTTCAAGTAATACATGGCTTGGTTTTCATGGAGAACACGAGCATGGCACTGCTCTTAACATTGAAGGACAAAATTCTGAAAATTTTTATACTGTATTAAATGGATTAGCAGGTCAAGCACCTCAAAATATTCCGTCGAATTCTCACTATGGAACCGAGCTTCAATATATTGTAGATACTGATGCAAGTGCCAATACATATGCAGAGGCAATTCAAAATTCTTTTAATGCACCTGGTGCTACAAATTTAGTGGCATACCCTGATACCGATCTAGCAGATCAACTAAAAACCGTAGCTCGTTTAATAAGAGGCGGTATTGAAACAAAAGTTTATATGGTTACCATAGGTGGTTTTGATACCCATAATAATCAAAATCAGGGATCTGGTGACATAAACGGTAAACACACTGAACTACTTACAGAGTTGTCCTCAGCCGTAGATGCATTTGTTGCAGATATCAATTCAGATTCTGTCGGCGACGATATTATTGGACTTACTTTTTCTGAGTTTGGTCGTAAGGCTATACAAAATGGTAATTATGGAACTGATCATGGAGAAATTGCACCAATGTTTGTTTTCGGAAAACCTGTTCAAGGCGGTATTTCAGGTGTAAATGTTGATTTGAATGAAGCTAATTCAAATAATAATTGGCAAATCAAAACTGTTCAACATGACTATCGTCAAGTTTTTGCTACAATTATGCAAGATTTTCTTGGTGCTGATAATTCAATAATTGATAATGCCTTTTTTGACAACACGAACATGGAAAGTTTTTCAGAAAACAAGCTTTCAAGTATTATAAAGACCTCTCATTTTGTTGACCCTTCTTGTTATATAACTTTGGGCACAAATCAAATCAAAGAAGAATCTTTTTTTGCGGCATACCCTAATCCAGTTAATGATAAACTATTTATAAATCCATTATCTGAGTTTGCTACAATTATGGGTTATCGTATGATAGATACTACTGGCAGGACAGTAAAAAAAGGAAAACTCGATTTTGAGAATGGTTTTGATGTAATAGAGATGTCTTCTCTAAAATCAGGAATCTACATTGTTCAATTAAGCGATGGTGAACGTACAGCTCACAAAAAGATTATTAAAGGAACTTCTTAACATCTTGTCATATCATTTTTTACATGACTGCCAATATAGAATGCGTATAAATTTTGATAGTATGAAATTATATTACCTACTAATTTTAATTGTTGTTATAAGCTGTCAGCAAAACCCAAAAGCGCTTGAACAAGCTGATGGACATAGTTGTACTCCTATAAATAGCCGATTTTCAACCGAAATAGACCAGGGCTTTCAACAAGATCCAAATCAATCCACATTAAATATGGTTTTAATTCCTGGTGGTAACTTTAATATGGGAGCTGATGATGAGCGTGCATGGCGTGATGAATATCCAAAACATAATGTCCAGGTAGACTCTTTTTGGATGGATATACACGAAGTGACTAACGCACAATTTGCCTTTTTTATTGAAGCGACTAATTACGTTACAACGGCTGAAAAGGCAGTTGAATGGGATGAAATTAAAAAAGAATTACCTCCAGGGACACCTAAGCCTATGGACAGTCAGCTAGAACCTGCATCTTTGGTTTTTGTGGCTTCTGAAAATAAGTTGCCACTTGATAATGTGAGCCAGTGGTGGCGCTGGCAACAAGGAGCCAATTGGCGTCAACCTGAAGGTCCTGGAAGTAATATTATAGGCAAAGAAGATCACCCTGTTGTTCATGTAAGTTGGTTTGACGCTGTAGAGTATTGTAACTGGGCGGGTAAGAGACTGCCAACAGAAGCAGAGTGGGAGTATGCTAGTAGAGGCGGCTTACAAAATAAAGCTTATTCTTGGGGAGATGAAAATCTTCTAGATGGTAAGCCAAGAGCAAACACATGGGAAGGAAATTTTCCATATCAAAACAACCAAAGAGACGGATATTATTTAAGTGCTCCTGTAAAGAATTACGCATCAAACGGATATGGTTTGTATGATATGTCTGGAAATGTTTGGGAATGGTGTGCAGACTGGTACCACGAAAATTACTACAAAACATTAACCAATAAAATAGCTATTAACCCAAAAGGTCCAGAAACCTCATACGACTCAAACGAACCCTACACGAATAAACGTGTGACCAGAGGAGGTAGTTTTTTATGCCATAAAAGCTATTGCAGTGGATATCGCAACTCTATGCGTATGAAAACCACACCTGATACTGGAAGTATTCACACAGGCTTCAGAGCTGTTAAGGACCTGTAATAGGCAACGTTATCTTTATGAGAAATTCAAATAGCTTTACTATTATAGGGTTTTTTCTATTTGTTAATAGCTACTGTTTGGCCCAAAAAGTTTTTGCTGTTCAATATGCTAATCAAGCGGATGTAAAGTTGTTTGTGGTCGACTATCCTAATCAAGCCGATCTCAAAGTATATAAGGTAAAATATCAAAGTCAAACAGGGAAAAACAATGGAAAGTGGTTTTTTACCAAACACAAAAATCAAGCAAATAAGAAAATTTTTTTCGTAGATTATAAAAACACGGCAGATTTAAAAATCTACTTTGTCAAGTATAGAAATCAGGCCGGATGGGTAAAAAACTCCAAAAAGCACTTTTTCTACTAAAGCATTTTAAAATAGATTAAAGTTTACATAGTCAATCTTTGATTGACTATTTTTTTATAATAATCTTATGGATTGCTTCGTTATCCCCACTTTTCAACTTTAAGAATAAAAAACCATTTTTTAAGCTTGAAACATCCATTTTAGATTTGATACATTGTTTCAAAAGTTTTTGTCCATTTATGTTATAAACTGTTGCCTCAAGTGCTTCTGTATTTCCGTTAATATATATAGTATCTGAAGCTGGGATTGGATATATGAAGGTATTTTTTAGAATGTTATTTTGAACTGAAAGTGAATGGTTGGCATAAAAATTACCCAATTCGGTAAGTTTATTGTTTTCTGAAATTAAATCTGATGTTTCAAGTCTTGCGTATTTTGGATTGTTGCTGTTTGGATCAAACCAGGAATAACGCTTTACGTAATCTAGTTGGTTTAAAGCATTAAGAACTTCATTCATAAAAGAAAGAACATATGATTCTGAATATTTATTTGGAGAGCTTGAAGTTGCATTGATATCTCTAACTGCAAACTCAGTAATCCAAATGGGTTTGCCGTAGGTTTGATAAACTTCATCCAGCAATGCTAAAAATTTTGAAGGCGTATCTTTATGGTAAATATGAATTGCGACAAAATCAATCCGAAGATCTTTGGCTGCAGCTTTTTCCATGAAATCACGCATCCAACTATTTAGTGGCGCGGAGGTAGCAGGGCTTGATATGGGAACATTTAAAGTCTCTAATACAGGCCACAACTCAACTGCTTCATTAACGGTCATGTTTGCTTGTTCTTCAAGATCAGGCTCGTTAAACACCAATACATGTTTAATTAAATCTGTACTAGCTAAATTATTTAAGTAATCAATTTTCTCTTGAGTTGCAGCATCACTCCCCCAAATCATGGGAACGAATTCAACATTATTTGGATAATGGTCCCTATATTCCCAATTCCATGAATAATGCCAAGCGGGGTTTAGTTTATCAAATCTTTCATGCCAACTGTTTTCATAATTTAAGCTAAATGCAACTCCTTTTTTTGAAAGATTGTTATTTTGTGATTGAATTTTAGTAATTACTAAAATAAATAAAAGCAAAAATCTCATGTTTGTTTTAAAATACACTTTGTTTTCAGATTTTAACTATGATTTTTTTAACGAAATCCATTAATAATCTCTTTTTATCATTAAAGTTGGCACAAACCTTTATAAAGTTTTATAAAATCAAATATAGAGCTATTCTGCGCTTATATTTTTTTTATAAGCCGTGTGAAGGGTGGTTTTGAGTTCTATTACAACTTCTGCAAATTCTTTTTTATTTACAACATTAACGTTTTCATCTTTATTTTCTCGATGATCATAGAGCATAGAACTGACAGTGGTATTATCTGTTGGTCTAATGAATTCGGTATAACTAAAGTCATTTGTTTTCAGTGTATAACCATTTCCTCTTTTTATAAAAACATGTTTTTTTCCTTTCGATTTTGGATTAGACATAACATTTACCAAACTCGTTCCATCCAATTGATTAATTGGTGCCTCAAGACCACATAATTCAGCCAACGTAGGGTAAAGATCTACCAACGAGGTCAAAGCATTTGTTGGACCCTTAGTTTTTGTCAGTGGATTATAAATAATCAAAGGCACTTGTGTTGAGGTATTGTAATTGGTAAATTTTGCCCATTGAGTGTGTTCCTGTAAATTGTAACCATGGTCTGAGACCAAAACAATAATTGTGTTCTTGTGAAGCCCTTGGCCTTTGAGTACTTTTAATATTTTACCAATCAATGCATCTGAATAAGAGACGGTAGCATAGTAGCCATGAATTAAATCTACTGCTATGCTATCTGAAACCTGGCCACGTTTAGGAATATTGGTATAGGAGCGCATTTCTGGCCAATTGCTAATGCTCATTTTTGGAGCACCAATTGGTACATAATTATAATTTTCTGGTTGTTTAATATCAATTCTGTCGTATAAATCCCAGTATTTTTTTGGTGCATTGAAAGGCAAATGTGGACTTATAAAACCAGCTGTTAAAAAGAATGGTTTGCCATTTTTCTTTAACTGTTTAATATCTCTAATGATTTTTTCAGTCATCAAACCATCAATATAAGTAGAGTCACTAACCTCGGCACTTTCATAAGCAGGTCCCCTATCTGTCTTTTTATAGTTTGCAATATTTTCTGGATTGTGATAATCTTTCCAAAGCGATTGCCAATAATCAGTTGGTTCTAAGCCGAGGTAGTTCTCATCAAATGCATAAGGACGCCAAACCTCATCCCAATCTGTTTCCCTATCGTCTAAATGATGATAGATTTTCCCATTTGAAATGGTGGTATATCCATTTTCATTAAACAATTGTGGAAGGCTTACAGCATGTGGTGTTTCCTCTTCTGCAAAAGTTTTGTAGTCTAGGAATCTATTTTTAGTGGGTAGCATACCTGTTAGCATGCTTGCACGTGATGCTCCACAGACGGGTACATTGCAATAAGCATTCGTAAATTTCACGCCATTTACTGCAAGTTCATCAATGTTCGGAGATTTAATTTTCACTACCCCAAAACTGTTCAGTTCAGGACGTAAGTCATCCATATAAAACAACAAGACATTAGGTTTTGAAACGGACTTTTTTTGTTTTATTTCTTCACATTGCAGCAAAGACAATGTAGCCAGAATAAATAGTTTTTTCATAATACTTTAATAATTTATGGCACTATTAAAAAAACAACTAAGAGTAGTCTCCCTAAAAAACATATTAAAATTCTTTAATAATAAGCTTTTTTAAAATTACACTGTTACCATGATGCAACTGTAGAAAATAAATCCCTGTTGAAGCTGGCATTTGAATTCGATTGCTATTCCCTAAATGCTCATGAATAACTTTTCCGTCAATATTAAAAAGTTTTATACGATTAAAGTTTATATCGCTTTCAAAATTTAAATAATCTGTAACAATCGGGTTGGGAATATGAATATTTACTTGCCTGTTAGATGGAATAGATAATGACGAATTCCATTGCTGATCTTGTTTGTCGCCCCATAAATAGTCTACCAACTCAGGATGATCTATAAAAGGGTTCCGATTTTCTTGATATCCGTAAATAACATTATTTCGATTCCGTTCAAAATCATCAACTGGATCTTGCGCGTGCCATTCGAGGAGCGTCGAACGCACGCCGTGTCGAGGTTGTTTACTAGAAGTTGACAAGACATCTTCTATCATCTCTAAATCTAACTCATCATCTCCTCCTTCATAGCGAACGTCCATGTAAAAAATGATTCGAGCTACATCACCTTTGTCTTCGTCCCTAGGCTCAAAAATAAGTGCGGAGGAGCTGTAGTAATTACCAAATGTATTCTTACAACTATTACTTGTACAATCATCAAAACTATAGTTTAAACGAGTCGAATTGACATTGATATTGCTTGCGCGCAAGTTATGGACATCCGTTCCTGCTCCAATTGCAGTGCCAAAGTCTCCTCTAGACTTTGCCCAAACATGCTCTCGGTTCCAACCAGCGCCACTAGCATATTCTTGCGAACCATTTACAGATTCTCTTGTATATATTAATAAAACGTTATTTGGATTATTTGGTTGTGCGTCTGCCACCTTTAAAATATCCCATGTGTCTGTTTCTGAAGAACTAGTATAATCATACTCTACGTGGTCATTTATAATATTATGAAGCGCTGACTTTAAAGACTGCTCAGACTGGTTTTCAGCACTATTATAATAACCTGTTGGAATCTGACTGTAAACAACAATATTACAGGCACAATTCGCAAGAATAAAAAGGAAATGAGCCGTTTTCAATATGTAATTTTATTGCTTTAAAAATAAAACATTATCAACATAATAACCTCCATCTAAAAACGTATTTGTACCCGAACCGACATATTTAAAAGCCACATAGAGATTATTGCCTGAATAACTCGAAACATCTATGAGACCAGATTCTTGAAATGCATACCAAGACGTGTCTTCACCAGGTATATTAACATTTAATTTATTCCAATTTGCAGTTTTTACATTAGTTCCATCAAAATCAATAGAAACAAATACCTCTAATGTATTATTGTCCTCGTCGTCCAAGTGATGCTGAGCTAAATTAAATGAAACATATGCATTTGTGGCTGATGACAAGTCAAAAGCTGGAGTAACCAACCAACCAATATTAACGTCATCTCCGGTTCTGTAACCACTGAACTCTGCATAACCATTCCCACCATAAACCTGTTCTGTCCAGTATTCTGATCCTACTTCACTAAAGTTTACCCACCCAGGGTAATCAAAGTTTGAGCCATCAACTGCATCATTAAATTGTTCGTCTAAAACAGTATCAAAATCTGAAAGCTGCAATAGCTCACAAGGGGGGCCGTTTAAATTAATATCTTGTGTTGAATTTAACATTAGGACCAAGTTGTCACCGTCATATGTTTTCGTTACAATTGCTTTAATAGTTCCTGAACCTTCGGTTAAAATATCTTGATTAAAATCAGCATAGGCGCTTGTTTCCAGTAAAAAAGTTTTCTTTGAAAACCCATCACATGCTTCAAGCGTACGTCGTGTGTCATAGCTATCATAAGGATCTACATAAGGGCTCCCAACGTCATAGGCAGTAAAATTAACATCTTCGATTTGAACCATAATACCTACATGACTATCATTTATTTGTGAAAACGTAACATTAAGTGGTGTTATTTCGGTGGTCGTTGCAGCACGTAATATTTTCGCTTTCATTACCTCATCTCTTACATTTGTAATCCGGTTTTGTGCACTGTCCAGCTCACCAACTGTAATAACTCCGTCTCCAGTCCGGTATTCACCAACATATAATCCTTTCAAATCGACATAAACCTCTCTACCAACATTGTACATATTATAAGAGTCGGTAATATCTACCAGCATACGAATGGCTGCCGATGGAGAGCTAGGATTATCTTGAATATAAAATTCTTTGTAAAAATTTCCTGTAGCATCTGATGAAACCACATAGCCTTTGATTACAATATCAGATGTAATTTCTGTTGCCTCACCACTAACCGTCAAATCTTTTACGTAGTCTATTGATACTAAACTTTTTTGTCCAGCGTCGATGGCCGACATGAGTGTTGAAAGAAATGCATTTTCCTCATTCCCTAATGAATTAGGAATTTCAAAAATATCTTCTTGTTGACAAGAGTTAACAAGAAATATAAGGGCTATAAATGGGATGATTTTAGTTACTATATTCATATTTTTTTTTTAAAATCTTACATATAAATTCAAGAAGTAATTTGCTCCTCGGCCATACCAATATTTGGGGCCGAATTGCCTTTTAGGAGACGCAAAATCCTGTCGAAGCTCTCTAAAATTAGCATTTCTGGATTGCTCAAAACCACCCGTTCTGAACACACCATCAAAGATATTGTTTACACTCAAGAAAAATCCAACATACTTGCCATAGGTAATTCTCCATGATTTGCCCAAAACAAGGTTTGAAACAAAATATTCTCCAAACTCTTCTTGTTGAAGCAGCTCACGTGCCAATTCAGGGTCGTAGTCGTTGAATGGTAAGCTATCGCTATCCAAAAAGAAATTTTGAGTTCGATTTATTGGACTTGCATCCACATACGTATTTCTGAAAAAGTTTGTAGTAAAACCAAACCACCAATAATTTTGTCTAAACTCAAAACCTAGAGAGTATGCTTCCTGTGGACCATTTGCAATTCGAAGGTTTTTCATTTTGGCTGTACCAAAGTCTAAGTAGCCAAAATCATCTGAAGTCAAATAAACGCTTGGGTCGTTTGTGTAAATATGTCGGCCTACAGAAGCGGCGCCCTTCACTGTTAATACCGGCAATACATCAGCCTCAAAACCAAACTCAATCCCTCGATATTCTTTATCTATATTTTGAGAAATTTCCTGTACAAAAGATGAGGTATCACCTCCAATACCCTCTGCGAAGAAAAAGGATATTTCACTGGCGTTAGATAGTTTGGTATAGTACCCTGTTAGCCTTACAGATAGGTTGGGAGCCCTCAAAATATAGCTAAGATCATATGAGTTAATCTCCTCTACTTCCAATTCGCGATTTGCCTGTTCACCCACAACGTAATGATTTTCCCGTGAGTTTGCATACGTATTACGTAAGTGGGGCGCGCGTTGAATCCATGCTATATTGGCATCAAATAAATGTTTACCACTCAATTTATAAGTAAGACCAGCCTTACCACTCAAGGCATTAAAACTGAGTTTTTTTCCTTTACCGTAAGAGTTTTCCGCATAAGCACCATGTCTATACAGCCCCTCTCTTTGGTAATTGGTTTTCTTCAACGATGTTGAAACATACCCATCAAATCGATTTAAATTAAATTGTGTTTTGGCATATACTTCCGTTTGTCCTACGTCAAATATGTAGTTGTAGCGAAAACGATCTCCTACACCCGCCGTTGCATCTGGATCTTCAAGATCAAAGGCATAGCCATCAAAAGAATCACGATTAAGGTAAGAAGTAGCTCCAAGTAAATCTTGAATTTCTGCAAAATTCTCAGACGTTAAGTCTTGGTGTGTGACATTGAATACAAGGCTAACTTCATCCGTTAAGAACGTTTTTAATGAAGCGTTTGCAGTAAACTGTTTGTCATCTGCACGGTCTTCATAAAAAACATAAGCGGCAGGAAGACCGCTACTAGAACTAGTGAGGTTAGCATCATAAATACGATTCCAATCAATTTGACCATTATTAAGTAAATTTTCTTGTGATTGGTAGGCACTCGAATAATCAGGTCCATCAGAAGCTGCAAGGTGGTAACTTGGCAAGTTTTGATAGTATGTTGGACTTGGATTAGCGCCACCTGGGTAATCAAGTCTGCTATTTCCAAGTTCTCCAAACTGATAGGCAAGATTAGTGTTTAAGTTAGTTTTGGATGAAAGCTTAAGTTCGTGATTCAACATTATAATCGGCTCAACCAAACGTCTTACACGCGAGTTTCGCTGTTCACCATCTTGATTCCCCCAATACTCATTGTACTTGATTCCCATTAGGTCATAAACCTCTTGGGTGTTTGGAGATGATTTGCCTCGACGATTTGGAGCAGCAATAATAGTTAAATTAAGGCTTTGTTTTTCCAAGACTTTTTCAACAGAAAGTAATAGAGATTGTGCGTCATAAAATGTTCCATCAATAAAGCCCGATTCACCCCAACGATTTCCAATGGAAAATGCATATGCCCATCCTTTATTACTTAAACCGCTCGCATAACTAAACATAGCGCGATTGGTATACGAACGATTTGATGAAGAATAGGTAATACGGCTACCAACTCTATACTCAGAGGCTTTTGTACTGATGTTAGTACTTCCAATAAGCCCCCCAAAATTATAATCTGATGACTGAGCTCCTAAACTTAATTCCTGATTACGCATCATGTCATTAAGACCACCCCAGTTACTCCATTGCGGGCGACCGTTGTAAAACTTGTTCATAGGTATTCCATTCATCTGTACTGCGCCAAAATCTGTATCTAGGCCTCGAACACGAAAAAATGAAGAACTAAACTCAAATGCCGCTGTTCTTGAAAATACGTCTTGAGAAGATTGTAGCAGGCCTGAGATATTTCCAGAAGCTTGGTCATCTTCACTCAATTCGTCATCAGATAAAATTATTAGTTGTTGGTTGGTTGAAATATTTTCTGAAACGCTGGCATCTATTTGAAGCACGACAGATAATACCTCACCAGGACTAGCTTCCGTGACGTACGTTTCATAATTATCGGCAGTAAATGTCAGTAGTGCTTTTGTGTTTATAGGCAATTCAAATTCACCGTTGGAGTTAGAGGTTGTAGAAACCCCAAGCTCTGGTGCTTGAATTAGTACACTTTTAACACTCTTACCCTTAGTGTCAACAATTAAACCCGAAACCTTTTCTTGAGCTAGTGCAAATTGAATTGTAATGAATAAAATTAGAAAACTACGCAATCGAAAATTTTTATTTGATTTACGAATTTAAGCTTATTTTTGTTAAAATTTGAATAATATTTTGAGGAATATTTTAGCATTTTTATGTGTCGCAGCTTTTAGTCTTATTGCATACACACAAGAGCAAGCATATGCAGTCGAAACAATAGCTTTTTACAATGTTGAAAACCTTTTCGATCATTACGACGATCCCAAAACAAACGATGATGACCGTACACCAACAGGGCGTGACAAATGGACTGAAGAAATATTCGAAAAGAAACTCACCAATACTGCAGCGGTAATAGCCGACATTGGTAATGATATTACGGGCAGCGCACCTGCTATCATTGGGCTTTCAGAGGTAGAAAATAGGTATGTTATAGAGCGGCTTGTTGAACATCCCTTGCTCAAAAAATATAAGTATGGTATCGCACACTTTGAGTCACCAGACGAAAGAGGAATTGATGTGTGTTTGTTGTATCGTAAAAGTAAGTTTACACTACTTCGCGCCAAAAGACATTTCCTTTCCCTTTTTGATACAGATGGAGACCGTGACTATACAAGAGATCAGCTCGTCGTTTCCGGATTGTTAGACAATGAACTCCTTTATGTCATTATTCATCACTGGCCGTCTCGCAGTGGTGGGCAAGTAAGAAGCGAGCCGAAACGCATTGCTGCAGGAGAACTCAATCGAAAAACGGTGGACTCTATTAGAGGAATCAATCCTTCTGCCAAGATTATCAATATGGGTGATTTTAATGACGACCCCAATGATAAAAGTATCATAGATGCACTTGGTGCATCAGTTGATAAAGATGAAGTAACAGCGCAAACAACATTCTACAACCCTATGATGTCTTTCTACAGCCGTGGAATTGGAACAAGCTGCTACAGAGACAAATGGAATGTATTAGATCAGGTCCATGTGACTCCGAGCTTACTGGATGAAAGCGATACAAACTGGTATTTTTGGAAAGCGGGTATTTTTAACCCGAGGTATCTTTACAACAAAAAGGGACGTTATAAAGGATATCCTTTTAGAAGCTTTGCCGGAGGTAAGTTTACAGGAGGTTATAGTGACCACTTTCCTGT
>MDSV01070131.1_pt1 | contig 21852 bp, 21 predicted proteins | sample 810851 | NCBI WGS metagenome assembly MDSV01 (sample SAMN05326640, study PRJNA326480) | marine metagenome | isolation source: seawater | place: Atlantic Ocean: North East | collected 2012 | reverse complement strand
GGGGTCTGCACTCCGGCTTCCATCCGCACGCTGTATGAGACCCGCTGCTGCACGGCGCGGTTCAGGTCGGCGAGGAACGTGACGGTCGGAACTCCGTCCTCGGGCAGCGGCGGCAGGGTCTCGCGCCATCTTTGGGCGCGACCGCTGCCGGGGACAGAACGCAGGTAGGGGGCGAGATCGGATGCCAGGTCCGGGCGGTACTCGAAGGGGAACCGCTCCGCGTACTCCTCGATGAAGAAGTCGAGCGGATTGATGACCATCATGTCGGCGACCAGGCCTACCGTGATCTCGAGCCGGTCCACCTTCTCGGGAAAGACCAGGCGGGCCACCCAGTTACCGAAGGGATCCTGCTGCCAGTTGACGAAGTGGTTCTTCGGGCTCACCTCGAGCGAGTACGCCTCGATGGGGGTCCGTGAGTGCGGGGCCGGCCTCAGTCGAACGAGGTGGGGTGCGACCGAGATCGGCCGGGCGAACTCGTACGCGGTGCGGTGCTCGAGAGCCACCTTGATCGACATGCACACAGCGTGGCGGAGAACTGTTGCGCGCGGGTTACGGTTTGCCGACCAGTCCGACCTGTCCCGACCCTCAGAGCGCGGCGAGTTGTGCGTCGAGGAACTCGCGGACGTCGGCGAGTTCCTGCTCCGAGACACTGTGCGTCAGTCCCGGGTACGCGCCGCCCGAGAGCGTGGCGTGGGCGGGCAGCCACTGCATCGTGTGCTCAACGAGCGCCTGGGGGATGACGTCATCGTGGGTTCCGCGGCCCCAGAACACCGGCGGCTTTCGCTCGGCCATCGCCGCATCGCCCTCCAGGTCGCCCGGGGTGACGTAGCCGCTGAGGTTGACGGCGAACGCGAACCGGTGCGGCTCCAGCCGCAGCGCTTGCATCGAGACCGCCGCGCCCTGCGAGAAACCGAGAAGCCCGACCGGGTCGTCGCCCGCGAGGGTGTCGACCCACTCGATGAGGCGACGCGCGGCGTCCGTCACCCGCGACGGGTCGCGGCCATCCAGTCCTTCGATCGGATACCAGGAGTATCCCGGCGCGGGCCACGGGGGCGTGAGGGGTGCGCGAACGGCGGCGACCGTGACGTCCGCCGGAAGGTACGGCCGTAGCCCGAACAGATCGTGTTCGTCGGACCCGTAGCCGTGCAGCAGCACGAGCAGCGGCCGCCCGGCGCGGTCCTCGGGGTCGCTCGACCAGAGGACCGTATCGTCGGCGAGCGCCGGCGTGTCGATCTCGCTCATGGCCTCAGGGTATACAAGAGACATGCCGGTACGGACCCCAGACCCTGACCCCAACGAGCGCGATGACGAGGGAGCGCCCCGCGATCCGCTGGGCGGGATCGGCTCCTCGTTCGGTCGCGCCGGTCATCCCGTCGGCGACGGAAGCTTCGGATCTCCCGCCCCCGGCAACGCCTCCAATCCGGGTTGGCTCACCGACATCGAACTCGCCGAGGCGCGACGGCGCCTGCCCATGCTCTACGTCGAGGCGCTCCCGGTGCGCACTGACGGTGTGGGCCTGGTCACCGAGGTCGGCATCCTGCTTCGCGCTACCCCCCTCGGTGAGATCACCCGCTCGCTCGTCTCGGGGCGCGTCCGCTACGGCGAGACTGTTCGCGACGCGCTGTTCCGCCACCTCGAGAACGACCTCGGACCGATGGCGTTCCCGCTGCTGCCCCCACAGCCCGTGCCGTTCACGGTCGCCGAGTACTTCCCGATTCCGGGCGTCAGTCCGTTCTTCGATGACCGTCAGCACGCGGTCTCGCTCGCGTTCGTCGTGCCCGTGACCGGCACGTGCGAACCGCGCCAGGACGCGCTCGAGGTCACGTGGATGTCGCCGGAGGAAGCGGCATCCGACTCGCTGGCGGACGAGATGGAAGGTGGCAGGGGAACGCTCGTGCGCCTTGCGCTGGCCAGCGTCGGCGCGCTGCGCTGACTCCCGGAGAGTCGATGCCTACCAACGTCCAGCTCGTCGAGTTCGCCGTCGGACTCCCGATCGCTCTAGGGATCTCGTACCTCATCGCGCTCGCAATGCGGCGGCTGTTCCGAGAGCGCCTCCCCCTGTCGCTCCCGGTGATGATCCTCACCTCCGTGGTAGGGACCGCGATCGGGCTGTTCATCGCGGGATGGTTCGTCGTGGACGCCCGCCTGTGGACGCCGTTGACCCTGCTGATCGCGTTCGGTTCCAGCATCCTGGTCACTTTCGCCGTTTCGGGGCTGTTCGTCGGTCTGCGGCGTGACCCCGGCAAGGTCGACATCGGCGCGCTGCTGGCTGCCGGAGAGTCCGATCGCGTCGAGTTCAAAGAGACGGCGCGGTGGAACGTGCGGGAGAACAAGAAGGACGCGCGGATGGAGCAGGTGGTCGCAAAGACCGTCGCCGCCTTCCTCAACAGTGGCGGCGGAACTCTGGTCGTGGGCGCCAGCGACGATGGCGAGGCTCTGGGGCTTGGCCGCGATCTCGCGACCCTTCGCACTCCCGATGCCGACCGCTTCGAGCTGTGGTTGCGCGACATGCTCTCCACGCTCCTGGGGCGCAACGCGGCGGCGTTGCCGATCGTGAGGTTTCCCACGGCGCCGAACGGGGAGATGGTCTGCGCGATCGTTTGTCCGCCCTCGCCACGACCCGTTTTCGTGACGCAGGCGAAGGACGGATCCTCGACGGAACTGTGGGTTCGGGTGGGCAATTCCACGCGCTCCTTCGCGGTCGACGAGGCTGTCGAGTACGTTGCGCGGCACTGGGCTCGTCGGGGCGTGCTGCGACGCACGGCCGATCCCAAGCATCCCGCTACCTGATCGTCATCTGGGCGCGGTACGGTGTGTGCGCTCGGGGGAGATTGATCCCGCACGTCCCGGAGGACCGGATGCCCGACAACGCCCCATCTGCTCACACCGACGCATCGCTGTCGACTCCGTTCGATGAGCTCATGAATGCTGCGCCGGATTCCAGGTTCTCGACGGGCGGCACCGGATTTGCCACTGTCTTCCGTGGCTACGACCGCGACGACGTGGATGCCGCGGTCTCGCGGCTCACGGCGAACCTTGCGACTGAATCACAGCGCGCCGTCGAGAGCGCCGCGCGCGCCGACGCCGCCGCAGAACGCGTTGCCCGCCTCGAGGGGGATCTCACCGCCGTCCGCGCCCAACTGGCAGAAGCCGAGAGTCGCATCGCTGCGCTCACCGAGGAACTCGCCGACGGTTCGGCAGCCTCGCCGAACCGGCGCCATTTCGAAGAGGTGCTGCGGGTCGCCGAAGAGCAGGCGAGCACCATCATCCACAACGCCACGAACCAGGCCGACAAACTGCTCCAGGCTGCAAGCGCCGAAGGCGACAGTCGTCGCGCCGAGGCCGAGGCCGATGCCGCGCAGATCATCGCGCGGGCGAACAGCGAGGCCGAGCAGGTCCGGCTGCGGATGCAGACGGAGCTGACCGCTCACACTGCTCGCCTCGAGCGTGAGGCCGCAGCGTCGGCGGATGCTGTCGTCCAGGCCGAGCAGGAGGCGGCAGCGATCCGTACCGAGGCGGAGAAGGCTGCGGCTACCACTCGCGCCGCTGTCGCGCGGGAGACCGAGCAGTCGCGGGCCGCCGCTGAAGAGGCGGTGCGCGAGCTGCGGATGCGGGCTGCTGAGTTCGAGGAGTCGCTGACCCGCCGTCAGGATGACGCGCAGCAGGAGTTCCTGGTGCTGCACAATCAGGCGGTCGCGCACGCCGAGCGCATCACGACCGACGCCAACGCGCAGGTCGCGGCAGCCCTCGAGCATTCGCAGCGTATTACCGCCAAGGCCGACGACTTCGACAAGCTCATGCGATCGCAGGCGCAGCAGATCGAGGCCGACGCGAGGATGCGGGCGTCCGAGCACCTCGAACGCGCACGCGAGAAGGCGCAGCGCATCATCGACGCGGTGACGGCCCAGGCCGACACGGTGCTCCGCGACGCGGAGGATCGCACCCGGCAGCTGCGCTGGCAGCAGCACCAGCTCACGAGCTTCATGGCCGAGGTCAAGGAGATGATCCGTCCGGACGGTGTGAGCGCGCAGCCCCCGTCATCCGAGTGGGAGCCATCCGAGTACCGCGACGCCGCCGCGGGTGCCGACATCGCGCCGACCGGAGACGGTGCCGCCGAGCACGCGTAGTCTGGCCGGAGCCCGTGAGGGAGGTTCGGCATGGTCCAGGTACGCGTCGCCGGGGTGGCGATGGACTCGATGGCACAGCACGTCATCCTGCTCAAACCGCTGGGTGATGCTCCCGGGACCGGGTCGATCGTTCCCATCTGGATCGGTGCCCAGGAGGCGACATCCATCCTCGTCGCCGTCGAACACGCGGTGACACCGCGACCGCTTGCTCACGACCTCATGTCGGTGATGCTGAAGCAGTTGCACGCCCAGGTGACGCGCGTCGAGGTGACCCGGATCACGGACGGCACGTTCTATGCCGAGATCACCATCGTCCACGGCGACCAGGTTCTTGTCATCGACGCGCGACCATCGGATGCGATCGCGTTGGCGTCGCGAACGGGGGCCGCGATCTGGGTGGCAGACGCGGTTCTCGAGGAAGCCGGCATGCCCGACATGCTCGACGAGGATGACGCTGAAGTGTCAGTCGACGAGTTCAAACGCTTTCTCGACGAGGTCGATCCCGAGGACTTTCGCGGCTGAGCGTCTCGGGGCCGGCGCCTGAGGTGCCGGTCGAGCCGCGTACCACCAGGGTCGTCGGCAATTCGATGATGCGCGCTTGTGGGTCGGCGCCGTGGGCGATGGCGACGAGTTCATCGATAGCGGCCGCCGCCATCTCACGAATCGGCTGGCGAACCGTCGTCAGGGCGGGCTGAACCCACTTCGCTCCCCGCACGTCATCGAACCCGACCACGAGAACGTCCTGTCCCACCCGCATGCCGAGGTCGGCGGCGGCGCGATACACCCCGATGGCCATCTCGTCCGAGATCGCGAAGACGCCGATCGGCCCGGATGCCGCGGCCTCGCGCAGCGCGGGAAGGCTTGCGCGCCAGGCGCCCGGGGAGCTCCAGTCCGCGCGGATCCGGTGAATGGTGGCGGTCGGATGCCGGGAACGCACCGTGGTCTCGAAGCCGTCCACGCGTGCACGTCCGAAGCGGTATGACGGTGCGGCATCCACGACGATGAACTGCTCGGCTCCGGCGTCGAGCAGGTGCTCTGCGGCCGACCATGGCGTACGCGGCAGGCATCGAGCGGATTCTCGCTTCCCACGTCGCACTCATGGACGCCTACGACCCTCGCGGGCGCATCGACCTCGTCTGCGACGAGTGGGGCACCTGGTGGAACGTCGAGGAAGGAACGAATCCCGGGTTCCTGTTCCAACAGAACACCGTGCGCGATGCCTTGGTCGCGGGCTTGCACTTCGATATCTTCCACCGGCACGCGCGCCGGCTGACGATGGCCAACATCGCCCAGGCCGTCAACGTGCTGCAGGCCATGATCCTCACCGACGGCGAGAGCCTCGTGCTGACACCCACCTACCACGTGTTCGAGATGAACAAGGGTCACCAGGATGCGTTGCAGCTGGGCGCTCACGTCCTCGAGGTGCCGAGCGAGACGGTGGGGGATGAGGACCTACCGTTGTTGTCGCTCTCGGCATCCGTCAAGGACGAGACCGCCCTGGTGTCGTTGACGCACCTCTCGGCACACGACGACCTCGATGTCCGCATCGACCTGCGCGGTCGTGCTGCCACCGTTGTCCGTGCCCGGGTACTCACCGCCGAGAGCGCGTCGGACTTCAACGACCCGAGTGCACCCGATCGGGTGGCGCCGGTGTCGCTGGAGACGCGGATCGAGGACGGCATGCTCTCGGTGCGGCTCCCGGCGCACTCCTTCGCGACCGTCGAGCTCAATCTGGGTTGAGGGAGCCCGCGCGAGGTGCCTCAGGCGTTTGTCGCGCGGGCGATCGCCTCGATCAGGGCGTCGATGTCGGACTCGGTGGTGTCGAAGCTGCACACCCACCGAACCTCGCCGACCGAGGCATCCCAGTCGTAGAACCGGAAGCTCTCGCGCACGCGCTCGGCAGCTCCCGGCGGCAGGGTGGCGAAGATGCCGTTGGCCTGCGTCTGCTGTGTGAAGCCGACCCCGGTGATGGTGCCCGCGGCGATCGCTTCCTCGAGCCCACGCCGCAGCCGCGCTGCCATCGCGTTGGCATGGCGTGCGTTACGCAGGAACAGGTCGCCCTCGTACAGCGCGACGAGCTGGGCTGAGACGAACCGCATCTTCGAGGCCAGCTGCATGTTCATCTTGCGCAGGTAGTGCAGCCCCACGGATGCCGACTCGTTGAGCACCACGATCGCTTCAGCGGCAAGCGCCCCGTTCTTGGTGCCGCCGACGCTGACCACATCGACACCCGCATCCGTCGTGAAGGCATGCAGGGGGAGGCCCAGGGCCGCGGCGGCATTCGAGATCCGAGCGCCGTCCATGTAGAGGAGCATTCCGCGCTCGTGGACGTGGTCCGCGATCGCCCGGATCTCGGCCGGCGTATAGAGCGTGCCGAGTTCGCTCGACTGCGTGATGGCGACAACCAGCGGCTGAGCGCGGTGTTCATCACCCCACCCCCACGCCTCGGTGTCGATCAGCTCGGGCGTCAGCTTGCCGTAGGGAGTCGGGATCGTCAGGAGCTTGATGCCGCCGACCTTCTCGGGCGCGCCCCCTTCGTCGCTGTTGACGTGTGCCGTGGATGCCGCGATCACCGCCCCCCACCGGGGCAGCATCGACTGCAGTGCCGTGACGTTCGCGCCCGTGCCGTTGAAGACCGGGAACACCTCGACGGGCTTGCCGAAGTGACCAGCGAACACACCGTGGAGCCGTTCGGTCACCGAATCGGCGCCATACGCGGGCTCGTGATCGACGTTCGCGGCGGCGATCGCTGCGAGCACCTCGGGATGGATGCCGGAATAGTTGTCGGAGGCGAAGCCGCGGGCGTGGACGGGGGTGCTGGTCACCGTCTCAGCCTACGGTTCGCGCAGGCGTGCACTCGCGAGGCCGTCATGCGTCGCCAGCCCGGATGCCGGCCGTCGAGGCGATCACCGGGCGCATCTTCTTCTCCAGTGCTTCGTAGAACATCGACAGCGGGAACTCGTCGTCGAGCACGGCATCCGTGTAGCCCGAGAGGGGGCCAGCGAGCACGTCGTCGGGGAGTCCCCGGTTCCACCGCGAGGCGGGGTGGGGCGGCAGCGTCTGGCGGATGAGGTCGTAGGCGGCCAACCAGTGCACGGGCTTGGGGCGGTCGATCGAGGCCCAGTACAACTCGTCGATGCTGTCGGCGAGCGCAACGACGGCGGCAGGGACGGCGTCCCAGTCGATCGACAGGGCGGTATCGGTCCAGTTGAGCACGCCGCGCTGATGCAGCCAGGCGAACAGCAACTGCCCGCCCAGCCCGTCGTAATTGCGCACCCGGGAGCCCGTGATCGCGAAGCGGAAGATGCGGTCGAACACGACGGCGTACTGGACCAGTCGCGCGTGTTCGAGTGTTTCCTCCTCGGTCCCGCTCAGCGGCTCTCCGCCCTCGAGCCGAGCCTGCAGCCGCTCGTGGATCCGCACGCTCTCGCGGAACGCCGTGAGGTCGCAGCGCAGCTCTTCGAGGGCGTACAGGAAGTACGGCATCCGCTGTTTGATCATGAACGGGTCGAAGGGCAGATCGCCCCGCATGTGGGTGCGGTCGTGGATGAGATCCCACATCACGAACGTGCGCTCGGCGAGGGCGGCGTCATCCAGCATTCGAGCCGCGTCGGCGGGAAGGTCGAGCTTCGTGATCTCGGCCGCCGCGCGGACGACCCGGCGGTAGCGGGCAGCCTCGCGGTCCTGGAAGATCCCTCCCCACGTGAAGGTCGGGATCTCGCGCATCGCCACGGTCTCGGGAAAGAGCACAGCAGAGTTCGTGTCATAGCCCGACGTGAAATCGATCAGGCGCAGCGAGACGAAGAGGGCATTGCCGTAGTCGGTGCTCTCGAGCTCGGCGACGAATTCTGGCCAGATGGCCTCGACCAGCACGGCTTCGACGTGGCGCTGGCGCGATCCGTTCTGCGTGTACATCGGGAAGACGACGAGGTGACGGATGCCGTCCACGCGCTGCCGCTGCGGTTGGAACTCCACGAGCGAGTCGAGGAAGTCCGGGATGCCGAATCCGCTCTCGACCCAGCGGTTGAAGTCCCGGGTGAGGGCGTTGAGGTAGTCGCTATCGTGCGGGAATGCGGGTGCCAGCTCCTCGACGGCGCGCATGATCGCCCCGACGTGCTCGCGGGCGGCGGCGTGATGCGCGGCATCCGGAATCGAGCCGTCGGCAGCCTGCAGCGGGTGCAGCGCCTCGGCTGCTGACTTCAACGCAAGCCAGGCCGCGGACACCTCGACCGAGGCGGCGATCTCGGCGGGCGCGAGGGGAGTGAGGGGTGCGGGGGACGACAGGGTCGACATGAGGCCTCCGAACGTAGGGTCGTCGCGAGTCTAGATTTTCTCCGTTCCTAATGCGTTTGGGCAGGAATATTTCCGGCTTTCGGCCGTTGCGGTCGATAGGCTCGTTCGCATGGTTCCGGAAACGCTGCTCCCTCGGCTCGATGACGACACCGATGCCCGCATCCTGCGCGCGCTATCGGTGGATGCGCGTGCGACTCTCGCCGACCTGTCAGGGGCAGTCGGTCTGTCGGTGTCGGCGGTGCAAGCGCGGGTGCGCCGACTGGAGAGCCGCGGGATCATCGCGGGTTACCGGGTCGTCGTTGATCCCGAGGCGGTCGGGAAGCCCCTCGCCGCGTTCGTCGAGATCACCCCGCTCGACCCGGCTCAGCCCGACACGGCCCCCGAGCTGCTCGCCCACCTCGAGGAGATCGAGGCGTGCCATTCGGTTGCGGGAGCGGCGAGCTACCTCCTGCTGGTGCGGGTCGCCACTCCGCGGCACCTCGAGTCGCTGTTGCGAGAGGTTCGCGCGGCAGCCAATGTGAGCACGCGAACGACCGTCGTGCTCCAGACGTTCTACGAGAACAGGCCGGTCGCGCCCGCTGCCCGCACCTGACGCGCGGCAGCTGCGGGTCACGTGTTCTGCGGGAACCCCAGGTTGACGCCGCCGTGCGAGGGGTCGAGCCAGCGAGACGTGACAGCCTTCTCTCGCGTGAAGAACGAGAAGGCCTGCGGTCCGTACGCCTTCGCGTCGCCGAACAGCGACGCCTTCCATCCGCCGAACGAGTGGTACGCGACCGGCACCGGGATGGGCACGTTGATGCCGACCATTCCGACGCTCACCTCGCGTTGGAACCGTCGCGCTGCGCCGCCGTCGTTCGTGAAGATCGCGGTGCCGTTGCCGTACGGGCTCGCGTTGATGATCTCGATCGCCTCGTCGTACGCGCCGACGCGCACGACCGACAGGACCGGCCCGAAGATCTCGTCGCGATACGCGGCAGACGAGGTCGGCACGGCGTCGAGCAGGGTGGGACCGAGCCAGAAGCCCCCGGGTTCGCCGTCGACCTCGACACCCGCGCCGTCGACCACGACCGTCGCACCGTCGTCGCGGGCGACCCCGATGTACGAGGCCACCTTGTCGCGGTGCGCCGCCGTGATGAGCGGGCCCATGTCGCACCCGCGCAGACCGTCACCGGTGCGCAGCGTCGCCATGCGTTCGGCGATCTTGTCGACGAGGGTGTCCGCGATCGAGTCGACCGCGAGCACGACGGACACCGCCATGCACCGCTCGCCCGCCGAACCGAAACCGGCATTGACCGCCGAGTCGGCCGCGAGGTCGAGGTCGGCATCCGGCAGCACCAGCATGTGGTTCTTCGCTCCGCCCAGAGCCTGCACGCGCTTGCCGTGCGCGCTCGCGGTCTCGTAGATGTACTTCGCGATGGGGGTCGAGCCGACGAACGACACCGACGCGATGTCGGGGTGCTCGAGGATCGCGTCGACGGCCTCCTTGTCGCCGTGCACGACCGAGAGCACTCCCGCCGGCAGCCCCGCCTCGGCGTAGCGCTCTGCGATCCAGTTCGCCGCCGAGGGGTCCTTCTCGCTGGGCTTGAGGACGACCGCGTTGCCGGCGGCCAGGGCGATCGGCACGAACCACAAGGGAACCATGGCGGGGAAGTTGAAGGGACTGATCACACCGACCACCCCGAGGGGTTGGCGCAGAGTGTACACATCGACGCCCGTCGACACGCTCTCGGAGTACTCACCCTTGAGCAGGTGCGGTGCGGCGCAGGCGAACTCGACGACCTCCAGGCCCCGGGCGATCTCGCCGTGAGCGTCGGCGAGCACCTTGCCGTGCTCCGACGTGAGGATGCGGGCCAGCTCCTCCTTGCGGGCGTTCAGGATCTCGCGAAAGGCGAACATGACGCCCTGCCGCTTGGCGAGGCTCGCGTCACGCCAGGCGGGTGCCGCGGCGGTCGCGGACGCGACGGCGGCGGCGACGTCGTCGGCTCCGGCCAGGCGCACCTCGCGCTGCGCTTCGCCGCGCGCCGGGTCGTACACCGGCGCCGTACGGGTCGAGGTGCCGGGCCAGGCGGCGCCGCCGACCCAGTGATCGAGGACGGGAAGATCGGACATCGGAGTGCCTTTCGTGAGGCGGGCGGTCTCGGCCGCGCCGGAGGGGGTCAGAGAGCGGCATCCAACAGGGCGAGCACGTCGTCGTAGATCTCGACGGCGCGCGCGACCTCGTCAGCGCTGACGGTGCACGGCGGCACGACATGGATGCGGTTGTCGACGGTGAATGGGAGCAGGCCGCGGGCGAGCATCTCGGACTTCGCCCGCGCGATCTCGCCCGCGCGCAGCGGGTCGCGGGTGTCGCGGTCAGCGACGAGCTCGAGGGCCCAGAACACACCCTCGCCGCGCACTTCCCCGACCACGGGATGGCGTTCGGCGAGGTCGGTGAGCGCGGGGGCGAGCACGTCCGAGCCGATGCGCCGCGCGTTCTCGACGATGCCCTCCGATTCCATGGCGTCGATCGTGGCGACGATCGACGCGGCCGCCAACGGGTGGCCGCTGTAGGTGAGGCCACCGGGAAACACGCGATCGTCGAACGCGTGAGCGATGGGGGCGCTGATCAGTACGCCGCCGATCGGGACGTAGCCAGAGTTGACGCCCTTCGCGAAGGTGATCAGATCGGGCACGACTTCGTGGCCCTCGAAGGCGAACCAGCGACCCGTTCGCCCGAACCCGGCCATCACCTCGTCGAGGATCAGCAGGATGTCGAACTCGTCGGCCAGTTCCCGCACCCCCGCGAGATAACCGGGCGGGGGCAGGAGGACCCCGGCGGTTCCGGGGATCGACTCGAGCAGGATCGCCGCGATCGTCGACGGACCCTCGGCTTCGATCACGCGCCGGAGATGGTGGAGGGCGCGTTCGCACTCCTGCTCGACGCTGTCGGCCCAGAACTCGCTGCGGTACAGGTATGGGCCGAAGAAGTGCACGTGGCCGCGAGCGAACTCGTTCGGCATCCGTCGCCAGTCGCCGGTCGACACGATCGCCGCCCCGGTATTGCCGTGATACGAGCGGTACGTCGAGAGCACTTTGTCGCGTCCCGTGACCAGGCGTGCCATTCGGATCGCGTTCTCGTTCGCGTCGGCCCCACCGTTGGTGAAGAAGACCTTCTCGAAGCCATCCGGTGCGTGCGCCACGATGCGCTGCGCGGCACGACCGCGCGCCAGGTTCGCAGCGGTCGGCGCGATGGTCGTCAGCACATCGGCCTGTGCCGCGATCGCCGACGTGACCGCCGGATGCTGGTGTCCGATGTTCACATTCACGAGCTGGCTCGAGAAGTCGAGGTATCGCTTACCCGACTCGTCCCAGAGCTCGGTGCCGGAGCCGCCCGCGAACACGAGCGGTGACAGCGCCGCCTGCGCCGACCACGAGTGGAACACGTGCGCACGATCGAGATCAAATGCTTCGCTGTCGGTGGTCATGAGCCCTGCTTCGTGGGGGGGGTGATGCCGGGTCGGCCGGCGATGCCGACCGACCCGGCGCGGGAGTTACTGGCCGCCCTCGGTGAGGGTGACCTCGATCGGGGTGTACGTCGCCGAGACGTCGTAGCCCTCCTCGACGAGTTCCGCGAGCGCCTGCTCGATGTACTCGTTCGAGTACGCCGACGCCGGCGGCTCGGCCGTGATGAGGTTCAGTCCGTCCTGGTTGACAGCCGACAGGGCCCCGGCGACAGTCTTGTCCCAGGCCGCCGGGTCCATCACGCCGAACTCCGAACCGTTCCAGATGAGCTTGTTGACCTCGTTCATCATCCACTCCTGGTGCACGGGTCCCACCGGGAAGGCAGCTTCGGCGTTGATCGCGTAGTCGTAGGTGATGGCGGCTGCCTCGACGGGATTGTCGCGGGCGTAGATCCAGCCCTTGGCGATGGCCTTCAGGAACCGCACTGCCGCATCGGCGTATGCCGGGTCGGAGGCCAGGCGCTCGGTGTCGGCCCAGATCGCGTCCTGCAACATCGCGCCCTCGGTCTCTTCGTACGAAATGACGTTGAGGTCCTCGAGAGTGTAGAGCTCACCGGTCTCGGGGTTGACGGTCTCGAGCACCTGCGCGAGTTCGTTGTAGGTCATCGCTTGGGCGGCGTCGACGTCTCCGTCCAGCAGCGCGTTCATGCTGAAGTCCTGCGTCGTGATCGACACCGTCGTGGAGTCGAGGTCCTCGGCGGCCATCGCCGCGAAGATCTCCCACTCGTTGCCGAAGCCCCACGAGCCGATCCGCTTGCCCTCGAAGTCGGCGACGCTCTCGATCCCCGAGTCGGCCCACGACACCTGGGTCGTCCCCGATTCCTGGTAGACCTGCGCGATGTCGGTGAGTTCCGCGCCGGTCGCCTCGAGGCTGCCGAGCACCTTCGGGACCCAGGCGATCGCGAAGTCCACGTCGCCGGCGATCAGCGCGTCCTGCGGCACGATGTCACCGCCCGAGGGGACGATCTCGACATCGTCGAAGCCCTCTTCGGCGAAGTAGCCCTGGTCGAGGGCGACGTAGTAGCCCGCGAACTGTGCTTGCGGCAGCCATTGCAGCTGCAAACTCACGGACGTGAGCGGCTCGAACTCGCCGCTGTCTTCGGTCGTTGCGGGTTCGGATGATCCCGCGCACGCCGCCAGTGCGAGTGCGGCGACGGTGAGGGTGGATGCGGCCACGAGGCCGCGTCTGGTGCTGTGTCTCACGGTGTTCCCTTCATCTGTGGGGTGCTCTCTCGGTGGTACGGGTGGTGCTCGATGCCGGTTAGACCGGCATCCTTCGGGTCGCCAGCCGCTCGAGCAGCGAGGTGACCAGGAAGAAGAAGAGGCCGATGATGATTCCGCCGAGGACGAAGGCCCAGGCGAGCGCGGCCCGCCCCGACTTGGCGTACGTCGCGATCGCGGTGCCGATGCCGTCAGCGGGCCCGCCGAAGTACTCCGCGACGAGGGCCGCGATGACCGCCAGCGAACTTGCGATCCGCAGACCCGTCATGAGGTAGGGCAGGGCCGTCGGCAGGGTCAGCAGTCGGAAAGTCTGCGCCGACGTGGCAGCCGACGCGCGGAACAGGTCGCGGTGCACGGGCCGGCTCTGCCGCAGGCCCCGCAACACGTTGACGAACACCGGGATGAACGCGGCAAGACCTGCAACCGCCTGCCTCCCGAACTGGCTGGACGCCCCGAACATCGTGTTCAACACCGGCGTGATCGCGACGATCGGAATCACCGCGAGCGCCGCGACGAGGGGGGCCAGCATCCCGTCGATCGGCCGGATCGCCGCGGCGAGCGCGGCCAGCGCGATGGCGATGAGCGATCCCGCGATGAGCCCCACGAAGGCGTTGGTCGCGGTGACGGCCATCCCCTCGGCGATGATGTTCCACCGCAGCACGAACTCCTGCGCGATCGCGATCGGACTCGGCAGCATCCGGGGCGCGGCGGCTGCGACGTCCACGTACAGCACCCAGGCCACGAGCCCGAGGATGCCGACCCCGACGGGAGCGGCGGTGCGCACCCACGACGGCAGCGCGGGAGCGGTGGGTTCGCGCAGGCTCATCGTTCGTTCGCCCTCTCGATCTTCGAGCCGTGCAACGCTTCGCGTACAGCCGTGACCCGCTCGAAATAGGCGGGGGACTCGCGCAGGTCGTCGTCACGCGCGTCGCCGAGTCCCACCGTGACGACTTCGGTGATGCGGCCCGGTCGCGGGCTCATCACGACGACACGGTCAGACAGGAACACCGCCTCGGGGATCGAGTGCGTCACGAACACCACCGCGGCGCCGGTCTCGGCGGCGATGCGGGTCAGCTCGGACTGCAGGTACTCGCGGGTCATCTCATCGAGCGCCCCGAACGGCTCGTCCATCAGCAGCAGGCGCGGACGGGTCGCGAGGGCGCGCGCGATTGCGACACGCTGTTGCATCCCGCCCGACAACTGGTCGGGATAGCGTTCGGTGAAATCCGACAACCCCACGAGTTCGGCGAGCTCCGCGACCCGCGCGGCGCGTTCCGGCTTGGCGGTGCCGTGAAGCTCGAGCGGCAGGGCGATGTTCGCGGCCACAGTGCGCCACGGCAGCAGTCCCGCCTGCTGGAACGCGATGCCGTAGTCCTGGTCGACCCGGGCGCGCGCCGCGGGTTTGCCGAAGATCTGCAGATCCCCGCTCGTGGCCGAATCGAGATCGGCGATCAGGCGCAGCAGCGTCGACTTTCCGCATCCCGAGGGCCCGATCAGCGAGACGAACTCGCCGGCCGCGACTTCGAGATCGACGCCCGTCAGCGCCGTGACATCGCCCGCCTTCGTCGGGAAGAACTTGCCCACGTCGCGTGCGTGCACGGCGGCGGTCGCGGTCGGCGCGGTCGGTGTCTGAGGGGTCATGCGGTGGCCTCTCCTCGTCGGTAGCGGTGGAGTCCGACCCCGATCAGCGCGACGGACCCGGCGGCGATCAGACCCAGCACGATCGAGCCGACGATGGGTCCCCACGGGGCGGCCGGATCGCTGGATCCCTGGCCGGCGAGTTGGATCAGCATCCGCCCGATTCCGCCGCGCATCCCGATCGAGACCTCTGCGACGACGACACCGAGCACGGCGTTCGCTGCCGCCAGGCGCAGCGCGGGCAGCAGGTGGGGCACGGCGGCGGGCAGCCGCAGGTGGCGCAGCGTCGACCAGTACCCGACGGCGTAGGTGCGCATGAGGTCGACGTGGATCCGGTCGGGGGCTTCGAGTCCGCGCAGAGCGCCGACAGCGACGGGGAAGAACGCGAGATACGACGCGATGACGGCGACCGACAGCCATTGCGGCCAGCTCGTCCCGCCGCGGTCGATCTGGTTGCCGATCGCGTTGATGACCGGGGCGAAGGCGATGAGCGGGACCGTCTGGCTTACGACGATCCAGGGCAGCAGCCCCCACTCCAGCAGCTGCCAGCGCTGCATCACGAGTGCCAGTGCGCCGCCGACGATGACGCCGAGCACCCACCCGACGGCGGCGATTCCCAGCGTCGTGACGGCCGCGATCGCGACTGTCGCGATCAGCGGCGGGGTTTCCCCCCCGCTGGTCGGCTCGAACAGTCGCGCGAGCATGTCCCACACGTGCGGCATCGCACGGTCGTGGGTGCGGGGCAGGATCATGACCCCCGAGCCCGTCTGACCCTCGACGGCGCCGATCACGACACCCTCCGCGGGCCCCAGGAACTTGTAGGCCTCCCAGAGCAGCACGATCGCGAGCACGCCGAGGATGCCCCAGCCCAGTCCCGTCGCCCTCCGGCTCATGTCTGCAGCCGCTTCACTCGCCGTCACGCCTCACGACTTGGCCGTGACCTTCTCGCGCAGGGCCGGGATCACGGTCTCGCCGTAGACGCGGAGGGTCTCCTCCTTGTTGTCGTGCTGCAGGTACCCCGCGAACTGCGTGACGCCGAGCTCCCGTAGCGCCCCGAGCTTGGCGATGTGCTCTTCGGCGGTGCCGAGGACGCAGAATCGGTCGACGATCTCGTCGGGAACGAAGTCCACGTGGTCGTTGTCGCTCTTGCCGTGGGAGTTGTAGTCGTACCCGGTGCGTCCCGCGATGTAGTCGGTGAGAGCACGCGGCACGCTGCCGTCGGTGCCGTACTTCGCGACGATGTCGGCGACGTGATTGCCGACCATCCCCCCGAACCACCGGCACTGGTCGCGCATGTGCTCCCAGTCCTCGCCGATGTACATGGGGGCCGCGACGCAGAAGTCGATCGACTCGGGGTCGCGGCCGGCTGCCGCTGCGGCATCCTTGACCGTTTTGATCATCCAGGCCGTGATGTCGAGGTCCGCCAGCTGCAGGATGAATCCGTCGGCCACTTCGCCCGTGAGCTTCAGCGCGAGCGGCCCGTACGCTGCGACCCAGACGTCCAGCTCGGACCCCTGGCTCCACGGGAACTGCAGCGTCGATCCCTTGTACTCGACGGCTCGAGAGTTCGCGAGCTCCCGGATCACGTGGATGGACTCCCGCAGTTCGGCCAGCGTCGACGGCTTGCCGTTGGTGACCCGCACCGCCGAGTCGCCGCGCCCGATGCCGCAGATCGTGCGGTTTCCGTACATCTCGTTCAAGGTCGCGAACACGGATGCCGTGACGGTCCAGTCCCGTGTCGCGGGGTTCGTCACGAACGGGCCGACGACGACCTTGCGGGTCTCGGCGAGGATCGCTGAGTAGATCACGTACGGTTCCTCCCACAGCAGGTGGGAGTCGAAGGTCCAGACGTGGCTGAAACCGTGCGCTTCGGCCAGCTTCGACAGCTGGATCACGCGCGACGCGGGAGGATTCGTCTGCAGGACGACACCGAAGTCCATCGTCATCGCCTCACACCAGGTACTGGCTCAGGCCGCGCTTGACGAAGCTGCCGTCGCCCTTGCGTCCGAGGTACTGGCCTGCGTCGACGATCACCTTGCCCTTGGAGATCACGGTGTCGACGTGCCCGTCGATCTCGAACCCCTCCCAGGCGGAGTGGTCCATGTTCATGTGGTGGGACTTGCCGGTGCTATGACCCAGGTCGTCGACCGGGAGGCCGATGGAGGTGTGACCGTTCGGATCGTAGACGACGATGTCGGCATCCGCCCCGGGCTGGATGACACCCTTCTTGCCGTACATGCCGAACATGCGCGCCGGGGTGGTGCTCGTGAGTTCGACCCACCGCTCCAGGGTGATCTCGCCGGTGACGACGCCCTGGTACATGAGATCCATCCGGTGCTCGACTGAGCCGATGCCGTTGGGGATCTTACGGAAGTCCTCCAGGCCCAGGGTCTTCTGATCCTTCATGCAGAACGGGCAGTGGTCGGTGGAGACCATCTGCAGATCGTTGGTGCGCAGGGCCTGCCACATGTGGTCCTGGTGGCCCTCGGCGCGCGAGCGCAGCGGCGTCGAGCACACCCACTTGGCGCCCTCGAACTGGCCCCACTGCTCGCTCGAGGCGCCCAACTGCTCTTCCAGCGACAGGTAGAGATACTGCGGGCAGGTCTCGCCGAATACGTTGAATCCGTTGTCGCGAGCGGCCGCGAGCTGCGCGACAGCCTGTTTCGCCGAGACGTGCACGACGTACAACGGCGCCCCGGTGATGTTCGAGAGCATGATCGCGCGGTGGGTGGCCTCTTCTTCGGCCTGCCAAACGCGGGCCTTGCCGTGGAAGAAGGGTGAGGTCTTGCCGGCATCGACGAGTTGCTGGGCGAGCACGTCGATGACGGGGCCGTTCTCGGCGTGCATCATCGTGAGCAGCCCCGTGTCGGCGGCGACCTGCATCGCTTTCAGGATCTGGGCATCGTCCGAGTAGAAGACGCCGGGGTAGGCCATGAACAGCTTGTAGCTCGTGATGCCTTCGTCAACGAGGGTCGGCAAGAACGCGAGCGATTCGTCGTCGATGCCGCCGACGATCTGGTGGAACCCGTAGTCGATCGCGCAGTTTCCCGCTGCCAACTCGTGCCACTTCGCAAGGCCGTCGGGCACTTTCGTGCCGTACGTCTGCACGGCGAAGTCGACGATGGTCGTCGTACCGCCCCACGCTGCCGCGCGCGTGCCGGTTTCGAACGTGTCGCTCGCGAACGTGCCCCCGAAAGGCAGCTGCATGTGCGTGTGGGCGTCGATGCCGCCGGGGATGACGTACTTGGCGCTCGCATCGACGACAGTGTCGACGGATGCCGCCAGGTTCGTGCCGAGCAGTTCCGAGCCGGGCGCGAGGACGGCGACGATCTTCTCGCCGTCGACGAGGACATCGGCCGGAGCCCGCCCGGTGGCGGAGACGACGGTGCCGCCGGTGATCAGTGTCGTGCTCACGGTGCGGAGATCCCTTCGTAGCTGTCGGGGCGACGGTCGCGGTAGAACTGCCAGTCGTCGCGCATCTCCTGCACCATGTCGAGGTTCAGGTCGCGAATGAGGACCTCCTCGTGCTCGCTCGAGCCCAGCGCCCCGACGAAATTGCCGCGCGGGTCGATCACCTGGCTCGTGCCGTAGAAGCTGACAGCCTCGTCGCCGTACTCGTTGTCCTCGCGGCCGACGCGATTGGGCTGGAGGACGAAGTAGCCGTTGGCAACAGCCGCGCACGGCCCCTCGACCTCCCACAGGCGGTTGGACAGGCCCGGCTTGGTCGCATTGGGGTTGAAGACCATGTGCGCGCCGTTCAGGCCGAGCTCGCGCCATCCCTCCGGGAAATGGCGGTCGTAGCAGATGTACATGCCGACCTTTCCGACCGCCGAGTCGAAGACGGGGTAGCCGAGGTTGCCCGGACGGAAGTAGAACTTCTCCCAGAACTTCTCGACGTGGGGGATGTGGTTCTTGCGATACGCCCCCAGCACGGTGCCGTCGGCATCCACGAGAACCGCCGTGTTGTAGTAGACCCCGGTCTGCGCTTCCTCGTAGATCGGCAGCACCATCACAGTGCCGAGCTCCTTCGCTACCGCGGCGAAGCGCTCCACGATCGGGCCGTCGACCGGCTCGGCATAGCGGTAGTACTTCTTGTCCTGTGTGATGCCGAAGTAGGGCCCGTAGAAGAGCTCCTGGAAGCACACCACCTGCGCGCCGTCGGCGGCGGCATCCCTCGCGAATTGCTCGTGCCTGTCGAGCATGGATGCCTTGTCGCCGGTCCACGTCGTCTGCGTGATGGCCGCTCTCACCGTCGTCATCTCGTGCACTCTCCGTCCGGTCGAAGGGGCCACGAAGCGCCGTGGCGTGTCTGTTATTGTTCGGCGTGAACATTTCCCTTCGGTTTCGTCCCGTGTCGCGACCGTAAATGTTGGTGTGATCGAGATTGGGTGGGCGATGACCACGGTGATCGATCGTGCGCACTTCACCGATCCCACGCCGCGCGCTATCGCGGCAGAGCTTGCCCGCCTGATCACGGCCGGAGATCTGGCCGCCGGTGAGCGACTGCCGACCGTGCGCGAGGTCGCGGGACGGCTCGGTGTGAGCCCTGCGACAGTGAGCGCTGCGTGGAAGGCGCTCTCGCAGGCCGGGCTGATCGTCTCGCGTGGGCGGGCAGGATCGTTCGTGCGCGAGGAACGGCAGGAGTGGATGTCGCCGCGCGTGCAGGGCCTTGCCCAGCATCCGGGATCGCCGCGGCTCGACCTCTCGGGAGGGACTCCGGATGCCGACCTGCTCCCCGACCTCGCGCGTGCCTTCTCGCGGGTGTCGCCGCGCGCTCACACCGGTCGATACCACGAGTCGCCCGTGCTACCCGAACTGGAGACGTTGCTCCGCCGGGTGTGGCCGAGCGATGCGGAGGCGATCACTGTCGTCGACGGTGCCCTGGACGGCGTCGGTCGTGCGCTCGAACAGGTCGTGCGCTTCGGAGACCGCGTGGTGGTCGAAAACCCCGGCTTCCCGTACTTCTTCGACCTCATCGAGCACCTGGGGGCGCAGCCGATCCCCGTAGAACTCGACGCCGAGGGGATCGCGCCGAGTAGCTTCGCGCGTGCGCTCGCGACGAGGCCGACCGCGGTGCTTCTGCAGCCGCGCGCACACAACCCCACGGGTGTGTCGACGAGCCCCGAGCGCGCGGCTGAGCTTGCGCGATTGGTACGCGCCTCGCGAAACGGAGCGCGGGTCGTCATCATCGAGGACGACCATTCCGGGCTCGTAGCCGCAGCGCCCGAGGTGACGCTCGCCCGGTGGCTGCCAGAGCAGGTCGTGCACGTACGCAGCTTCTCGAAATCCCACGGTCCCGATCTGCGCATCGCCGCGCTCGGAGGCCCATCGCGCATCGTCGACCGCGTCGTGGCGCGCAGGCTGCTGGGGCCGGGATGGACCTCACGTACCATCCAGGCCGTACTCTTCGATCTCTTGTCAGACCCCGTATCGATCGAGGCTGTGGTTCGCGCCCGCGAGAGCTACCGGACTCGTCAGCGGGAGCTGGCCGGCGCACTGCGCCGCCAAGGAGTCTCAGCCGTTGCCGGTGACGGCCTCAACGTCTCCTGGGACGTCGCGGACGAGCGCGCGGCGCTCCTTCATCTCGCTGCGGCCGGCATCGGTGTGGCGGCGGGGTCGCCCTTTTTCCTCTCAGACCGCACCGCTCGCCCCCTCATCCGCGTCACTGTCGGTCTCGTGAGCGGTGACGTCGATGCCGTGGCTGCCTCGCTCGCGCGTGCGGTGCGCGTGACGGGCTGAGCGCCACCGCCGCAGTTGCGGCATCCGGCTGTTCCCGACGTCCGAGCCGCGCAGTGCGCTTCCCCGCATGACGACTCCCGCTCCGGCGGATCCCACAGTTGCGCCGCGCACGCGGTTGATCCGTACCCCGAACGAGCGCGTGTTCCTCCACGTTCTCGTGAACACTGCGGCTGCGAACATCACGACGAGCTACCTCTGGTTCGCGCTGACCTTCTGGGTGTACCTCGTGACACTCCTCGTCCCCGAAGAGCGGCACGCGAATGCCAACGGTCTGGTCGGCACAGTGCAGGGGATCGCCTTCATCATCACCAGCGTGTTCAGCGGCCTGTCGGTCGGCCCGCTCGGCATGGGGTGGACGCTGCTCATCGCCATCGTCGCAACCGCGATCGCGGGTGTTCACCTGCTCCTGCTCCGGATTCCCGAGGAGCAGCCGGCGGCATCCGTCGGACGCGGTGTCGACCTGCGCGGCGCGATCACCGCTGTGAGACTGGCGCCCGGGCTCTTCGCACTCATCATCTTCTCGACGTTCAACAACCTCATCGGTGGGGTCTACATCGCCCTGATGGACCCGTACGGGCTGACCCTGTTCAGTGTCGAAGCCTGGGGCACCGTGTTCGGGGTCGCCGCGACGGGGTTCATCGTCGGCGGCGTCCTGATCGCCAGGTTCGGCCTCGGACGCAACCCGATTCGCACGATGTTGCTCGTGGTCGCGGGCATGGGGCTACTGGGCGCGCTGTTCACGATCCGCGACTGGTGGCTGCTCTACGCCGTCGGGATCTGGCTCTACATGGCCCTCGTGCCCGCGGTCGCGGCAGCCGAGCAGACCGTCATCCAGAAGGTCGTGCCGTACGGATCGCAGGGGCGTGTGTTCGGGTTCGCCGCGGCTTTCGAATCGGCAGCCGCCCCCATCACCGCGTTCCTGATCGCGCCGATCGCGGAGTTCTGGGTCATCCCCTACATGGAAACGCCGAGCGGCCAGCAGACGTGGGGATGGCTTCTTGGGGACGGGGAGGCGCGCGGCATCGCGCTCGTGTTCGTCTTCGCAGGTCTCGCCATGGTCGTCATCGCCCTGCTCGCATTCGCGACGCGGTCGTACCGGCTCATCACCGAGCAATACCGGACCGCGCCCGAGACGCCGTCGCAGACCGAGTCCGAGACCGAGACCGAGCGGACGCCTGCACCGTAGGCGGTCGGCCCGGCGCACATACATCTTCAGACTGACGCGCTCTGGGCGCGCGTTCCGTAGCGTGGGTGAGGTGAGACGCTCCGCACTCTTTCGTGAACTCCTGCCGTACCAGGTGGCAACCGATGTGTCGGTTGCGGGAGTGTTCGGG
>MDSV01057100.1_pt1 | contig 21855 bp, 18 predicted proteins | sample 810851 | NCBI WGS metagenome assembly MDSV01 (sample SAMN05326640, study PRJNA326480) | marine metagenome | isolation source: seawater | place: Atlantic Ocean: North East | collected 2012 | reverse complement strand
TTTCACTATTACTACAGGTTATGGTGCTGACTCAGTTGGTGGTTCAGGTGGTGACGATACTATTTCAACAGGTGTTGGCGCTGACTCCGTATTTGGTGGAGGTCGTTCTGATACTATCGATGGTGGTTCTGGTAATGATGAACTACGAGGTGGTGATGAAACTGCTCTAACTGGAGTTGGTGATAGTATATCTGGTGGTGCTGGTGCCGATATTATTGATGGTGATGCAGGTGCTGATACACTTCTTGGTGGCGATGGTGCTGATACACTTATTGGTGGTACAGGTGCTGATATTCTAACTGGTGGATCTGGCGCTGATGTGTTTACAATTACATCAACACATACAGAATCATCTGGTACTAATCTTGACACTATTACTGATTTTACTACTGCTTCAGATACAATAAGCATTACAATAACAGCTGCTCAAATGGATGCAGGTACTGACAGAACTGGTACAAGTGCATTTGCTGCTACTGATTTAGGTGATGTAGCGACATTTGCTGAAGTAGAGCCAATTCTTAGTGGTACAATCGGTGAAACAGTTTATGTTACTGATACTAATCAATTAGTTATTGATATGAATGGTGATGCAAATATTAATGCATCTGATATCAGAATTAATATGACTGGTACAACTGGCTATGATAACGCTGATATCGTTTGGACAGCAACTGCTGATAATGATACTGCTCATACTTATACATTAGGTGATGGTGCTGATACATTCACAGGTGGTGCTGCTATTGATACAGTTAATGCATTAGGCGGTGCTGATATCATTACTGATGGTGGTGGTGCTGATATCATTAATGGTGGCGCAGGTAATGACAATATTAATGTATCAACTGCTGTTGGTTCTGTTGTAACTGGTGGTGCTGGTAATGATATTATTGTCATGCAAGTTGGTGGTGGTAATGCTGCTAATGTTGATACTTGGACAGCATCTGCTGCAACAACTGCAGCTCCTTATGCTGGTACAAACACTGGTTCTGATACAGTTACATTTGGAGCTGGTGCTGCAACTGAAGGTCAATTTGATTTGGACCCACTATCTAGTGTTTCTGGAGCAGGCGGAACAAATGGTTGGTTAGCAATTAAAGGTGCTGACGATGCTGACGATGCTGCAGGTGCTGCAGTTGCCCCTGTTCAAACGGCTACAACTGATGATGGATCGGATCTTGATACAAATATTTATTTCTACGATACTGGTTTAGGCACAGAAGCTACAGCTGCTCAGGTAGCTGCAATGATTGAAGGTACTGGCGATGCATTTACTATGACTGCAAATGGTGCTGGTGTTCTAGTTACTGGTGATGAAGCTAATACGAAGATACAGATATGGTGGGTTGATTCAGCTCTTGATGGCGACGGTTCAGATGTTACAACTGCTGATGTTCAATTGCTTGTAACTTCAGCTGGTGATCTTAGTATCGATGCGCTTTATACTGACCAATTTATTGTATAAATTAGTTAACTATTAAAAATGAGGGGAACCATTAGGTTCCCCTTTTTTTATGATGATAGAAAATATTGATATTCATAAAGGAAATTTATTAGATATCATTAATGACAATTCTACTGGATCTATTCGAGGTATGCAAAATCCTCATATTGTTTCTTTATCCAAGTTTATTTTTCATGATCATCATTTAGAGTCTTATAAGCAATTAAAAACATTTTATGATAAATCAAAAACACCTATAGATATTTTAACCTTTTATTATGGGTTAGGCTCAATAGCTTTTAATACTAAGATTAAAAATTTTGAACTAGATAAAACTTTAAAGTCATTAAAATATAAGGACCGTTTATTTAAAAATGTACTCACTAATATTAATTTATTTATTAAGAAGCCAAATGTTAAATATTTAAATAAAATTAAAAATGATTTTTATGATGAAAGTATTACTCCATTAAGTTTAGTTTTTTGTTTAAGGTATTGTGATTTATCAATCGAAGATTGTTTTAAATATTTTCCTGAGCTAGATGATATATTTATTAATAAAAATAATAAGATTTTTTTAAAATCAAATAAAGCAATAGATAAATTCAGCAATGATAATGGTCTAATGTTATTATCATTCATTAGTAAATATTTTGAATTTCTTGATACTAAGACAACTTATAAATTGATAAATCTTTTATTTAGTAAAAATATTTATGATTCTTTTTTACTTCATAGATATTTATTAACTTTGTTAAGCAATAATGAAAACTTTCATAAATTTTTAGAGTATTTTCAAAAATATATTCCTTTTGTAGATAGTAAGGTTGTACTAGGCATTGCCCAGTATTCTTTACTAGATGCATTTATAAGTGATAATTATGTATATATTACTGGTTGGTATAATCAATTCACAAGTAAAATAAAAGATGGCTCTCTTAAATATAATCCCGATGGATTATTGGATTATGACTTAGATGATAATATCTTTGAACCTGTTAGCTATTGGAAGGCACAAAAAAATGCTAGATTTTATATTAATTCAATTCATATCTTATCTTTTATTTTCCTTAAATTAAAAAATGATCAGGTTAAAACATTAAATAAAAAACTTTCAGTAAATATTTTTGGTGGTATTCATGCTTTAAGTTTAGGTAAAATAGTTAATTCAAATATAACAACGGAATTATCATTTCATTATACTGATTTATTTTCGTTCTCTAATAATAATTTTATATTAAATGATAAAGATAAATCTTTATTAAAGAATAATGCAAAAATTAATCTTTTTATTTTTGATGTAGAGAGTTATTTAAATAAGGATATTGATAAAGTTTTAAATGATATTTTAAAAGTATTAAAAAAAGAAATCTCATTAAAAAAAGTAACAATTTCAACAACACCTTTACCTCCTCTTTTTTTAAAACAACATCCTAACTATAGTATTATGAAGTCTACTATAGAGTCTTTTAATAAAAAACTTATGCATTTAATTTCCAAGAACTCATTTAAAGTTTTTGATATTAATGATGAAATTAGTAAAATAAGTGGAATAAATGATAACGAAAATTACATATGTAATTATATAATTAAACCAGAATTGGCTACTAAACTATTAGAGGAATATGTAAATAATTCTAATGAATAGTAAATCACAATTAGATTCTTTATGGGCACTGTATTATGAACCTGAATCATATGATGTTTCAGGAAATAAGATAATGGGTCGTCAAGCTGCTGGAAATGCTTTCCTTAAAGCTTATGCATTAAGTGATTTAGAGAATATTGGTGTTTATGCAAGAAATCCTGATAGTTTTAAATTATTTGGTCAACAAATAGACAGTATGTTAAAATCAGGTAAAGATAAATCAGTATCATATATTCCATGGGGTAAACCTACTAATCTTAAAGATTTTGGTGGTATTTTTTATCCTGCGCCCGACATAAGTAAATTAGTAGATCAAAGATTTTTCTTTGGAGGAGTAAATTCCTATAGTGTTATTGGAATTACTCATACAACAGCCTCTTTAGAGGTAATAAACGCTCTTTCAGAGTGTTATACATCTCAATTAATGCCTTGGGACGCAATTATTTGTACATCTCAATCAGTTAAGAAATCTGTAGAAAATCTTTATTCTCAATATTACGATATATTGAGTGAAAGTTTAGGTGCTTCAAGAAAACCTAATTTTGAGCTTCCAATAATACCATTAGGAGTACATGTTGATGATTTTGAAATTAATGATAAGGAAAAGAAAGATGCAAGAGAAAAACTTAATATTAAGAAGGATGATATTGTTGTATTATTTCTAGGACGATTAAGCTTTCACGCTAAAGCACATCACTTACCAATGTATATAGCATTACAAAAAGTTGCAGAAAGCTTACCTGATGAAGTTAATCTTCACTTTGTACAAACGGGTTGGTTTCCTAATAATACGATTGAGGCTATATATGTAAACGAAGCTAAAAAAGTAGCCCCATCAGTTATATGTCATTTTATGGATGGAAGAGATCCAAAAACAAAAAAAACATCCTATGCAGTTTCTGATATTTTCCTTTCTTTAGTTGATAACTTTCAAGAAACATTTGGTTTAACTCCTCTAGAGGGCATGGCTTCAGGTATTCCAGTGGTAGTAAGTGATTGGGATGGTTATAGGGATACTGTAAGGGATGGAAAGGATGGTTTTCGTATTTCTTCTACAACAATGCACCCTGGAAGTGGCTATGAATATGCAATAAGATATAATTTAGGTGTAGATAACTATGATCATTATATTGGAAGAGCTAGTCAAACGGTTTCCATTGATATTAAAGAATGTGTTGATAAAATTTTGTCGTTAGCACTTAACAAAGAATTAAGAAGAGAAATGGGTAAGGCTGCAAAAAAGCAAGCCAAAGAATTTGATTGGTCAAATATTCTTCATAAATATTATGAACTTAAAATTATGTTAGATGAAAAAAGAATAAAGCTAGATACACATCCACATCCAACAAAAGTTTATTCACCATTAAGAATTCAAGATCCACATACTTTTTTTGAAGGTTATTCAACATTAAAAATAGATTTAAATTCAGTAATTATAAAGAATAAAAATATTAATAATTTTGATATTGCTGATTTTTATGACTTTTCAAGTGTTTCATATTTAGATAATATTGCACCTGATGTTGTAAAAATAGAAAAAATATATAGCTATCTAATTGATAATAAACACTATTTAGTTAGTGATATTAATAATGATTTTAAGTTAGAAGAAAGTGAAATTTATAAAATATTACTCTGGCTATCAAAGTTCGGATATATAAGCATAATGAATAAATCTGATGAAAAATAAAAAGAAAATACTATTTGTTCACCAAAACTTTCCTGCTCAATATAAGCACTTATCCAAAGCATTGGTTGATAAAGATTATGATGTTCATACATTATCTATAGCTAAATGTAATATTAAAGGCATGAACAATCATCATTATAAACTCACAAGGGGTTCATCAGAGAATATACATAAATGGGCTGCTGAATTTGAAACAAAAATGATTAGGGCTGAAGCAGCCGAAAAGAAAGCTCAAGAGTTAAAAAAGAATGGTTTCATACCTAATGTTATTATTGGTCATCCAGGGTGGGGAGAAACCTTTTTTTTAAAAGAAGTATGGCCAGATGCAAAACTAATTTCCTATGTTGAGTTTTATTATAAAACAAAAGATTCTGATATTGATTTTGATCGTGATTTTAATGAGAAAATTTTAAAAAGAGATTTCGAAAAATATTTTCATTTTAATTCATTAAAATTAACCGCAAGGAATGCCCCTTTTTTAGCAACATATTCTACGAGCGAGTATCTTATTGCCCCGACACATTTTCAAAAAAACCTTATTCCTGATTCATTAAGGGATAATGTTGAAGTTATCCATGATGGTATCGATACAAACATTCTTAAACCTAATTCTGAAGTTACTATAACTTATAACGGAAAAAAATTTACGAAATCAGATAGCATTATAACTTATGTTAGTAGATCATTAGATCCATATAGAGGGTTTCATATTCTTATGAAATCGTTACCTAAAATATTAAAAGATAATCCTAATGCTTATGTTTTCATTGTTGGTGATGAAAAAAATCATGGCTATGGCGCCCCATCTCCTGATGGAAGAAGTTTTAAAGATATGTTTTTTTCTGATATTAGCGATGAAATTGATACTGATAGGGTTATTTTCTTTGGTCGGGTTCCATACGAGGAGTTTATTAAGGTTATACAAATATCTTCTGTACATATATATCTTACTTTTCCTTTTATTTTATCATGGTCTATCCTTGAGGCGATGAGTTGTGAAAGCATTATAATAGGTTCTAATACAGACCCTGTTACTGAAGTTATTAAAGATAATGAAAACGGTTTTTTGATTGATTTTTTTGATTTTAAAGCTCTCTCAGATAATGTAAATAAAGTATTGAAAAATAAAGATAAATATAAGCGTATAGGAGTTAATGCAAGAAAGACTATTATAGATAATTTTGATTTGCATAAGAAATGTTTACCAGCACAATTAGATCTTGTCACTAAGGCTTTAAAATGATTGTAGAAAAGTATTTAGATGATGTTATTTTAATAAAACAAAATTTACATGAAGATAGGAGAGGTTATTTCTTTGAATCATTTAATAAAGCTTTATTAAGTGAAATTAATACATCAAGTGATTTTATCCAAGATAATGTCTCATTTTCAAAAGAAAAAAATACAATTAGAGGTCTGCATTATCAAAAATCACCTTTTGAACAAGCAAAGTTAGTGTGTTTAATTAAGGGATCAATCTTAGATGTTTTTGTAGATACAAGGTTAGGCTCTAAAAACTTTGGAAAACACAATTCTGTTCTATTAGATAAACCTGGATCATTTTTATATATTCCCAAAGGATATCTTCATGGATTTATAACTTTAGAAAGTGATACATGTGTTGGCTATAAAGTTGATAATTTTTATAATGCTGAGTGTGAACTTGGCGTTAAATGGAATGATCCTGATTTAGGAATTAACTGGAAAATCTCTGAAGGAGAAGAAATACTATCTGAAAAAGATGCTAATGCACTGAGTTGGCAGGTATTTATTAAGAAGCTGAATGAAAATGAAAGATAAAAGTATTTTAATAACTGGTGGGTCAGGCTTTATTGGTTCGGAAGCTGTTCGTTCATTAATAAACAATGGATCTAAAGTTTTTAACTTAGATAAACTGACTTATGCCTCCTGCCAAGAATCTTTACTTAATCTTCCAACTGAAAAATATAATTTTATGCATGGTGATATTGCTAATATTGATACTGTAAAAAAATCTATCGATTTAGCTAAACCTGATTTTATTATTAATTTTGCAGCGGAGTCTCATGTAGATAGATCTATAGAAGATCCTAGCTTATTTATTCAAACAAATATTCTAGGCACTTATAATTTATTAAGTGAATCTTATGATTATTATTTAGATTTAGATAAATCTAAAAAAAATGCTTTTAGATTTATTCATATCTCAACAGATGAAGTATTTGGTTCTCTGGATTTTAATGAAGAATCTTTTAAGGAAAGTAATAATTATTTGCCTAATAGTCCATATTCAGCCTCTAAAGCATCTTCTGATATGCTCGTTAGATCATGGTTTAAAACATATAATTTTCCTACCATTACGACACATAGTTCTAATAATTATGGTCCATGGCAAGATCCTGAAAAACTAATACCTCGTACAATTCTTAATGCCTTAAATGAAGAGCCTATTGAGGTTTATGGTGATGGAAAGAATATTAGAGATTGGTTATTTGTAGCTGATAATGTGATTGCAATAATAAAGTTATTAACAAATGGGAATGTTGGAGAAAATTATAATATTGGCGGGAACAATGAAATTTCCAATATAAATCTCGTTAATTTAATTTGTAAAACACTGAATCAAGTTAAACCGCGCAGTAATGGAACTTATGAAGAATTAATAACATTTGTAGAAGATAGGCCTGGGCATGATTTACGCTATTCTTTAAATATTAGCAAAATAAACGATGACATAAATTGGTCACCATTAACCAACCTAGAAGAAGGTCTATGCTCTACAATTAAATGGTATATAGATCATCTTGAACAGATGTTAAATAAATTGAAAGATAGAAAACGTTTAGGCCTAATTAATAAGTAATATGACAACTCTTATATTTGGAAAAAATAGTCAAGTAGGCAAAGAATTATTAAATTTTACTGTAAATTCAGAAATAGATTGTATTTTTTACAATTCTAAGGATTTAAATTTTAATAATAATGATCAAATTCAATATGTGCTTAATAAAATAAAGCCAGACATTATAGTCAATCTGGCTGCATTTACAGATGTTGATGCTTCAGAAGAAAATTATGGGGATGCATTAATTATTAATGCTCAAGCCCCTGGCCTTATAGCTTCTATATCAAAAGATATTAATACTTCTTTTATCAATATTTCTACTGATTATGTATTTGGAAAAATTAAAAATGGTCCATTTTCTTCTACATCAGAAACAGGTCCAATAAATTCTTATGGAAAAAGTAAATTAAAAGGAGAAATTCTAACACTCCAAAATAACAATAAATCATTAATTATAAGAACTGCTTCAGTTTTTAGTGTAAATAAAAGTAATTTTGTTAAAAGTATTGCAGAAAAACTTATAAATAATGAATCTCTAGAAGTTATAGAAAATCAATTAATTTCAATGACTTATGCAAAAGATTTAGCAAATTTAATTTATATCCTATTAGATAAAAATAAATTAGAAAATGTTATAAATGAAAGTAGTAATAATATTATTCATTTTACTAATGAAGGTTTTACTAATTGGTTTGAAGTTGCATCATTTATTAAATCTGAATTAGATCGTTTTCACAGTAAATTAGGAATGTTAAAATCGATTTCCGCTGAGAAATGGAAATCTAAAGCAAAAAGACCTTACGATAGTCGCTTGAGTATTGACTATGGCGTTTTATCATCTTTAGATATAGGATCGCATAAATGGCAAGATAGGGTCAAAGAGGTTTTAAATAACCTTAATTATTTGAAAGATAATAGTGATGAGTAAAGTTAAAGGAATTATTTTAGCTGGTGGAGATGGGACCAGATTGAGACCTATGACAGATTTAATTTCTAAGCAGCTTTTGCCTGTATATAACAAGCCAATGATTTTCTATCCTTTTACAGTTCTCCTTCAGGCAGGGATTAAAGATATATTAATAATAACTAAACCACATGAAAAAGAAAACTTTTATAAACTCTTAGGAAATGGAAAAAAATTTGGTGTAAATATTGAATATATTAATCAAGAGAAACCAAATGGTATAGCCGAAGCATTTATTCTTGCAGAAGAATGGTTAGATGGTGCTAGATCTTTATTAATTTTAGGAGATAATTTATTTTTTGGTTTGGGTCTTAAAAAACTTCTAAAGAGAGTGATTAGAAAGAAAGATGGAGCAACAATATTTGCATATCAGGTTTCAGATCCAGAAAGATATGGTGTGGTTACTTTTAATAAGGATTTAAAAATAAATTCAATAAAAGAAAAACCTAAAAGGACTAAATCTAAATGGGCCGTTACTGGATTATATTATTACGATGAAAAAGTAACAAAGTTAGTAAAAAAATTAAAACCATCAAAAAGAGGTGAGTTAGAAATTACTGATCTCAACAACTTATACTTAAAATCAAAAAAAATTAATGTAGAGCTTCTAGGCAAAGGTTTTGCATGGCTTGATACAGGAACTCCAGATTCATTACTTGAGGCATCCAATTTTGTAAAAATAATTGAAACTAGACAAGGCCTGCCAATCGGAAAGCCATCTCGCGATTAAAAATTTAATCTCTTAATGCTGTTTTAGATAGTTTTGTTATAGGATTAATGACATAACTTAGAACAGTTCTTGATTCACCAATAATAGAAACATCAACTGTCATTCCTGATTGAAGGCTAATCTTTTTTTCATTATTTAATTGATTTTTATCTATTTCTATTATGGTTTTATAATAAGGAGGATCCTCAGATGAATCTTGAGTAGTGCTTGGAGCAACTTTCTTAACTATACCATCAAATTGTCCATAAATTGACATATCATAAGCAGTAAAGGCCAATTTTGCTTTTAATCCTGGTACTACATAAGCAATATCTTTAGGATTTACAGAGCATTCTATTTGGAGAAGATCATCAAAAGGAACAATTGTTGCTATTTCCTCCCCAGATGCGAAAACTTGATCAATATTTTTAGCACGAACACTACTAATTTTTCCTTTCACAGGAGATATTATTTTTGAGAATTTGAGTTCTAGTTCAGCATTTTGGAACAATTTTTCTGCTTCATATAATTTGAGTCTTTCCTCAATAAGAACCATTTCTGCTTCTGAGCCTCTTTCAACAAGATCTTCTACAAGTTTCACTTTTCTTTCTAATGCGTCTCTGGTTGATTTTACTAATTCATAACGTTTTTTTGCAACATTATGGTTTATAAGAAAAAGAAGTTGACCTTTTTCTACATCATCAGACATTTTAGCATGAATTTCTTCTAAAATTCCATTTGCCGGGCTTTGTATAGTATGAACCTTTGATGTAGGCACCACATCACCACTTGCTCTAACAACTTGATCAACAGAGGCTAAACTCGCCCAAATTAGAAAAATAATAGTGAAAGAAGCTATTCCCCAAAATAAAATATAGTAACCTTTGTTTTCATTAAAATTGGTAATTTCAAGATTATCTATTATTTCTGCAAAACTATATTGTTTTATAAAATTAAATAAAGATTTAAAGGGCTTTAATAATCTATTCAAAAAATTTATTATAGTTTTCATATCTATTCTTCCCTTTTTTGAACTTGAATAACTTCACTTGTCGGACCGAATCTTGCAAGTTGTCCGTTTAATATTACTGCAATTTTATCTGTATTAGTAAGGTGTTGAACTCTATGAGTGGATATTATTATTGTTGGGTTATAAGACAAAGAAAATATATTTTGTACAACCTGATTTTCAGTTTCTGCATCCATTGAGCTGGTTGGTTCATCTAGCACTAGTATTTTTGGTTTTCTAATTAAGGCTCTTGCAAGAGCAATTGATTGTCTTTGTCCTCCTGAGAGATTAAGGCCATTTTCTACGAGTTGGTAATTATAACCACCAGGTAATTTAGCAATAAATTCATGACAGCAAGCTAAACTTGCAGCTTCGACAATTTCTTCTTCTGTGACATTTTCTAATCCAGAACTAATATTATCGTAAATACTCCCACTAAATAATTGAATATTTTGAGAGCAATAACCAATGTATTCTCTTAAAGATTGTGAAGGAATGTTATTAATATCATAATCTGATAAGAAAACTTTACCGGTTTTAGGAAGAACATAACCGATTAAGTTTTTAATTAATGATGTCTTTCCGCTACCAACGGATCCAATAATACCAAGTTTTTCACCATCTTTTATTTCAAAATTAATATTATTAAGAATTTTTAAATCATCTACAAAATAATCTAAATCTTTAACAGTGATATTACCATTTTTAATTATAACTGCTTTATTTTCTTCAGTTAATTCATCCCTTGCAACATCTTCCATTAATATACTTATATTTTTATACGATAAAAGAGTTCCATTTAATCTTGTCATCAGCTGACCAATTTGGACTAAAGGTGACAGTATTCTGCCGGATAATATTACACATGCAATTAATGCTCCTGTTGTAATAGACTGATTGCTGATTAAAATAACGCCAACACAAACTATTCCTGCAGAGCTAATCTGTAATGCAGATTGAGAGAAAGTAGTTGCTACATTATTTACAGATCGAACTTTAATAGAAGTTTTTGAAGTAGATTCAATTGTTTCATTCCATTTTTTTTCTAGAAATCCTCCACCTGCAACCGTTCTAACTGCCTCCATATTATTTAATAATTCAAGTAAAGTAGACATTTTTCCTTTCTGGTATCCGGAAGTAAGTTCTGAATATTTTTTGATAAGGGGCTGAACAGATAATGCAACAATTATTACTAATGGAACAATTAATAATGGGACTATGGCAATCCAACCGCCTATCATAGCAATTACCCCTATAAATAAAAACATAAACGGGGTGTCTATTAAGGCAACCAATGACGCAGAAGAAAAGAAATCCCTTACTCCTTCAAATTCTCTTACGGAACTTGCTACAGCCGAAGGAGATCCTAAAACTGCATTATCATGGCTAATTATCTTTTTAAAAATTTTATCACTAACCACTTTATCTAATTCTGCTCCTGCTATATCTGTAAAATAGGATCGAAGTAATTTTAAGATAAAATCAAAAATTAAAACAATCGCAACACCAATAGTTAAAGCAATTAATGAATCCATAGCATTATTTGGGATTACACGATCATAAACTGTCATAATGTAAAATGCAGAAACTAATTGGAAAAGATTTATAAAAATTGAAGCAGAAAAAACCTGTACATAAGTCCCTTTATTCTTGAGAATTGTTCCCCAAAACCAATGGTTACTTAGATCTTTCGTTTTTTCTTTAGTATTCATTGCTAAGATCTATTTTAAAAACATTGTTAAGCATTTGATTCTGATGAAGGATTAATAGGTGGCCATATAATATCTGAGTTTCATTGCTAAGAAGATTTTTTATTTGTGCAATTTCATTTTCAATAACTTCTGCAAATGCATTAACAACAAATCCGCTTAGCTCTAATCTATCTTGTACAGCTTTTCTTTGAGTTAATGTATCATTAAAAGAATTTAGAAATATTTTTCTATTATTAATTGCATTATTGAAATCGCTTATTATTTTATACTCCATTTCTTGATCTTCTTTTCTTGCAATACTTATAGATTTTCTATAAGCCTCAGCCGCAGATTTTGCGGAGTTAATTCTTGCTATACCTCTACCAAAACTAAATATTGGAACAGACATATAAAGACCACCACGTATATCATCTTCATTGCTATCATCATCAATGTCATATTTTGTGTAGCGAGCGCTTATACCAAATTTTGGTAAATATTCACTTCTAACATTACCTATTTCAGCTTTTTTTTCGTCATATGCATATTGTGCTCTTTCAACATCATATGATTCTTTTGATCTATTAAATTGATTGCCGAAAACAAATATTTTAGGGAAAGCAAGTCTTTTCATATCATTTTTAAAAAATATTTTAAATCTATTTCTATTTTTTTCAGCTTCACTTTTTAATTGAGAAATTAAGGTTTCAAGAGAATTCATTCTAACATTAAATACAGCTGAATCAACAGGATCCATAATACCAGCCCTTACACGATCTTTAACATTTTCTTTATAAGGAATTAAAATATTTAATAAATTTTCTCCATAATCAGCAACGAAGGAGCCTACCATTGCATTTATATAAATTTCATTTGCTGTTAAAATAAGATCAGAAATAATTTCTTGTTTTTCTTTAGACGCGTTTTTTGCTTTACTACGGGCAACTTTTATTAATGAATTAATTTGTCCTCCAGAATATATAGGTTGTCTAATCTCAACATTAGCATCAAAACTATCATCACGTCGTTTTCTTACAGAAGATAGATCACTAATATTTCTTTCAAAACTTTCATCATTGATAATGTTTCCTGATATAGTAGGGAATCTTGATCTTCTAGCAAATTTTAAATTAAATTCTTGTTCCTTGGTTAATGAAGTTGAATAATCAAATTCAGGTTGATCAAAAATGCTTGATCTAATTAGGTCAAAAAAATCGCTCTCATCTATATATAAATTAATTTCTGATATATTAGCAAAAGTAGGGTAGGTTTCCTTTTCTTGCGCTATACCGTGTGAAAATAAAATAGGTAATACGGCAAATAACTTTATTATATTTTTGCTTAATTTGAACATTAGTTTAAATAGCTAAAAGATTTATAAAAAATCACTACTGATTAATTTTTTTTATTTTTATTTCCTTTGCTATCCTTTTTAGTTTTTTTTGCTTCAGAATCTTGTAAATCTTTAAGCTTTTCATCGATTTCTTTTGTAGCATTAACTAAACCATTTAATACAGCTGCTAAGCTTCCAGAAGGAATCTCAATAGATCCTGATTCTTTGTCAGCACCAGATGCATCGACCTCTAAGCACTGTACTCTAAGAATACCATTAACAAATGTAACTTTACCTAAACCTTCAACTAACATAATTTTCCTCCTTATTTTCTATTTTTGATATATGGGTATTAAATAATTTTATTCAAGAATATATCTGATTTGCTATAAAGTAAGTAATTATTATTAATTGACAAAAAATGTCTTAAAGTGACATTTTGGACATAAATGAAGTTATAATATGAGTTTAAAATGGATAAATTAAAATTTTTGCATGTAGGCTGTGGTCCTAAAAGAAAAGATAATACTACTAAGGTTTTTAATTCAGATCTTTGGGAGGAGGTTACTCTTGATATAGATTCTAATGCAAATCCAGATATTATTTCTTCTATGACAGATTTATCAATGATCAAAGATGAAACATTTGATGCTATTTACTCTAGTCATAATATTGAACATTTATATATTCATGAAGCAATCACTGCCGTAAAGGGATTTAACAGAATCCTTAAAAAAGATGGCTATGTAATGATAGTATGTCCAGATTTGATATCCACTTGTGAGGCAGTGTTAGAAAAAGGATCTCTTGAGCCCCTTTACTATATTAAAAATGCTAAGACAAGTCAGTTAGATAAGGATCTCTATGTTTCTGCAATAGATATCCTATATGGATGGCGAAATGAACTTCAAAAGGGAAATTATTATATGGCTCACAATTCTGGATATACTGAAAAATCTTTAACAGCACTTTTCATCCAAAATAGTTTTAAATTTGTAGCTGCAACTTCTCGAAAAGAATATTACGATATTAATTTAATTGCATTTAAAAGTGAGCAGAAAGCTGATTTTGCTGAAAATCTTTTAAGAGAACATCTAAGTTAAAAACTTAAGAGTTATGGTGGGCGCGGCTGGGTTTGAACCAGCGACCCCTACGATGTCACCGTAGTGCTCTACCGCTGAGCTACGCGCCCTTAATAAAGTTACTGTATAATTAACTATTATCTTTTATGAAACAAATAATTTATTGATGATCTATCCAGCCTGTAATTATATATTTAGGACCTTTTAACACTTCTAAACCCGCGTGAGCGTGAGTCCAGTCTGAAGGCCAAATTAAAGTTTCTCCTTTTTTGGGGTTAATTTTTAAATCATCATGAACAAAATAGGTCTCACCGCCTAAATCAACATCATTTAAATAAGTCATCCAAGCTAAAAGCCTATGACTAGTTGACATATTTGATCTTTCACAATGTATTTCTGAAAAATGATCTCCAGAATTATATTTTTGGACATTAAAGGTTGAGATACTTATATCTTTAAAACCTTGTAAAAAAGAATATCTATAAATATATTTCTTATAAATATTTTCAAGCTCGGTAATATAACTTTCAAAAATAGAATAACCTTCTTTTCCAAAGTCTATTGGATGGATTGCTATATCTATTGTTTTTTTTCTAGAATGATCAATAATATTATTTGACAGCTGTCCTCTTTTTTGTAGGTCTTTTTTTTCTTCAAAAAAAGATATAATTTTTTCACATAAAGACATATCTTTGAGAGGAAAAGCTCCTATGAAGTTATTAAAATTTTTATTTATATTCTCTTTTTTATTTTTTGAGATATTTGTATCTAATTTTATCGAGCCAAAAACTTTCTTTAATAAGTCTCTACTTTTTTTAGTAAAACCTAATTTCATATATAAATTTGCGAGTTCTTTATTAATGTCTTTTGAATTTGGGTAAATATTTAAACCCTTGAATAATAATTGTTCTGCTTCTTTATATTTATCCATTTTTGATAAAATATTTGCGTAATTACTGAATGAGGGTGCATGATTGGGATCTATAGCCAAACATTTCTTGAAATATTTCTCGGCTTCTATTAGTTCATTCTCCCTGGAATATACTAAGGCAAGATTAAATGTTGCTATGAAAAAATTGGGATCACATTTAATGGTCTTTTTATAAAAATCTATAGCTTTTTTGTTATTTCCTAATTTACTGAACACCAGTCCTAAATTGCTTAAAGCTTTTGTGAAATTTTTGTCAATTTTAATAGATTTTTTAAAATATAGTATTGCCTCATCATAATTGTTTGAGTTTAGATAGATTGTTCCAAGATCAAAAAATAATTCTTTGTTATTTTTGATTTTTTTTATAGATTTTTTGTATAATTTGATTGCCTCTTCTTTTTTTTTGAGATTAAGAAGAGAAGCTGCTGTTAATCTGTAAAGGTCAGCATTTTCAGGAGCTTGATCAATTTCTTCGTAACCAATTTGAACGGCTTTTTTATGTTCCTTATTATTAAATGCCTCTATTAATTTACTCATATATTTACCCATAATGAAGAAATATTAGATTTTTTATATGTATTAGACTTTATAATGAATTATTTCTTCTTCTCATATATAATAAAGATATAAAAATTAAAGGTAAAATGATGTTTTTGAACAAATTTAAAAATGATTTTGAAGAAAGTCCTTTAATAATTACATCTCCCCATTCCGGAACAATTTATCCTCAATCATTCTTAGAAAACTTAGAATCCGATATTAGTTATTGTAAGTCAATTGAAGATATGTTTGTCGATGAACTAATAGAGAATAATGAATATATAGATAGCATTGTATTTCATAAAGCATATTTATCAAGAGCTGTTATAGATTTAAATAGAAAGCACTCTGAATTAGATATTTCTCAAATAAAAGGAAAATTAAATTTTGAAACTGAAAATACTCGGTATGTAAGATCAGGCATTGGCCTTATCCCGACCAATACACCTCTTGGAAAATTGAAATATAAAAAAATATTGAGTTCAGAGACAATAGCGAATTTAATTAATGAGTATTATTTCCCTTGGCATAAGGAATTACAGAAACTGATCAAATACAAATTAGAAAAATTTGGGAGAGCTTTTATTTTAGATTGTCACTCAATGCCATCAATTGATATTCCTTCAAAAGTTAGTCTTAATTTAAAAGATATTGTTTTAGGAAATTGTAAAGGCATATCATGTTCTAAGGAAAATATTAACTTTGTTAAAGATCTATTTATTGAAAATAAATTTTCTGTTGAGCTTAATAACCCTTATTCAGGTGGTTTTATTACACAGAATTATCACGATATATCACAAAATATAGAAACCCTTCAAATTGAGATTAGAAGAGATTTGTATATGGATGAACTATCTTTCAGAAAAAACCATAATTTTGAAAAGATAAAAGAAAATTTATTTGAGATAATTAATAGTTTTAATTTAAAGCTTATCAATGATTACGATTCAAAAGTTATGTTAGCGGCACAATAAGTAAATATAAATCAATGACTCTTAAAACAAAAAATGTAGAAATACTGAAAGAACTCTTTAACCAAAATAAGTATCAAGAGGTAATCCAAAAACTAGGTAAATTAAAAAAAGAGGATATTAATGATATAGAAATTTTGAATTTAATAGCTTTGTCTTATGCAAGAATTGGAAAATTAGAAAATTCGATAGATTTCTTTTATAAGGCATTAGAAATTAACTCAGAAAATTATAATACTTTAATTGGCCTGGGGGATGTTCTTCAGGAAATAGGAAATCAAACTGAAGCCGTGAGTTTTTATGAGAAGCTACTGGAAAAGTACCCTGATGATGATGTAGCGAATTTCAGTTTAGCACAGGCGTATCGTAAAATAGAAAATTTAAAAAAAGCGGCTTTCCATTATGGAAAATCTAATAGACGTTTAAGTAGAGCCTTCCAATTAGAATGCATATATTTAGATAAAGATTCTAACAAAAAAGAATTTAATAAAATTCTTGATAGCTCTAGAAAAGAAATTCCTAATCCATTAGTGGCTTCTATAAGCAGACATGCAGCTATTAAGAATTCAACATATGATAGTTATAATTTTTGTAGTGAACCTTTTAAGTATATTAAAAAAGAAAATTTAATTCAAAATAATGTAATAGATGATGATCTTATAAATGATTTAATGAGAGATATAAATAATGCAAATACTTCACAAAAGGCTCAAGCATTAATAATAAATGGCCTACAAACTTCTGGTAATTTGTTCTTGCTAAATTTTAGCTCAGTAAAGAAGATAAAAGAAATTATAGAGAAAAAAATCAAATTATATCGAGAAGAATTTTCTGATAGCGGAGAAGGAGTTATTAAGTATTGGCCAAAAGATTTTGATATATATGGCTGGATAATTACTTTAAAGCAAGGAGGAGAACTTAAGCCTCATATTCATAAAATAGGATGGATAAGTTCTTCAATTTATTTAAAACGACCTAAAAGAAAAAGTTTAAATGATGGTGATTTAAAATTTAGTTTTCATGGTGCAGAATATCCAGGTAATGGTGTAAGTTTTCCTGAAAAGATTCAAGAGATAAATAAAGGTGACATGATTATGTTCCCTTCATCAATTTTTCACTCTACTATTCCGTTTTCTTCAGATGAAGAAAGGATTACTCTAGCCTTTGATGTTTTACCACGCTAAATTCTTTATCTTAAATCTCTATTAAGGAATTCATCAATATAATTCCATAATTTTTCTCTATGGCAATCTTTCTCCATGAATATTTCATGTTTACATGATTCAAAATTTATTAATCTTGAGTTTTTTAATCTTTTAGACATTGAGACGATTTGATTTGGTGAGACTACTTTATCTTTTAAACTATTTATTAATAAAATGGGTGTATATATATTTTCAGTCCATTCTTTTTTTCGCATAACTAATATTACTTTTTTAACTGCCTGAACCCATCTATTTGTTACCCCCCATAATCTAATATTTGGATTTTTACGAACGAGCTTTAATGTTCTCATGTATCTTTTTTTATCAGAAGTTAAGTCATTTTCTTCGAAAGGTGTTTCTTTTCCCATATTTGGCTTAGAGCCAATAAAATAACTTTCTTTAGATCCAAACAAAGATAATAAAGAAATAAGAGGCATTAATAATGTTTCATTTTTAAAACCAAGCATAGGTGAAGATAAAATAACTTTATCAAAAATTTGATCATTTTTATTTATTGAAGCGAGAAGAATGCAGCCACCCATTGAATGACCTATTCCTATGAAAGGTTTTGGAAAATATTTATAGATAAATTCTTTAAGTATAAATTTTAGGTCGTGGGTATGAATATCAAAGTCCTCAATATGTTGCTTATGGATATTATCAACCATCTTGTCCGAAAGCCCTTGTCCCCTCCAATCAAAACAGACAACATTAAATTTTCTATCTATAAAATCTTGAACAGTTTCATAATATTTTTCTATAAATTCATTATGACCTTGTTGTAAAATAACTGTTCCTTTACAAGTTTCTTTCGAATAAATATTCCAATATAATAATCTTATTTTTTTTTTATCTTTCATTTTTATATAGATAGATTTTACTCCATCAGGGGCTTTATATTCGTTTAACTCAAGATATGGTGCTTTTTGATATTCCGTCATTTTATTAATATTGAATAATTAATTTTCTTAACTATCATAGCAAAAAAAACATGGAAAAAGAATGCCTTGGAAAAAAGATATAAAAGAAATTAAAAAAAGGGAAAAACTTTCTTTGCAACATGGTGGTAAGGAATCTGTTAAAAATCAACATAAGAAAGGAAGAAAAACCCTAAGAGAAAGATTTGATTTAATTCTCGATGAGGAATCTTTTGATGAAATTGGTAAAATATCTGGATCTTCAATTTATAATGATAAAGGTGAATTAGAAAACTTTATTCCTGCAAATTTTCTACTTGGTTTTGGCAAGATAAATAAAAGGCCAATTATAATAGGAGGAGAAGATTTTACATTAAAAGGTGGTTCTCCCAATCCAGCAGGATTAAGAAAAAGTATATATACTGAAGAATTAGCTCTTAAATACAAAATACCTTTAATTAGACTACATGAAGGAGGAGGGGGGTCTGTTACAGGCTCAGGTGGATCAGCCAAAAAACCTAAAATTCCAAACAGTGAACCGGTTTTTTCAAAAAATAGATTTCAAGCGCTTGCTCAATGTTTGGGAGTAATACCAGTGGCTACAGCAGCACTGGGACCTGTTGCTGGTTTGCCGGCAGCTAGATTAGTTTCATCTCACTTTTCTGTTATGACAAAAAATTCACAAGTAATAATTGCTGGTCCTGCAGTTGTGAAAAGAGCACTTGGAGTAGATATAACAAAAGAAGAGCTTGGCGGACCAGAGGTTCACCTCAAATCAGGAGTCGTTGATAATTTAGCTGAAAACGAAGAAGATGCGCTTCATCAGATAAAAACATTCCTTTCATATTTGCCAGATAATTATTTAAATCTTCCACCATTAATGACTTCAAAGGATAAGCCTAATAGGATGGAAAAAGAGTTAGAATCAATAATACCTAACAACAGAAGAAAGGCTTATAATATGAGAAGACTTCTTGAGCTAGTGCTTGATAAAGATAGTTTTTTTGAAATGAGCAGAATGTATGGATCTAGTTTAATTACTGGATTAGCTCGACTGAATGGATACTCTGTAGCCATTCTTGCAAATGATTGTATGTTTTATGCTGGAGCAATGACATCAGATGCCTCTTTAAAGCTAAGAAAATTTATAGACTTTGTTAATTCTTTTAATATTCCTGTTTTAAGTTTTGTTGATGAACCTGGATTTATGATAGGACCAGATTCTGAAAAAGAAGGCACTATTAGGCATGGAACAGCAGCAATTTCATCTTTAATGCAATCAATAGTACCTTGGTCAAGTGTTATAGTTCGAAAAGTATATGGTGTTGCAGGCGCTGCCCATTTCTCACCTGATAGCTATACTTTATCCTGGCCAAGCGCTGAAAGTGGAGCCCTTCCTGTGGAGGGGGGTGTTGCAATAGCTTTCAAAAAAGAAATAGAAGAGGCTGATAACCCAGAAGAAAGGAGAAGGGAATTAGAAGAATTACTGGCTAAAAGATCATCACCTTTTCCAAGGTCTGAGAATTTTTCTGTTCATGAGTTGATTGATCCAAAAGAAACAAGACCAAAACTTATCTCTTGGATTGAATTAGCTGTAAAATCACAAATTGCCTTGAGAGAGCCATATAGAACAACGATGTTGCCTTAATTATGCTCGACCAAAATCATCTTCTAAGCGCTCGATATCATCCTCTGATATTTTTTCCCCAATTTGTATTTCAATAAGAGTCAAAAGGTTTTCACCAATATTTTCTAATCTATGTAAATCACCTTGCGGAATAAAAATATTATCATTTTTATCTAATTTAAATTTTGAATCTTCTAGATACACCATCCCTGAACCATCTATAATTTGCCAATATTCTGATCTGCTTTTATGTCTTTGAAGTGATTGCTTCTTTCCTGGATTGATAGCAATTTCTTTTATTTGATAGCCATGACCTTTTGCAATAATTTGGAAACTACCCCATGGCCTATATTCTTTTTCCGCCAAATGATTTTTAGTTAAATTAGAACTGCTTTCTAACTTATGAATGCCTCCAATTCCAAATTTTAGATCAATATTATAATCTTTACATATTTGTGCTTCACGGATTTTATTTTCTTGACTTCTATCTCCACCATTACAGTAGCAAATAGTATGATCAGAATGCGATTTATAAAAATCTATAATTGCATTATTACTACTATCATCATCATCATTGTTTTGAATTATAACTTCAGATACACTCTCAAATTCTTCTAATAGCTGAGCTCTTTGGGATTCTACCATAAAAGGTTTTCCTTTTTTTCGGATTAACCATTTATCACTATTTAGAAGAACTATCACATTTTTAGCAATACTTTTTGCGTCTTTAATCATAGCTAAATGACCAATATGCACAGGGTCAAAACCCCCACTAATAAGTGCATAATTATATTTTTTTTTCATTAAAAACTCTTTATTTATTTATTAACTAAAAAGGTATATTAATCTAAAATAATAATCCATTGTATTATTGACATAATTGTTACTAAGTTTTAGCTTCCCAAAAAAAGGTGAGCCATGAAAGTTAGAAATTCATTAAAATCTCTTAGAGGTAGACATAGAGATAATCGACTTATAAGAAGAAAAGGTCGTCACTATGTAATTAACAAAACAAATAAAAGATTTAAGGCTAGGCAAGGCTAATTAATCTATTTTTATTACCCTAATTAAGTTTGTAGTCCCAAGTTTCTTTAACGGTAATCCGGCTGTAACAACCATTTTTTCTCCTACTTTAATAATCTTTTCCTTTTTTGAATATTTTTTGGTCATTTTTATCATTTCCTCCAGATTATTAGCATCTTTTTGAACAATGCATTTTACTCCCCAAACTAAAGTAAGTTTTCTTGCAGTTTCTATTATTGGTGTA
>MDSV01009704.1_pt1 | contig 21856 bp, 20 predicted proteins | sample 810851 | NCBI WGS metagenome assembly MDSV01 (sample SAMN05326640, study PRJNA326480) | marine metagenome | isolation source: seawater | place: Atlantic Ocean: North East | collected 2012 | reverse complement strand
AATAATAATTTATATTACCAAAATACATTTTCATTTCCACTTTATTATGATTTAAAAAAACAAGATATAAAATATATATCAAATCAAATTAAAAATTTCTTAGACAAGTACTATATTTAATGGGTGCAATATTTGCTTTTTTTTGTAGTAAAGGAAATATTGATATACCTGATATAAAAGAGTCCTTAAATACTATGAGACATAGAGGGGGTAGTAAGAATAAATATTATGAAGATAGTTTCTTAAAACTAGGATTTTCAAGGAATGATAAAATAAAAAAAAGTGAGGAATCAATTTTTTTTTCAAGAAATCAAAGATATTTAAGTGTTTTAGATGGGAATATATACAACGTTCAAAACCTTATTAAAAAGTATAAAATTCAAAAAAATCTTAAAACTAATGTAGATAGTGAAATCATTCCTCATATTTTTGAAATTATAGGTGTGAATATTTTCAAAGAAATTTTGGGGGCTTTTTCAATGATTATTTACGACAGAGATTTAAAAAAACTTTATGTTTCTAGAGATAAAGCCGGACTAAAACCTATCTTTTATTCAAGGATAAAGGAAGGAGTAATGGTATCCTCTGAAATTAAAGGTTTGCTAAAAAGCAATCTAATACAAAAAAAAGTAAATATTTATGCTATTCATCAATATTTAATTCATGGTTTTGCAATACCTGATCCTCTTACAGGCTATAAAGGAATAAATAAGTTGCAAATATCAAGCTACCTTGAAGTTTATGAGAATGAGTTTAAAACTCAAAGTTATTGGAAACCTGATTATTCTAAAAAACTCAATTATAAAAATTTAGAGGAGTACTCTGAAAACTTTTTAAGTATTTTTGAAGATGTTTTTAGTGACTATCTAAGAGATTTAGATAATACTAACACAGGGGCATATTTATCAGGAGGACTAGACTCTTCAGCAACATCCTATTTTACCTCCCAAAAGATCGGTAATATTAATACCTATTGTGTTACAGAAGATAACGAAAATTACTCTGACCCTGAGGGAATATTTTCTAAAAAAGTTTCAAAACTAATAAGTTCAAATCATAATATATATAATTTTACTTACAAAGATTTAAAATTACTTCCTGATATAATAGATCATTTTGATGAGCCCGTAGCAGCTACAGCCACTATTTTTCAATACTTAATTAACAAAAATAAAAATATTAATGATAATGTTTTAATATCTGGTTACGGATCTGACTCTCTTTTTGGAATTAGTAATGGAATATTTAAACAAAATAATATTTATAAGTATTTCGATAAATTTATTTCGAAAAGTAATAGAAAAATAATCAACAATCATATTTTTAAAAATGGACCATATTATGGGAATTTTAAAATCTTGAAAGTAATTCAAAAATTATTCAATGACAACCATGGAAGATATTTTTTTTCTTTTGAAAAAAAAGCAAAAATTTACGAAGAATTTTTTGATAATAACCTTATAGAGAAGATTCAAAATAACTATGTAAATTTGCAATATGAGTATTGTAAGGATATTAAAATAAAAGAATTTTTTGATTTACAACCTTTAGAAATTACCTATGTATTTAATGTTCATTCAAACTCAACAATAGCTGATATGGGATGTAGCAAATTTGGAACCGAAATAAGATCTCCCTTTATGGATGAAAGGGTATTAAATTTTGCTGCTAAGCTTCCACTAAAGTCTCTTTTATCAAATCCTAAAAATCACTCATTTTCTGATAAACTTATTGTAAAAAAAGCATTTGAAAAATATCTCCCAAATGATGTCATTTATAGAGAAAAATTAGGATATGGTGGTTATCAATTAATGAATTTTCTATCTTTTGAGTGGTCTTTGTACATTAACTATATATTCAACAATTCTTTTTTAGTTAAACACGGCATACTAAAAGAAGTTTTTATTTTAAGTTTAATTAAAAGGTTTAATCCAAATAAAGAATATATAACATTAAAAAAAACATGGAATTATTGGGAAGACTGCCAAGAAATAATTAAAGTTTTGGTGCTAGAAATATGGTATAGAGTGAAAATATTAAACCGACTTGAAAAAGAAAAAGACATAGCAAGTAACTTTTTAAATTGAATATATTCAATATTATTTTTCCTAAAATAAAGCATATACATTATGATGAAAAAATTAACTTTCTAAAAATTAAAAATCAAGACGAAGACTTATTAAAAAAAAATATAATAAAAGAATTAAAATTTACTAAAAAACATACTTTTTTTGCTGCCAGTGCAAGATCATTGATACTTGCTATTATTAAAAGTTTAGACTTGAGAGAAAATGAATTTTTGATATTTCCCAAATATAGTTGTTCATATTTATATATCATCTCAGATCAATTTTCGGATAATATAAAATTCTGTGATTATAACAATGACACTACTTATGCTAAATCTCAACTATTAGAATTGATAAATACATACAATATTAAAGGTGTATTCTTTTCACCTTTATTTGGAAATGATGAAGAATATGAAGTGATTTCTTCAATTAGGGAAAAAAAGATTAAAATTATTTACGATCATTGCCAGGCAATCAAAATTAAAAAGATAATAGAAATTACTGATTATGATATTTACAGTTTTAATTTTGGTAAACAAATTACTGGGACTGGTGGAGGGGTATTAAATACTAATGAAATAATTGAAACAAATCATTTCAAGTCTCAAAATTATTCATATAGAAAAAAGAGATTTTTATATTTTTTAATATTTTCTAAATATAGAAGGTTTTTTTATGTATTTATTAAACTTATTGAAAGAACTAAATTTTTAGATAAATTTTTTGGTCAAGTATTCAACAGAGAAAGGTCAGAAATTTCAAGCTATAAAATCCATTTGATTGATCTTTATTTAATTAAGAATCAAGTAAAAAAAGTTTTTGATGACAATAATAAACTCTTAAAAAATTATGTGACTTTAAATAAGATATTTTATAATAATTTAAATTACGTAAATCATAAAAAAAGCCTTTGCACTAAATACATTATTCAAACAAAAAATAAATATGTAAAAAAAAGGTTATGCAATGAACTTAGATTATGTGGAATTGAGTATGAAACACTTTTTAAACCTCATAGATTAAATGATAATATATTTTTTGAAGAATTATATTTATTTGGAATAGCACTACCTAATAATAATGGTATTAATTACAAAAAAATTTCAAATAAATTGAAAAAAATAAATTCAATTTTAGATGCATAATAAATATCAAAATCTTAAAATATATGACCCCGAGAAATTAGTTAAAAATAGTAAAGATATATTCTTTATAGAAATGGTTAAGATAAGAGAAGAATTACTAAATCAATATTTAAATAAAAATTATAAAGTTGTTGATTTATGTTGTGGTGCAGGAGCTTATTTTGAAAATATAATTAATTTTACAGATGATATTATTGCAGTAGATAATACTGAAAGGTACCTAGAATATATAAATATAAATTATCCCAATATTAAAACATTACTTACTGACGCTTCGGATTTATCACAAGTAACTGATAAAACAGTAGATTTGGTTTTTTGCTATTCAAGTCTTTATTATATAGAAGGAATTGAAAATGTGCTTAAAGAAATTAAGAGAGTCTTGAAAAAAGATGGAACAGGAATTTTAGAGTTTGGTAATAAATATAGTATTAATGCTCTAATTTCTAAACAATTTGAAAAAAGCGAAAGTTGGGCAAAGAGCTACCCAATTAGTTATAAAGAAATTATTACAATTCTGAGTAAAAAACTAAATTTTAAAATTGTTGAAAAGAGACATTTTCAAATTACATCTTATTATGGATCAATAAAAAAATTTTCAATAATGAACTTTGTATCTCATCCGTTCCTACAGAAATTTTTTTGTTTTAAGATTAAAAATAAAATGATTGACGAATGGATTTCATCTCTATTACCTCACCTATCTTTTAAAAAAATTATAGTAGTTAAAAGCTAATTATGGAAAAATTAACACTTAAGTGTCTTGAAAAAGATAATCTAAATAATGAAAATCAAAATTTATATAATAATTATGAGTTTCATAAATATCTAATAGGTAGAGCTGACTTAGAGTCAATAAAAATTACATTAAATGGGAAAATAATTAAAATATATAAAAAGAAATATAAAAATTTATTTCTACAATTAAATTATGCATTTATCTATGATTTTAATTTATCGTTATATTATGAAATTTGTTCTGATAAGAAACTAATAAAACAATTTTTAAATGAACTTAAATCTTTTGATATTGATTTGATATCAGGATTATACACTTGTTATCAGAACAAAAGACCAGAGTTGCCAAACAATAACTTTTTAAAATTAAGACTTTGGGAAACTAAGATAATTAATACTAAAATCTCAAAGAATATTGATAATTTAAAAGGTACTAGAAAAAGTGACATTAGAAAAGGATTAGTTAATCAAAATTATCAGTTAAATGTTTTTCAAAATAAAAGAGAGGCTGAAAAATTTTTTCAAAGTGTCTATAAGTATAAAAAAAACTTTCCCTTAATTTGTCCATTTAATTATCTAAATCAAAGTTTATTGAAAGAAAATGCATATGAAATTCGATATTTAAATAAAGGAATGTTGAGTACCGCAGGAACACTTAGTTGCAAGAAATTATCTATAATTAACACAATAATTACATCAGATTTAGATAAAGAAATCAGATCAAATTCTACACAATTACTTATTTGGAAAATATTAAATTACTTAAATTTAAATAAAATTGATTATTTAGATTTAGCAGGATTCTCATCCTATGCAATTAATGGCAAGGAAAAGGGAATATCTTTATTTAAAAATAGATGGCCAGGAAAAAATTATTATTTCTTATACGGTGAAACTTTTTATGTAAGTTTTAGAAGTAAATTTTTATTAAAAACTAAAAATGTTAAGAAACTATTTTTTTAAATGATAAATTAGTTCTTTATCAAATGTAAGGGTCTTTTTATCTACGATATTAAGAGTATCTTTTGATATAAAACTTTTTTTGTATTTAGTTTTAAGTTGATTTATCATAAATTTAGATAATTCTTCTTTATTAGATGCGATAGAAAACCACTTTTTGTTTTGTATAGCTCCAAAATGGTCCCATTTTAATGCTTCTTTAAGGTATTTATTTTTTAGACCGCCATAACCAATAACAACGCATGGTTTATCAAAAATAGCAGCTTCCATAACCATAGTAGATAAAGGAGAAATAATTAAATCTATATTAGTTAATAATTTAACAAAATAATAAGGATCAGTCATTTTATCAAGATAACTATTAGATTTGGTAAGAGATTTTTTATAATTTGATATAACTGTGCTATCTATAAATATATTTTTGTATTTTTTATTATAAAAATTGCTACCTTTAATAAATTTTCTGTGCGGATGTGGTCTAAATAAAATTTGATATTTACTATTTAAGTTATATTTATCTAAAGTTTCAGATATTATATCAAGATCTGAAGTTTCATCGTATGGATGTACTGGACCTGCATACAAAATAATTTTTTTATTATGATTAAGATTATGCAATTTATTAATTTCAATTCTATGCTTATTTATTAAATTTTTTCTATTAGGATTTGATAAAAATTGAAAGTAGTTCTGATATTGTGCAACACCAATAATAATATTTTCACCATTATAAATTTTATTAGCAAAATTTTGCATATGCCTTCCCCATACAAATATTTTATTAGGTTGATGGAACATAGGTACTTTGGTGTATATGTTATCCATACCTGCATACATAATAGAAAAATTTATTTTTCTATTATTTAATATATTTATTAAAGATAAAACAAAATTCCCAAAACCACCTGTCATAATAAGACAATTATCATATTTTTTTTGGTTAAAGATTTTTAAGAGATTTGTATCCTCAACTCTTAATTTCAAACTTAATTTTGAAAAAAATTTATAAAATGGTAGAGAAAAAATTAGGAAGGGTAAAAATAAGATTTTTTTTGGGTTTTTACCAAATATATTTTTTTTAAAAGCAAAACTGATTTTATAAAATTTTAAATAAAATAAATTTATTAGTAGCTTTTCTAAAAATGAAATTTCTTTATTCGCAATTTTTGATATATCAATATATTTTATATTTATAATTTTTTTATACTTAATTAATGTTTTGTTTTTATTTAAGGATTTATCTACTAGAAAATCACAATCAAAATTTTTGTTTAGGGATGTTATATTATTATAATTTAATAAATTATTTAATGATTGAGAACCTATTAAAACTATGAGAATTTTTTTCAATTTAATTTTTAAAATTTATTATTGCTGTTATATTAATTGTATTAAGAACAATAATAGTTTTCTATAAGACTTACACAAATATTATTATTTGATTAAGTAAGTGTTTTTAATATAAGTTTATTTATGATTAATGGTAAAAGAATTTTGTGTGTCATTCCAGCAAGAGGTGGCTCAAAAGGAATTAAAAACAAAAATTTATTAAAAATAGGGAATGAGTCTCTTGTTGCAATAACATCAAAGTTTGCATTAAGCTGCAATATTTTTGATCATATTCATTTATCCACTGATAGTTCTGACATACAAAAAGAGGGTGTAAGTAATCTGATTGAGTGTTCATTTCTGAGACCTAAGTATTTATCAGGAGATAGGGTCGCAGATATCCCAGTATTAATTTATTGCTCAAAGATGATAGAAAAAAAATTTTCAATTAATTTTGATTATATTGTGATGTTTCAAGTCACTTCTCCATTTAGAAAAAAAAAAGATATTATCAAAAGTATTAAAATGATGATTAATAATAAATTTGACTCACTGATTTCAATTACAAGTATCGATAAAAAATATCATTACTTAAAACAGTTAGAATTTAAAAATCATAAAATCAAGTTTAGTAATAAAAATGGAAATAAAGTTGTTGCAAGACAACAATTAAATCAAACTTTTATAAGGAATGGTGTTATATATATTTTTGATAAAAACAAACTTTATAAAAGAAAAGAGCTAATTTCTAATAATAGCTTTGGATATGAAATTAAAGATCAAGTTGTCAATATAGATACTATTGAAGATCTGACACTTGCAAGAAATATTGATAAAAAATTATCAAAAAAAAAATAGTAATAATTTTTACAAATCAAAAAGAATTCTTGGCAATTAATAATAAGGTATCAGTTGCATCTATTTTAGATAAAGATTTTTCGTACTCTGTTGTTAGCCCATCAGTATCAATAATTGAAAGAGGATTTTTATGACCACCTTGTTTTTTATTTACAAGCCAATGTAAATGGTTAGATAAAGGATATCTCTGAATACCTGTTATATATATTTCATTAAATCCTGCTTTATTTAAAAAGGAATAAATTGATTTCCTAGTATGAAGAATTAAATGCTGGCTCCATAAAGAGAACTTTTTGAAATGGTATTCATTAAAGTCATTTAGTAAAATATCTCTAGCATGAGGAACCTCTATAATTATAAGGCCACCTTTGATAATTTTTTTTTTAATATTAATTAAAAAATTAAAAGGATCATTAATATGCTCAAAGCTATGAAATAGAGTACATGTATCTATTGAGGCATTATCAATTTTTTTTAAATTATCATAACATTCGATACCATCTTCATTTATCATATCTATAAGATTATTTTGTATTTCAATTCCTTTAACAGATTTTGCAAAAGGTTTTATTTTTTTTAAAAATTCAGCATACCCACAACCAATATCCAAAACATTTTTATCACAAACATATTTTAGAAGAGATTTAAATCTTCTTTCTGTATCCTGAAATCTTTCATAATGAGGATAAAAATTTATATTTAATTTCGCTAAATTTTCTTCTCTGTAATTTCCAGTAAAATAAGATCTATTGGAATATAAATTGTCATCTATATATATTACTTCACTTATTATATCTTTCCATACCTTTAATTTTTTATCTCTTGTTTCCTTAAAGAAAAGTTCACGAGAACTAAGAGACGTTAATTTTAATTTTTTAAGAGTATTAAATATTTTATTTGGCATGTTAAAATATCTTTATACAATTATATTTAAAATTAATGAAAAAAAATTTTATTATCATAAAGACTGTAAATAATTCTTTAAGTAAGAAGTATGAAAAAATATATAGTTTTAAAAAAAAGAAGTCTATTGATAATTTATTGATTTTTTACGATGATATTTATGATATTGCCAAGGAAAATTTAAAAGAGAAGACAAGAATATCAATAAATTTAAATGCGGAATCCACTTACAATAAAATTTTTGATTTTCTTTATCATAATGAAACTATAGATATAAGAATTGATGCTCATAAAACAAAGATTTTTTTTCTAAAAATTGAAAATTCTATAATTATAAGTAATGATCTTTATAGTTTAAAAGAGTATGGAACATATTTATTTTCATATGATAAATATTTTAAAAATATTTTACTAAATATTAATGCTTTTGATATTGAACAAACAATTTTTCAAAATATTTTATCTTTTTCATCAAATACAAGATATTTTATCAATGAAGAAAATAAAATAATTAGAAAAAGATATAATTTAGAAATTAATACAAAAACAGATTTAAAATCCTTTGAGAGTTCATTGGAATTTTTTTCAAAACAGTTTGAAATATTAGTCGACAAATATTCAAATTTAAGTAATTTAGGTTTGCTTCTTTCTTCAGGACAAGATAGCTCACTTTTAGCTTATTACTTGTCAAAAAAATCAAAAAAAATAACTAATTTTACAATTGGTTTTAATGATAAATACCACGCTTGGGATGAGTCTTCGATTGCAAAAGATTTTTCAAATTATTTAAACATCAAACATGAAAAAATTATATTTAATACATCAGATTATGAGGAAGGTTTAAAAAATGCAATTTTATTTGCTGGATATATTCCTATAAATGAGAGTGAAATAACATTTTTTAAAAGCTCAAAGGCTATTAAGTCATTTGGTATAAACCATATTTTAAATGGAGATATTATAGATTTACCATTAGGCCATAATTTTGGAGCTAACGAACTAATAATAAAAAATCTTAATAAAAAAGTTAATTTCAATTTTTTTAAAGAGCTATATGAGTTGCTTCTTTATAGATATCCCTTTAATAGAGGTTATTTTAAATTTATTAAATTTTATAAACAATTATTTAAATTTAATATAGATAAATTATTTATAGATAAAGCTTTAGAAATAAGATATGTGAAATATTTATTAAACAAATTTAATAAAAAATATCTTCAGATTAATGAAATTAATGAAATTATTAATTCAATCAATCATAATGATATAAGACAAAAGATAAATACTATAGATACATATTTAAAAGTATCTATTACAAATAAATATGATAATTTTTTTCAAAATCATCAAATTATAAACATTAATGCTTTTAGTGATAAGGATTTTCTTAATAATATTTTAAGCATTCCAAGTGTATATAATTATAAAGATTTTAATGATAGTAAATATCATAGTAATGAGAAATTTCTGATGAGAACTTTGGTAAAAAATAATTTACCGGATTACATATTTAAAAGAAGAAAGTATGGTTTTGGTATACCTACATCTATTATGATTAAACAAACATCTTTATATGACTATCTTTTATCAAAAAAATTTATTGAAAAAGAAATAATGACTAGAAGTCAAATCAATTTCTTGATTAATAACGATAAAAACGATCTTATATCAAATTTACTATTCAAACTTGTCTCATATGAATTAATGGAAGAAATATTTACTTAGTTGCTACGAATGCCAAACAATTTGATAGCTTATTTTTTCTTAAAAAATTAAGATAAGATTCATTAAAATTTTTATCAAAGTTAATTGGTAAGTTATCCTTGTTTATTTTTTTATGTATCAACCATTTTATTAAATTATCAAAATTATATTCATTAAAAAAATCAACTTTTATATTTTTAGAACTAAAACCTGATTTCATTAATAGTTTTTTTAAACTTATTTCATTGAAATAATGATAATGTGAAGACCGTATATCATATAAATCGTAATAATTTTTTAAAAGATATCTATAAATATTATTGTAATTAGGAGATCTTATTAAGAGTTTTCCATTTTTATTTAAAGTTTTATAAATAAAAGTGCAATATTTCAAAGGATCTTGCATATGTTCTACCTCTGCAAAAGATGTAACTAGGTCTACTTTTAAACCAGAATTGTAGAGTGACTCGACACTTTCATAGTATAAGTGTTTTTCTTCTAAATGTTTTTTCCAAAATTTTGCTCTCTCTACTGCAATAGTATTACTTGCACCATTATTTTTAAAATAATCTAATAAAATACCTGCTCCACAACCTAGTTCTGCTATAGTTTTTTTATGTATATTTTTTTTTTTTAAATTATAAAAGTTGAGTTTATCAAATTCTCTTTTTTTATGGTTTTTAATAAAATTTGAAATACTTAAACCTTTATCAAATATTTTTCTATATTCACCTGAAATAAAAAAATTTTCATTTTCTAAAAAACTTTTAAATGAAATTAATTCACAATCACTGCACCTTACTAGAATATATTTTTTTCTTGAATTAGATTTACTTGATATTCTAATCTTTCCATTATAGATAATTTTATCCTGTGGTTTTTTACAGATATTACAAATCATTTTTTAAAACTGTATTCAAATCTTTTTTAAGAGATATTATTGAAAATTTATAGTACGAGGAAATTAATAAAATTGCAAAAAACAAAAATAATAAATTAAACACATAAAGATTTAAACTTTTATCAAAAAGAATATAAATTAAACAAAACAAAATACTGGTGAAATAAATTAATAAGTAATTATAATTTATATTAAAGTAATTTTTTTTAATACAATATTTAAACATATAGATAAATAGTAAAAAAGTGATTGTTAATTTACTATATAGATCACCTAGTATACCAAAGCCAAAAAGTTTAAAACCTAATATTTCTTCTGGAACTAAAATAATTATTGATAACAATAATGTTATTTCAAAATAAAAAGTCAATCTTCCTAGCTTTTTAGTATCTTTTTTTGAATGAAATATATAAGTCGATGTTCTAATAAAAAAATTAAGATGCACTGCAAATAAATATACAATAAAAAAGTTTTTTACAAAAAGGTAATCGCTTCCAAATATAAATATTATAATTAAATCAGAGTTGATAATAACAAAAATAATAATAAAACAGGTATAAAAGGAAATTATATTTAAATACGATTTATGAAAATCATTCAATTTAGTATAGCTATCGCTTTGTGAAAGCTTGAAATAAACTCTTCTAATCAATGGTTCTATTGAATTAACTGGAAATGAGATAATCATCTTAATTCTAGCGAGTAATGAAATGATACCAGCCTCTATAAAATATCCACTTGAACCAAGTATAATAACAGTAATATTTGTTACAAAAATATTTGTCAGTTTAGGTAAAACTAAATATTTTCCAAAATTAAATGAATAAATTAAATTCTTAAAATCCAATTTAAATCTTAATGGAATATTTTTATTTTGAAAAAAACAAATCCCACTAACAAGAAATTCTTTTGAAAAGAGTAGTATTGCTATGATATAAAAATCACTTACCCTAAAGTAATATAAGATTAAAAAAGATATGCATAAATAAACATATCCAAATAAATCTAAAAATTTATATTTAATTACTTGATTTAATGCTTGAAGATGAAATTGAAAATAATTATTAATAATTTGGCGGACTAACTCTGTAAATATTAAAATAAAAAAAATAAGGTTACTAAATTCATTTTTTATAAAATAAAGATAAGTAAAAATAGAAATTATAAGAATGAAACCCATAAATAGTTTTATGAGATTATTATTATAGATTAATTCTGAATTTGTTTTTTCTTTTACAGCCTCAGAATAAATAATTATATCTGATGAGAAAATATTTACAAAATTAAATAATCCAATAACTGCTAATATATAAGCAAATTTGCCATTTAATTCTGGGCCTAGTAGTCTTATGAGGAAAATATTTGATAGAAAACGAAATAAGTAAATAAAAACTTCAAATGAGTAGCTTTCTATAATTTTTTTTAACAATTAATAATTAGTACTTTTAATCTCAAATCTACCCCAATGATTTACAAGAGATTTTCTTACATTTTTACTTATGCTATTAATTTCTTTATCTTTATAAAAAGAGTCATTTCCATAATCTTTAGTTGATATTTCTTCAAATACACAACCAGTGTTAGATTTAAAACCATGCCAAGTTCCTGGTTGCACTAATTTGATATCTCCTGGATTAAGAGTATAAATCTTATCTTCTATAATAAGGTCTAAACATCCATGAATAACTTGAAATGTTTCTTCTTTAATTTTGTGATAATGCAGTGGATGAGATTGACCAGGTAATTGTACTATTACTTTTTTTGCATATTCCCTGTTAAAACAGTTTATTAAAACAGTTCCATACTTAAGAAAGTTTTTCATACCATAATGGTGTGAATATTCTATTTCGAAATTTGAATTTAAGAAAACTTTTGCAGAGTTCAGTAATGCTTTTACCTCATATACTGCATTTTTAAGAATAAAATAATCTGGATCATTCTGTAAATTTACATCTGAGTGCATTAAAGGGCTATCCTTAGTTATTTTATTTTTAATTATAGCCCCTTCTATATTCAAATCTGTGCTGATTTGATCATGATTGCATGGAAAAGCATAATAAATATCTTCAGATGTAATTGTTTGTTTAGTATCTAAATTTTTATTAACAAAAACACCTCTTTGAAGGCTTTTTAAAGTAGATATTTCTTTTGAGCTATTATTTTCAAAATTAATATTTCCAAGTATTTTTTTTGTAGAAATTAAATTATTTAACCAAGACTCTATCTGCTTTTCATTAGAAGAATATTCATTTAATTTATAATTATTTTCAGCCAAACCAATATGTCTTTCAAAAACTCTCGCCCCTAGAGAATAAGCGATACTAACAGGATTTAACTCATCAGGTTTCTCATGAGTTGACCAACCGATTATTTTATCAGGATATCTTTCTTTTAGAAAACTTATCTTATTTAAATTAAGCTCATTATTCTCACTTGGATAAATGGCAACACAATAAAGAATTGCAAAATCACAACCTTTATGTTCAAAGAAGCTTGTAACTTTATCAATTGAATTTAAATTTTTTCCACCTACAGAAAAAATAATAGGTTTATTATATGATGATATTTTTTCTAAAAGAGGCCAATCATTAACTGAAGCACTAGCAATTTTGATATAATCAAAATTGTGGTCAATTATTTTAGTAACAGAGTTTTCATCAAATGGAGTACAGATTGTTTTAAATCCATTATATTTGATTTTATTTTGTATTTCTTTGTATTGTTCATAACTTAGTTTGGTTTCACTAAACCTTTTTACATATTTATTATTATTAGTATCATGAAAATCTCTATGAATGAATGTGTCCAAATCTCTGTATTGAAATTTAAATGCAATTTTGAGGCCATTATCATTAAACTTTTTTAGTTTCTTTGAAAATTTATCAATAATGTTATTAAAATGATTAAAGTCACCCATATGATTATTGGCTATATCTAAAATTATTAAGTCTTCAAATAAATTAGAAATATTTTTGTTAAACATAATTTTTAAAAATAACAGTACTGTTTTTTGAATTTGACTCTAAACAACAAATAAGAAGATTATGAGTATATTTTGCTAGTTTTAAAGACAATTTTGACTTAGTAGAGTTACTAAATTTATTAATATATTTTATTTCAGATAAAAAATCATCAGCTCTACTCTTTTTAAAAACTATTTCTTTTCCAAGATTATTAATAATTTTGTCATTGTTGTTCTTAAAAGCAAATTTTAATACATACGTGCCATTAGTAGTAATGACTTTTGTAAACTTTTCAGAGGGTCTAGAAATAAAATTTTGATTCACTGAGCATAAAATTCCTTTTGATGTTTTAAAATTATTTATTGATGAAATATCAAAATTTTTATTTTTATCTTTTTTCAAAAAAGTATTGACATATTTAATTTTTCCTAAGTTCAGTTCTTCTAAAATATTTAAAAGCATTGCATAACCATGTGAGTGCTCAAATGTTGCCCCACCACCTTTATTAATATAACCGAGGTAAGATTGACTAATATTTTTCAACCAACTATGAGCATTTAAAATAAAACTTACATCCTCAAGTACATTTACTTCAATTGAAATAATTTTTTCTTTTTTAATAATTTGAAGAAACTTTAAAGTTGATAATGCAATATTGTGATTATAACCAATAAAGATTTTGGAATAATTTTTTTTAAGAAAATTTTGGATATTTTTACTCAATTTTTTTATTGGCGGTAAAAAAGGTTTTTCAAATAAGATTTTTTCAAAGCTAATTTTTTTTTTGATTATTAACTCTAGGACTTTTAATTTTGTATTAGGGGGAGACCCAATTATAATTAAATTATAAAAATTTAATAAAGGTTTATAAGTGGAAAAAAGTTGAATATTTTGATCCCATTTTTTATATCTTTGAGGGTAAATAGAATACTGCATTCGTTTTAGCGCCTCTTTGTCAGGATCATAAACATGAACGTTATATTTGTATTTCCTACAAGCGTGAGATAAATGGTTTCCAATAGAGCCAGCACCAAAAATTAATACATTTTTTTGTTTCATAATCAGTTTTTAAAAAAAATAACTATTTTATTTATGCTTTTAGAAATTTTTTTTGAATTATTAATATTTATAGTTTTCGTCATTATATCGCCATCAAAAAAAGAGTCTAATATTGAATTAGTTATTTTAAGATTACTACCAACAAATTTAAAATTTTTTTTATAAAGACTGAATATAGATTTTTCTAATTCTTGAAAGCTATTAATTTTTGATACATTTTTATAAAAATTATAAAAAATATTGCCAATAGTGATAACTGGTTTTTTCAGAAAGATGCTCTCAATACCAACTGTTCCTGAAAGAGTGATTGTGCATAATGATTTTTTAATAAGATCTTTTGATGGTATTTTAAAATTAGCAATGTAAATATTTGGGTAATTTTTTTTTAATAATAAAATTTTATTGATATTGTTTAAAGAATCTACAGTATTTGCTTTATGTTCTTTTACAATTAGTTTTATATCAGAAGGCAAGAACATTGAAATATATTTAATAATTTCTATTTGATTATAATTATAAAACGAATTTCCATATGATGAAGCCTCAGGCTGATAAGATAAGAAATAAACTACATATTTCCCATATTTTTTAGCATCAAGATCTTTATATTTTATTAATTTTTTATTAAGGTATATCCTTTTTATGTAATTCTTGAATTTTAAAAGGTTAAAGTTTTTTATTTTATAAATATCTTTGATAATATGTAAAAAATTATTCTTTGTGTTTATTTTTGCTAATGTCTCAACAGGACTAAAGATATCTTTGGAATTTTTAAAATTTTCTATAAAAGTTTTTGCAACTTTATAATTATAATTTTTTCTTTTATAATAGTTTTCTAGATATAAAGATCTTTCGTTTTCATCAACAAATATGAATTTATCTTTAAAATATAATTCATAAAATACAAGTATTTGAATTTTAATGTTATTATTTTTAGCAAGAATTGATAACAATTTTGAAAAATATCCAGAGGTATTTTCTAAAAAGATAAAATCTGGTTTTGTTTTTTTTAATATTTTTTCAATAATCAAATAATTAATGAAAGTTTTTTGATTGTATTCTTTTATGTTTTTTATACCTATTGAAAAAATTTCACTATTTAGAAAATCAGATACATAAATTTTGGAAATTGAGGATCCTAATTTTAGTTGTAATTTTTTTAATTTTTGATTATTAAAAGTATTCTTTTTGTTTTTTAATATAGATAGTTCTTCTTCGATACAAAAAATATTTTTAATATAGATTGAGTAATTATTTATAATAAATTTTTTAAATTTTATAGTTTCAACATATAAAGAAACATTATATTTTTTGTCTAAATATTTAATACTGTCTAATACAGTATATTCCCACTTCCTATCTATATAAATTAATAAATTAGCCACTTTAGTGAATATGAAAAATGCTCATTTTTAATCTATTAAATCTTACTTTTGATTGACATTACCTTTTTAACCTTCATTAAATCGTCATAGGTGTCAATATCGAAATCTTCTTTGTTAGGTATCGCAAAGTATGTTGTTTTTTTTAAAAGATTGCTTGATGATTTGATATATTTTTTTGGTCTGAATATGAAAAAAGAACCACTATCTATATAAATATCATCTAAATCTTGTGTTCTTTTAAACTCATCTCTTTGGTTTATATATCTAATATAATCATTTTCTTTTATTAAACTTCTATTATATTTTTTATTAATTGGGTTGACACTTAATAGCATGTCAAATTTCTTAGATGAGCTAATTTTTTCAATAGCTTTTTTGAGACTTTTAATTTGTAATAATGGAGATGTTGCTAACAAGCAAACAATAAAGTCATATTTAAGCAGATTATTATTAACTATAATATTATTAATAACATTTTTTAATGGGACAAAGTCGCCTGACAGTTTTTTAGACCTAAAAATAACCTCAGCTCCATGTTTTAAAGCTTCTTTTGCAATTAGATTAGAATCGGTGGAAACAATAACTCTTTCAAAGATATTTAATTTTAGAGCTTTATTTATTGAATATGATAATAGACTTTTATTATTAATTTTTACTAAATTTTTATTTTTAATTCTTTTACTTCCACCTCTAGCAGGGATAATACATATAGATTTCATATATTTTAAGTGTATGTTAGATTAAAACTATTGAAAAAAAAATGCAAAAATTATCTAAAATAATTTTTTTAAATTTTTTTTTAATTTTTTTTGGATTAATTTTAGTAATATTTGTCAATATCCTCTATAAACCTATTAATCAATTTGATTACAAGATAAAAATAGAAGAATTGAATAATGATATTTTCTCTATAGGACAGTCAAGCTTAAAAAGAATTGCTTATGACTCCTATGAAGTATTAGGTGTTTATCTGGTTCAAAAACAACTTTCAGGAACTTTTATGAATTTAAATGCATCTTACTATGACAATAGCTTTTTTATTGGTTATGAACAGTTAGATAAAAAAGAAAAAAAAATAAATGATACTTATATTATAGATTTCTTTTTAGAGATTTTTTCAAATAAAATTAAAGAAGCTCTTATTCATGAAAAACAACACCTAATACCTCTAGATATTTTAAATGATAAAAAAAAGTTTATCATAGATAAATGTTTTGAAATATCTGAAAAAAAGTTAAATAGACATAAAGATCTAAATGAATTATTTTACGAATTGCAACCTAGTGATATAGCGTATGGGTTGTATATAGATCTTAAATTATGTAATACCAAAGATGGTTTTAAAAAATTTGGAGCTATTATTGATCAACAATTTAAAGACATACCATATTTTGATATAAAAGGCACAAATGCATATAATTTTGATTTTCAATATGAAAGAAAAACAAACCCTAGAAGTTTGGAACTAAAAAATGCTATATTTTTATATTTTATAGCATTAATATTGGTGTATATAATTTTTTACTTAAGTAGAAAAATAAACAGATAATTAAATAAAGTATAATTATTTTAATTTTAAACTATTTTGTTTTAGCATTTCTTAAGATATAAAATCTTGTATGAGTGGTAAAAAAATTAATAGTAAATTAAAAATAATTGATCAAATTCAAAATGTAAGAGGTAAAAATAATCAAAATTGGATGGATATTTTAAGGCTTGCTTTTAAACATGCTCCCAAAGAAGCATCACTAATATTAAAAGAAATATATAAAGAAGATAAGAAAATATCCTCATTAGCTAAAAAACTAACTACATAAATTGAAGATAAAATTTTCTCAAAAACTTCCTAAAGTAATTGCTGAGCTTTCTGGGAATCATAACTCAAGAATTTCAAATGCTTATAAACTAATTGATAAAGCTGTTGAGATAGGTGTGGATCTTGTAAAAATTCAAACATATACACCCGATACATTAACACTCAATTCGAGAAGAAAAGAATTTTTGATTAAAAAAGGGATATGGAAAGGTTATTACTTATATGATCTTTATAAAAAAGCACATACACCATATGAATGGCATAAAGATCTATTTGAATACTCCAAGAAAAAAGGAATGAATATTTTTAGCAGTCCTTTTGATCAAACAGCTGTTGAATTACTTGAAAAATTAAACTGCCCTTTATACAAAATAGCCTCTCCTGAAATAATTGATTTAAATTTATTAAAGATAGTAGCTTTAACAGATAAAGATTTAATTATATCCACAGGTATGGCTAGCAATAAGGAAATTTATGAATGTATTAATACTGTAAATAAGTATGGAAAAGGTAATATTATTTTACTTCATTGTATCTCCGGTTATCCATCACCCATCGAAGAGATGAATTTAAACAGAATAAATTTTTTGAAAAAAGAATTTGGTTTGCAAGTTGGCCTATCGGATCATTCAAGTGGAGTTATCGCTCCAATTGTTGCTACAACTTTAGGTATTGTGCTTATTGAGAAACACCTAACTCTTAATAAAAGGAATGGTGGTATAGACTCAGAATTTTCTTTAGACCCAATTGATTTTGGACACTTAGTAAAATCTATAAAACAAACTACTTTGAGTATGGGTAAATATAATTTTAAAATTACAAAAAGTGAATTAATTACAAAAAAAAATAGGAGATCAATCTATGCTTCTAGAGATATTCAAAAAGATGAATATTTTACAGATAAAAATATTAGATCTGTTAGACCAGGTAACGGGCTCCACCCAAGGTATTTGGAAACACTAAAAAAGTTAAAATCAAAAAGAAAGATTAAATTTGGAGAACCAATCAAAAAATTAGATTTACTTAAATGATTAAAAAAAAAGTTGGGATAATTGATCATAATTATGGAAATTTTAGCTCTGTATTTAATGCTATAGAATTTCTGAATGTTGAATTTGGAGTAATTAATCATCCAGATCAATTTAATGAATATTCTCATTTTATTTTACCAGGAGTGGGCTCCTACCTAGAATTAATGAAAAAATTAAGTAAGAAAAAACTAATCAATCCAATAATTGATGTTATAGACCAAAAAAAACTATTTTTGGGTATTTGTGTGGGAATGCAAATTTTAACAGATTATGGTGAGGAATTCAAAAAATCAAATGGGCTTAAGTTAATAGATGGATCAACAACAAAAATGAATACTAATGAAATTCTCCCTCATGTTGGTTGGAATGAAATATTAATAGATAAAAAATCTAAGTTGTTCGATGGGATTAAAAATAAAAGTGAATTTTATTTTACTCACTCGTATGTAGTTGAATGTGATAATAAATATGTTAGTTCAAATTTCGAATATGGATCAAATTTCATCTCTTCAATTGAAAAACAAAATATTTTTGGAGTTCAATTTCATCCTGAGAAAAGTCAAAAAAATGGTCTTAGACTTTTAAATAATTTTTGTAATTTATAAGCTATGTTAAAAAAAAGATTAATACCTATTATTTTCATAAAAAATGGGAGAATAGTACAAAGCAAAAATTTTATCAGGCATCAAGTTATAGGAGCTAATGTTGAGATATTTAAAAGACTTAATACATGGGACGCTGATGAAGTTGTAATTTTAGACATAAGTAGAAATGATGCTTATAATCTAAACAGAAATGACCTCCAATATCAAAATCCAAAATCATTTTATGAGATTGTTAGAGAAATTTCTAAGCATTGTTTTATGCCTATAACTGTTGGAGGTGGTATAAGAGATTTAAAAAAAATTGAAATGCTATTGAATAGTGGAGCTGATAAAATTATACTTAATTATGTTATAGCTCATGATCAAGACCTTGTAAAAAAAGCAGTAATGTCTTTTGGCTCACAATGTATTATTGCTTCAGTTGATGTGCTTAAAATCGATAAAAATTACTTTGCCATGCACTCTTACGGTAGAGAAAGAATTGAAATGGGCCTATTAGAATATATTAAAAAAATTGAAGATCTTGGATTTGGTGAAATTTTAATTAATTCTATTAATAACGATGGTTTGGGTAACGGATTTGACATTAATTTAGCTAATTTAGTTATAAATAAATCACATTTGCCAATAATTTTAGCTGGTGGAGCTAGAAACGAATTCCATTTTGAAACTGCATTTAACATTCCAAAAATCAGTGGAGTTGCAGCAGGTAATATATTCAGCTATACAGAAAATAGTTACTTCAATATCAAAAAGAAATTATTTGATAATGGTTTACTTGTGAGGAAAAGCAGTTTAATTGAATAACTTGTAATGGCTGTAAATTTTTGTCAAAAATGCGTATATCCGAATCATGCAGTTAATTTAGAAATCTCTGATGAAAATATTTGTTCTGCTTGCTATGTAGCAGAAGAGATAGAAAACTTAAGTGAGATAGATTGGGAAAATAAAAAACAAATTTTAGTGGATTTAATCAAATCAAATAAAAGTAATAATTATTATGATTGCATAATTCCTGTAGGTGGGGGGAAAGATAGTTATTTTCAAACACATACCATTAAGGAACTTGGTTTTAATCCATTGCTTGTGACCTACTATGGGAATAATTATCTTCCAGAAGGTCAAAGAAATTTAGATAAGATGAGAGAGAATTTTGACTGTGATCATATTATTTTTTTTCCTAATATTCCTTCTTTAAAAAAAGTAAATAAAGCTGCTTTTAAAATGATGGGAGATATGAATTGGCACAATCATGCTGGTATCAAAATTGTACCTTTGCAAACTGCTATCAAAGAAAAAATTTCTTTATTTATTTATGGTGAAATAGCATGGGACATAGCCGGTATGTTTTCCCCAAGTGATTTTGCAGAGTATAACAAAAGAACAGTTTTAGAACATGATATGAGAGGTTTTACTCGAGAGGATTTTATAGGGAAAGAAGGTATTACTTCCAAAGAACTACTTTGGTGCAATTTTCCCTCAGATAAATTAATTAAAGAAAATAATACTAAAGGATTATATTTAGGTAATTTTTTAAAATGGAATTCAGTTAGACAGACAAATATAATTAAAAATAAATATGATTGGATAGAATATGAGGGAGAATTTGAGAGAACTTACAGAAAAATTTCAAATTTAGATGATATGCATGAAAATGGAATACATGATTATATGAAATGGATCAAATTTGGATATGGAAGATGCACAGATCATGCATCTAAAGATATTAGACTTGGATTATTTAATCGTCAAAAAGGTATTGAGTATGTTAAAAAATATGATCACATCAAACCAAAAAAAGATTTAAAAAGATGGCTAGAATATGTATCTATGAGTGAAGATGAATTTGATCATATAGCTGATACCTTTAGAGAAGTCAAAATTTGGAAGATAAATAATAATAAATGGTATAAACTAGATATAGATAATGAGTATAGGTGTTATGGAGAAACCGCACTTTCTTATGAAGAGCAACAAAATTATCTAATGTGACAATTATTGAAACTTATTTTAAAATCTGGATAAGTGTAATTCTACAAGTAAATAAATAGTTGTTTGTTAAAAATATTTTAATCAATAAGTTATCTGAGGTTATTAAGTAGAATAAGATAAAATAATGAATAAACGTACATTAATTTTTAAAGATATAACTAAATGCACAATTGAAGAAAAAATGAATATTAGAATTTTAAGAAACTCAAAAGATATTAGACAATTTATGTATACAGATCATATTATAACTAAGGATGAGCATATTAGTTATATAAATAATCTGAAAGCTGACAAAAAAAATTTAATTTTTATTATAATTGATAATTTTAATAAAGTTATTGGATTAGTTTCTTTGAATTCAATAAATAAAATAAAAAAAAATGCAGACTGGGCTT
>MDSV01040964.1_pt1 | contig 21863 bp, 19 predicted proteins | sample 810851 | NCBI WGS metagenome assembly MDSV01 (sample SAMN05326640, study PRJNA326480) | marine metagenome | isolation source: seawater | place: Atlantic Ocean: North East | collected 2012 | reverse complement strand
TTCTGGTTCTGGTTCTGGCTCTAGTTCTGGCTCAGGCTCTGGTTCAGGTTCTGGCTCTGGTTCTGGTTCAGGTTCTGGTTCTGGCTCTGGTTCTGGTTCTGGCTCTAGTTCTGGCTCAGGCTCTGGTTCTGGTTCTGGCTCTAGTTCTGGCTCAGGCTCTGGCTCAGGCTCTGGTTCTGATTCCGGCTCTGGTTCAGGTTCTGATTCCGGTTCTGGTTCTGGCTCAGGCTCTGGTTCAGGCTCTGGTTCTGGTTCCGGCTCTGGTTCTGGTTCTGGTTCTGGCTCAGGCTCTGGTTCAGGCTCTGGTTCTCGTTCCGGCTCTGGTTCTGGCTCAGGCTCTGGTTCTGATTCCGGCTCTGGTTCTGGTTTTTTTTCTTCTATTAAATCTTCTATTATTAAATCATCTTGCTCTGTAGTTTCTTCTTCTATTAAAGGTACCTTCTTTTTTTTCTTTATGAAGCTAAAAAGTTTTTTTAGAAATTTCATTTAATAAATATTACATCAAATATATGAAAACAAAAAAAGCCACATAAAGTGGCTTTTATTTATTTTTAAAATAGGTTTTATTATTTTGCTAACCATTCATTTACTTTTTCAGGCAACATAATAGATTCAACAAAAATGTAAGCACCATTTTTAGGACTTTTAACCATTTTTATAGCTTTAGTTAGTCTTTTTGATCCAGTTTGTAAAGACGCTACAGATTTTTTTGCCATAATCTAAAATTATTTAATTTCTTTATGAATTGTATTTTTTTTCATAATGGGGTTAAACTTCTTTATTTCTAACCTGTCTGGAGTGTTTTTCTTATTCTTAGTGGTTATGTATCTTGAAGTTCCAGATAAACCAGAATTCTTGTGTTCTGTACACTCTAAAATTACTTGAACTCGATTTCCCTTCTTTGCCATAATTATATTCTGTTAACTTTAGACTCTTTTAAGACAGCTGAAATACCCTTTTTATTTATTGTTTTTAGAACAGATGTGGAAACCTTTAAAGTAATCCATTTTCCTTCTTCAGGAATAAAGAATCTTTTTTTAATTAGATTAGGCTCAAATCTTCTCTTTGTTTTATTCATAGCTTTGGAAACATTATTTCCAACCAAAACTTTTTTCCCAGATATTTCACAAACTTTTGACATAATTAAGTCATTTTTAAACAGGGTGCAAATAAACAACTTTTTTAGAGTATTGCCAAATTTTTTAATTCCTAGTTAATAATTCAGAAAATAAGAGTTCTAATGCCTTATTTACAGTTTTATTTATATTTTTTTCTCTGTTTTTACCAAAATTAAATTTAAAAGACTTAACATTTTTTGGAGTTGCAATTGAAATGAAAATTTTTCCAATTGGCTCGTTTGAATCTCCTTTTGAAGGACCTGCATTTCCTGTAGTAGAAATAGCATAATCTGATTTTAATAATTTTTTTGTTTTAATAGCCATTTCATTAGCTACTTCAGAACTTACAACAGAATGTTCCTCGATCAATTTGTAATTCACTCCTAATATATCTTTCTTTATTAAACTATTGTAAGCGATAATTGCTCCCTTGAAATAATTAGAGGCACCAGGGAAAGAAGTAAATCTTGAAGCTAATAAACCTCCCGTCAAACTTTCAGCTAAACTTACAGTTTGATTAGATTCCACAAGCTTTTTCCCTATTTCATTTTCAATAGGATTAAGTGTTTCGTATCCAATAATGATTTTACCTAATATTTTATAAAGTTGAGAAATTAAATTATCCATCTTTTCATCTAAAATATTTTTATCATCTCCTTTTCCTGATAATCGCAACCTCACTCTTCCTAAATTTGGTAAGTAGGCCAATTTAAAATTATCTGGAATATTAGATTCAAAAACATTTAATTTTTTTGCTATATAACTTTCACCCTTTCCATAAGTAATTAAAGTTCTATTTATAATAACTGGACATTTAAATTCATTCTTAATTTGAGGAATTATAAAATTTGTTATCATTGATTTCATTTCAAAAGGAACACCTGGAAGAGATATAAACAAAGTATCTTCATTTTTTATACTCATACCAGCGGCAGTTCCATAAAGGTTTGGAATTAGTTTAGCCTTTGATGGTAAAAATGCTTGGGCCCTATTTAATTCGTTTATTGGATTATCAACAATTTTTTTAAAAAGTTTTTCAATATGTTTTAATATTTCTGAATTATGAACTAATTCATCATCAAAAAAATCACAAAATGCATCTTTAGTTATATCATCATTAGTAGGACCTAACCCTCCAGTTATAATTACAATATCATAATTGTTTTGCGCATTTTTAAGACTTGATAATATCTCTTGTTTTGAATCTCCTATAGAAACTATTTTTATTACCTCAATTCCAATTTTTAATAACTCTTTAGAAATAAAAGCTGAATTTGTATCAATGATTTGACCAATTAAAATTTCATCTCCAATCGTTATAATATGTGCCTTCATTTATTATTTAATTTTTATTGAAAAACACTCATTATTATTAATGTAACCAACTAAATTATCATTTTCAACAACTCTACCTACTCCTGATGGTGTTCCAGTGAAAATAATATCTCCAATTTTTAATGTAAAAAAATTTGAAATTTCAGAAATTAATTCATCAATATCCCATAACATTTTAGAGGTATTACCTTTTTGTACAATATCACCATTTTTTGTAAGTCTAAACTCTAAATTATTTATGTCATCAATATTTTTTTTATTAATCCAATTACCAATCAAAGCTGAACCATCGAAAGATTTTGATTTCTCCCAAGGCAAAGAATCTTTCTTTAATTTATTTTGAAGATCTCTAGCTGTAAAATCTATTCCCAACCCAATTTCATCATAATATTTATGAGAAAATTTTGGAGAAATTGTTTTACCAAGTCTATTTATTTTAATTAAAACTTCAACTTCATATTGAATATCATTTGAAAAATCTGGTATAAAAAAAGGTTGTTTTTTTTGAATTATAGAAGTTTCTGGTTTTAAAAAAAGAACAGGAGAATCTTGCTTTTCATTTTTTAATTCATTAATATGATCAAAATAATTTCTTCCTACACAAATAATCTTCATACTATAACTTATTATTTAACTTATTTAGCTTTAAGTTAGTAAGAACTTTTTTAGTATACATTGGAAAATCAGCATTTAGTAACCATCCAAAGTAACCAGGTTCATTTTCTAAAATATATTCAACAGTTTTACCCTTATGTTTTCCAAAATCAAAACACGGAATATCCTTATTATTATACTTTATGAATCCTGCTAAATCAACATTTTTACCTCTTTTAGAAAAATCAGACAAAAACTTAACATTATTTTCTAATTCAGAGTATTTTTTAATTTGAGATTCTAAAACCTCAAATGTTGCAAGTGTATCTATTTTAGAAGAATGAGCGTTTTCTAATATCTTGCCACAATAAAATTTATATGCTGCCCCTAATGTTCTTTGTTCCATTTTATGAAAAATGTTTTGAACATCAATTGTTAAAACATTATCTAAAGTAAAATCAATTTCAGATCTCAAAAGTTCCTCTGCTAACAAGGGAATATCAAACTTGTTGGAATTAAATCCTGCTAAATCACAATTATTAATCATTGATTTCACATCTTTTGCAATAGTTTTGAAATTAGGTTCATCTTTTATCATATCATTTGTAATCCCATGAATATTTGAGACTTCAATAGGAATAGGTATTTCAGGGTTAACCAGCCAAGTTTTAGATTCCTTATTACCATTAGGATAAACTTTTAAAATAGAAATCTCAACAATTCTATCAACAGAAATATTAATACCTGTAGTCTCTAAGTCAAAAAAACAAATTGGTTTTGAAATTTTTAAATTCATTTTTTTAAAAATTAATATATTGACCTAAATAAGCAAATCAGATTCCCAATTTTCTATTAAATCTTTAATTCTTTTAATAAACATTCCGCCCATTGCTCCATTTACAATTCTATGATCAAAACTATGAGATAATATAATTTTAAATCTAATTCCAACAAAATCACCTTTATTAGTTTCAATAACAGATGGAACCTTTCTTATAGCACCAAAGGCTAAAATTCCAAGCTGAGGTTGATTAATTATTGGAGTACCCATTAATGTTTCAAAAATACCTACATTGCTTATTGTGTAGGTTCCTCCTTTGACATCGTCAGGTTGAAGTTGATTATTTCTAGCTCTTTTAGCTAAATCATTAACCTTTTTTACTAACCCAATTAGACTTAATTGATCGGCATTTTTAATAACAGGTACTATTAAATTACCATTAGATAAAGCAGTTGCCATTCCAATATTAATATTTTTTTTCTTTATTAAATTGTAATTTTCCAAGCTTGCATTAATTATTGGAAATTCTTTTAAAGCTTGTGCAACTAACATTAGAAAAACAGGGGTAAATGTTATTTTTTCGCCCTCTCTCTCATAAAATATTTTTTTATTCTTTTCTCTCCATTCCCAAATTTTAGAAATATCAGCCTCAATAAAGGCTTGAACATGTGCAGATTCATTCTTGCTTTGAATCATATGATCGGAAATCAATTTTTCCATTCTAGTCATTTCATAAGCTCCTTCTTTATCTTTTTGACTCAAATTATAATCTTGTTTGTTTTTAGAAACTAATAAATTGCCATTTCTTTTATTAAGAAATGAAAGTAGATCATTTTTAGTAACTCTTCCTTCTTTACCAGTTCCCCTAATATTTTTTAGCTCAGATTCTGTAACACCTTCTTTTTTTGAAATATTTTTAACTAATGGAGAATATATATTTTTATTTATAAATTCTTTTTGAAGCTTATTAATTTTTTGCGCCTTGGAAATTAAACTTTTACTTTTTTTAATAGGATTTATATTTGTTTTTTCTTTTTTAAGGTCTTTTGTTTCAATAATAGCTAATGGTTGCCCTACTTTTACTACATCATTTACATTACATAACTTTTCAATGAGGATCCCGGAAACTTCACTAGGAACCTCAGAATCTACTTTATCAGTTGCAATTTCAACAATAAGATCATCCTCATCAATTTTATCTCCAATATCTTTAAGCCAATTAATTATTGTAGCTTCTTCAACACTTTCTCCCATTTTAGGCAATAAAAGTTGGAATTTAGACATTAAATTAATTTTAAATTTTTTACAAAAATATCAAATAAAAACTAAGAAATATTTTTAATTGAATTTTCAAAAGGAATCCTTTTTACAATACTTCTTCCAAGTGTGACTTCATCAGTATATTCTAATTCATTTCCTACAGAAACTCCTCTTGCTATAGTTGTTATTTTAACTTTATTATTTTCTAATTGTTTATATAAATAGAAATTTGTTGTGTCTCCTTCCATAGTTGCACTTAAAGCAAAAATTATCTCTGAAACATCATTATTATTAACCTTTTCAATTAAGGAAGAAATATTTAATTGATTTGGTCCAATTCCTTCAATAGGAGAAATTTTTCCACCTAAAACATGATAAATTCCAGTATACTGACCTGTACTTTCAATTGCCATAACATCTCTAATATCCTCAACTACACATACAGTAGATTTATCTCTTTTATTATTTGAACAAATTTCACACAATTCATAATCAGAAATATTATTACAACTTTTACACAAAATAACGTTATCTATCAATTCATTTAATGAGTTAGATAAATCCTTAGTTTGAGACTTTGGTTGTTGTAATAAAAATAAAACAAGTCTCAGAGCAGTTCTTTTACCAATACCTGGAAGTTGAGACATTTCATTAACAGCATCTTGAAGTAATTTTGATGAAAAATTCATTTCATAAAGATACTACTAGATTTTTTAAGAACCATAATTTGTATATTTGGAAAAGACTAAGTTTATATGTCATCATCTATCATTTTCTTCGTTATTATAGCATATTTTTCTTGTCTTTTTATTATTTCTCGTTACACTGAAGGAAAAGATGATAATTCAACCTTTTTTTCAGCAAACAAAGAATCCCCATGGTACTTAGTAGCATTTGGTATGGTTGGAGCATCATTATCAGGAATAACATTTATTTCTGTTCCAGGTGATGTTGGAAAATTTGAATTTACATATTTTCAAGTTGTAATAGGATATATGTTTGGATATTTTATTGTAGCTTTTGTTTTACTTCCAATATATTACAAACTAAACCTAACTTCTATTTATGAATATTTAAAAGAAAGGTTTGGACCAACAAGTCATAAAACTGGAGCATTTTTCTTTTTTGTTTCAAGAATAATAGGAGCATCATTTCGTTTATTTTTAGTAGCTATTGTTTTACAACAATTTGTTTTTGATTCATGGAATATTCCATTTGAAATTACTGTAATTATATCTATACTATTGATTTGGATTTATACTTATAAAGGAGGAATTCAAACAATTGTTTGGACAGACACCTTACAAACTGGTTTCATGCTTGTTTCAGTAATTCTTTCAATTTATTTAATTAATAAAAGTCTAGATTGGAGCATTTTAGATTTTATTACTTCTGAAGAGCTAAAAAACTATGATAATATAATTATAACAGATAGTTTACTTGAAAGAAATCATTTTATAAAATCTTTTGTTGGAGGAATTTTTATTACAGTATGCATGACAGGTCTAGACCAAGACATGATGCAAAAAAATTTAACTTGTAAATCGTTAAAAGATGCTCAAAAAAACATGGTTGTTTTTAGCATAGTCTTAGTAATTGTAACCTTTTTATTTATGGTTTTAGGAGCTCTATTATTTATTTATTCCAAAAAAAATAATATTGATATTCCTTTAATGAATGGAATTCCTAATCCAGATTTACTTTTTCCTGAAATAGCTCTAAATAGTGATCTAGGTATTATTATTGGAGTTACTTTTCTTTTAGGGCTTATAGCTGCTGCATATAGTAGTGCAGATAGTGCTTTAACTTCATTAACAACTTCTTTTTGTATAGATTTTTTAGATTTGAAAAATAAGTCTAATAGTGTTCAAAAAAAAATTAGAAAACAAACTCATGTAGTGATGAGTATAATTTTAGTAATAGTCATTATAATTTTTAAGAATTATTTAAATACCAATGTAATTGATGGTTTATTAACTGTTGCAGGATATACTTATGGTCCTTTGTTAGGATTGTTTGCATTTGGAATATTTACAAACTATCAGATTAATGACAAATATGTTTGGATAGTTGCCCTATGCTCAGTATTAATTGTTTTATTTATAGGAAATATCCCATCTTCAAGTTTAGGAAACTACAGAATTGGATATGAACTTCTTCCTTTAAATGGACTTATTACATTCTTTGGATTAATACTGATTCGTAGAAAGTAATACCAATGTACAGGCTTCAATATAATCAATAGATTCTTTGTCTAATAATTGATAAAATTCAATATTTTCAGTTCCTGGATTAAAAATTACTCTTTCAGGTTTTAAAGATATTATATAATCATAATATTCTTTTTGTCTTTTATTGTTAAGATATAAAGTAATAGTATGAATATTTTTAAATCTTAATAACTTTTTATGAATTATGATATTATTTACTTTACCAGCCTTTAATCCAATAGCCAAAACTTCATTTCTTTTAATATTAAGTTTTCTAATAGCTATATTAGAATATCGCTCGGGGTTTAATGAAGCTCCTAATACAAGAGTTTTTTTTACCATCTTATAATAGCACTACCCCAGGTAAAGCCAGCTCCAAATGCAGCTAATACAATTAAATCTCCTGATTTTACTTTTCCTTCATTATAAGCCTCTGTTAAGGCTATAGGAATTGAGGCAGCAGTAGTATTTCCATATCGCATTATATTATTATAAACCTTATCATCTGAGAGACTAAGTTTACGCTGAATAAATTGAGAAATTCTTAAATTAGCTTGATGAGGAACAAGTAAATCTATATCTTCTTTATTTAGTTTATTCTTAATTAAACCTTCATTAATAACTTCTTCAAATCTTACAACTGCATTTTTAAAAACAAGTCTGCCATTCATATAGGGGAAATATGATTCATCATCAGGATCATTATCCTTTACTATATCATTAACCCATCTCGTTCCAAAACCAGGTGCAAGGAGAGACAATTCTTTAGCATATTCACCCTCAGAATGTAAATGAGTAGATAAAATTCCTTTTTTATTATTAGTTTCCCTTGATAAAACAGCTGCTCCTGCTCCATCTCCAAAAATAACCGAAATTGTTCTTCCTCTAGTTGTTTTATCAATTGCACAAGAATGATATTCCGACCCAATTACAAGAATATTCTTATACATACCTGTTTTGATGAATTGGTCTGCAACTGATATACCATAAATAAAACCTGAACACTGAGCTCTAACATCCAATGCTCCTACAGTATCCATACCTAACATATTTTGAATCATAACTCCAGGACCTGGAAAAAAATAGTCTGGACTAAGAGTAGCAAATATTATAAAATCGATTTCTTCTTTTTTAAGACCTGAATTTTTGATTGCAATTTTAGCGGCTTTTAACCCCATTGTTGAAGTTGTATTACCCGTATTTGGTTCAGCCCATCTTCTTTCTTTAACACCAGTTCTTTCCTGAATCCAAGCATCACTTGTATCCATAATCTTTGAAAGGTCATCATTAGTCACTATATTATCTGGAACATAATGACCCATCCCAATAATTCTTGAATTGAACATATTATTATAGTTGTTTAATGCAATTTAAATAAAAATACTAAATGGTTAACATATAATAGGAATAAGCTTAATAAATGTCAATTTGTCACTAATCATTGTTTGGTATATGATTTGATTTCTAATAAAAAAAAATAATTATGGCTAAAGGTAAAATTAATGTATCCGTTGAAAATATATTTCCCCTAATTAAAAAATTTCTATATAGCGATCATGAAATCTTTTTAAGAGAATTAATTTCAAATGCAACAGATGCAACATCAAAACTTAAACATTTAAGTAGTATTGGAGAAAAGAATATAAAAATTGATAACCCAATAATAGAAATAAAAGTTGATAAAAAGGGTAAAAAGCTTCATGTAATTGATGAAGGAATTGGAATGACAATAGATGAAGTTAAAAAATATATCAATGAAGTTGCTTTTTCTGGTGCAGAAGAATTCTTAGAGAAATACAAAGATTCCGCAAAAGACACTGGAATTATTGGACACTTTGGACTTGGCTTTTACTCTGCCTTTATGGTAGCCAAAAAAGTCGAAATAATTACAAAATCATACAAAAATGAAAATGCAGCTCATTGGATTTGTGATGGATCCCCTGAATATTCTATTTCAAAAAGTGACAAAAAAGAAAGAGGAACAGAAATAATTCTTCATATAGATAAAGATTCTAAAGAATTTTTAGAAGAATCTAGGATTAAGAATTTGCTATTGAAATACAATAAATTTATGCCAATACCTATAAAGTTTGGTACTAAAGAAATATCAAAAAAAACAGGAAAGGGGAAAAAAGAAAAAGAAATAAAAGAAACTGTAGACGATATAATTAATAATACAAATCCTGCTTGGACTAAAGCCCCAACAGAACTAAATGAAGATTCTTATAAGGAATTTTATAAAGAGTTATATCCAATGCAGTTTGAAGAACCTCTTTTTAATATTCACTTAAATGTAGATTACCCTTTCAATCTAACTGGAATACTATATTTTCCAAAAATTACTAATGACATTAATATTCAAAAAGATAAAATTCAACTCTACCAAAATCAAGTTTTTGTAACTGATAATGTTGAAGGTATAGTTCCTGAATTTTTAACTCTTCTTAGAGGTGTTATTGACTCTCCAGATATACCATTAAATGTATCAAGAAGTTATCTTCAAGCTGATGGAGCAGTAAAAAAAATAAGTAATTATATTACAAGAAAAGTTGCTGATAAGTTAAGCTCTCTCTACAAAAAAGACCGAAAAGAATTTGAAAAAAAATGGAATGATATTAAAGTTGTGATTGAGTATGGAATGCTAAGTGAAGAAAAGTTTTATGAAAAAGCCGAAAAATTTGCTTTATACCCAACAGTAAATGATAAATATTTTACACTAGAAGAATTAAAGAAGAAAGTTTCAAAAAATCAAACTGATAAAGATGGGAAATTAGTTATTCTTTATACATCAAATAAGGATGAACAACATTCATATATTGAAATTGCTAAAGAAAAAGGTTATGAAGTTCTTGTGCTTGATTCTCCAATTATTAGTCATCTTATCCAAAAAATCGAAACCAGTAATGATAAAATTACATTTTCTAGAGTAGATGCAGATGTTATAGATAAATTAATTAAAAAAGAAAATGAAGAAATTTCTAAGTTAAATGATAAAGAGAAAGAAAAATTAAAAAAAATAATTGAAGAAAGTGTTCCAAAAGAAAAATACACTGTTCAACTAGAATCAATGGATAGTAGTTCTGCTCCATTTGTAATTACTTTTCCAGAGTTCATGAGAAGAATGAAAGAAATGCAACAAAGTGGTGGCAATAGTATGTTTGGAAATATGCCAGAAATTTATAATCTAATTATTAATGTAAATAATCCTATAAATTCTGAAATATTAAAATCAAAGAGTAAGGAAAAAAAAGAAAGATTAATTAAACAATCTTTAGATTTAGCAAAATTATCTCAAAACTTACTTAAAGGCGAAGATTTAACTTCATTTATTAAAAGAAGTATTGATTTAATTAAATGAATAAATTAAGTGTTTATATTATGGGTATAATTTATATATACCTAGGATTACTTCACTTTACAAATACAGATTTTTATTTTCCCTACATGCCAAAATATATGCCTTACCATTGGGAACTAATTATTGTTAGTGGAATCGCAGAAATTGTTTTAGGAATTGGAGTATTTTTTGAAAGATTTAGGAATTATAGCCTCTGGGGTATAATTTTAATGCTTGTAATTTTCATGACTGTCCATTTTAATATGTTAATACCGGAAAATAATTTAGGAAACCCTTTTTACCTATTAATATTTAGAATTTTTCTTCAATTTGGATTAATTTACTGGGCTTGGAAGAATATTAAATAAAATATTTTTTTAACTAAAATAAATTTTATCATATTTACAATCAAAACATTTTATATTGAAAAAATATTTGGCACCATTTTTTATTTTAATAATTCTTAGCTGCTCCAACAGCAAAGAAAAAATGAATGTAAATGTTACTATTGATGGATTTAAAAAAGGTAATATATATCTTCAAAAAATTAAGGATTCCATGTTAATAAACGTAGATTCTATTTTTATTGAAAATAAGCGTCCTATCAAATTACAATATGAGATTAATTCCCCTGAAATTTTTTATGTTAATATGGACATTTCAAAAAACGATAATAGAATAGAGTTTTTTGGAGAAAAAGGGGAAATTACTATAAAAACTAATCTTAGAAAATTTAATTCGGAATTAGAAGTCTCTGGATCATTTAATGATTCTATATACAGAAATTATCTTAATGTAATCCAAAAATTTAATTTTGAGAGATTAGATTTGATTAAATTATCATTTAAAATGTCTCAGAAGAAAGAATTAGATAGCATTGAATTAATTGAAAATAAAATAGAAAATTTAAATAAAAGACAGTACTTATATAGCTTAAACTATGCTGTAAGTCATGGAAATAGTTCTGTGGCCCCGTTTATTGCATTGAGTGATTTTTCACAAAGCAGTAAAGTAATTTTAGATACTATCAAAAATTCTTTAACTAAAGAAGTTATAGAATCAAAATATGGGAAAATTTTAGAACAATTTCTCAAGACTAAATAAAAAAATCATTTTAAATTTCCATTGTATTTTACAAAGTTTCTAGGAGTTTCATATAAAGTTACCTCCAAGGTCTTATCTAAATTGATTTTATCTCTTAAAACATTCCAAACATAAATACATATATTTTCAGCAGTAGGAACTATATTTTTAAAATAATCTATATCTAAATTTAAATTTTTATGATCCAAAATATCTTCAATTTCACTTTTTATAATATTTTTTAATTCTTTTAAGTCAATAACCATTCCCGTTATAGGATCTACTTCTCCTGTAACATCAACAATTAACTCATAATTATGACCATGAAAATTAGAGTTACTACATACTCCAAATACATCCATATTTTTTTTATCACTCCAATCTTTAACGTATAATCTATGAGCAGCATTAAAGTGAGCTCTTCTACTAACTGTTACCTTCATTTAACTAATATTATTACAAAATTTTTGAAAAATAATTTTAAACCATATTGTATATATCTCTGGATTATCTAAAATATCATTTTTTAAAATATCTAGATTTATCCATTTCCAATCACATACTTCTGATTCATTAATTTGAGGATTTTTATTATATTTTCCTATTAAAACATGATCAAATTCGTGTTCTGTTAATCCATTATCAAACTCTGCCTTATAAATAAATGAAAAAAGACTCTTTAGTTTTACAGTAAAACCCATCTCTTCTTTTAACCTTCTTACACCTGCATCAATTATACTTTCTTCATTTCTTGGATGGCTACAACAAGTATTAGTCCATAAGCCTGGTGAATGGTATTTATTTAATCCTCTTTTCTGGAGAAGAAGTTCATTTTGATCATTTAAAATAAATACAGAAAATGCTCTATGAAGAATAGCTTTTTCATGAGCTTCCATTTTTTCCATCAGACCTAATTGATTATCATTTTTATCAACCAGAATCACCTTTTCATTAAACATTTTTTAAAGTTACAAAATTTGGAATATTAAAGATTCAATATTGAAAAAACAATACTATTTTTGAAAAATCAATTTTGATATGGTATTTAAAGATGAAGTTAATAGAAGAAGAACATTTGGGATTATTTCTCATCCAGATGCAGGCAAAACAACATTAACTGAAAAATTATTATTATTTGGGGGAGCTATTCAAGAAGCTGGAGCTGTAAAATCTCAAAAAATTAAAAGAGGTGTGAAAAGTGATTTCATGGAAATTGAAAGACAAAGAGGTATTTCTGTATCAACCTCTGTTTTAGCTTTTAATTATAAAGAATTAAAAATAAATATCCTAGATACGCCTGGTCATAAAGATTTTGCTGAGGACACATATAGAACTTTGACTGCTGTAGATAGTGTTATTGTTGTAATTGATGTAGCTAAAGGAGTTGAAGAACAAACAGAAAAGCTGGTTGAAGTTTGTAGAATGCGAAAAATACCAATAATAGTTTTTATTAATAAACTAGATAGAGAGGGTAAAGATCCATTTGATTTATTGGATGAATTAGAAAAAAAATTGAAATTCAATGTATGTCCTCTTACTTTTCCTATTGGAATAGGATATGACTTTCAAGGGATATTTAATATATGGGAAAACAATTTAATGTTTTTCAAAGAAGAGAACAAACAAAAAATTTCTAATAAAAAAAATATTTTAGATCTTAATGACACTCAACTAATAGAATTTATTGGAAAAAATGCATCTAATAAATTAGATGAGGAAATTAATATTATTAAAGAAGTCTATCCAAATTTTGATGAATCAGAATATTTAGATTGTAAACAACAACCTATATTTTTTGGATCTGCCCTAAATAACTTTGGTGTAAAGGAGCTATTAGATTGTTTTATAAAAATAGCACCACCACCAATTCCAAAAGATAGTTTAGAAAGATTGATAAAGCCAGAGGAATCAAAATTTTCAGGATTTATATTTAAAATACATGCTAACATGGATCCTAAACACAGAGACAGATTAGCATTTATTAAAATAGTTTCTGGAATTTTTAAAAGAAATAAACCATACCACCATGTAAGAATGAACAAGAAATTTAAGTTTAGTAGTCCTAATGCATTTTTTGCAGAAAAAAAAGAAATTATTGATGAATCTTTTCCAGGGGATATTGTTGGTGTTCACGATTCCGGAAACTTTAAAATAGGTGATTCATTTTCTGAGGGTGAACAGATAAATTTCAAAGGAATTCCAAACTTTTCACCAGAACATTTTAAATATATAAATAATAAAGATCCAATGAAATCAAAACAATTATCTAAGGGTATCGATCAATTAATGGATGAAGGTGTCGCTCAATTATTTATTCTTGAAATTAATGGAAGAAAAGTTATTGGTACTGTTGGGGCTCTTCAATTTGAAGTTATTCAATATAGATTAGAACATGAATATGGTGCAAAATGTTCATACGAAAATATTAATATTTATAAGGCATGTTGGGTTGAAAACAAACTAAATTCAAATAAAGAATTAAATGATTTTAAAAAATTAAAACAAAAATTTTTGGCAAAAGATAAAAGTGGTGCACTTGTTTTTTTATCTGACTCGGCATTTTCATTAAAAATGACCAATCAAAAATATCCTTCATTAAATTTTCACTATAAATCAGAATTTTAATTATGCTTCTCCAGGTTGACCAAAATTTAGAGAAATTGGTTTTTGTTTATCATAGTCTTTAATCTCACCATTAGATTTTTCAAATCTAGAAATATTTTCATTTAATGCTTTGGAAAATCTTTTAGCATGTTGGGGAGTAAGAATAATTCTTGATTTAACTTTTGCCTTAGGAACTCCAGGCATAACATTGATAAAATCAACTACAAATTCTGAAACTGAATGATTTATTAAAGCTAAATTAGAATAAGTACCTTGAGCTAAATTTTCATCTAGTTCAAGGTTTATAGAGCTTTTTTTGTCTTTTGTTTTCATTATAAGCTTATATTTTTGTAGCTAGTAATTCTTCATATTCATCACTGTAACCAACAAGAATATCATCAAAGTTTCTATTTCCTGTACCTGCTGGAATTTTATGTCCAACAATTACATTCTCTTTAAGTCCTTCAAGCCCATCAACTTTACCATTAACAGCTGCTTCGTTTAAAACTTTAGTAGTTTCTTGGAAAGAAGCTGCAGAAATAAATGATTTAGTTTGTAGAGAAGCTCTTGTAATACCTTGAAGGATTGGAGTTGCTGTAGCATTTACAGCATCTCTAGCCATAACTAGCTCTTTATCTTCACGTTTAAGTAGTGAGTTTTCATCTCTAAGCTCCCTAGCAGTTACTATTTGACCTTCTTTAAAGTTTTCTGAAGCACCAATCGATTCGATAATTTTTTTGCTGTAAAGATTATCATTTTCAACAATAAATTCGTTCTTATGAATTAATTGACCTTCAAGGAAAGTAGTATCACCAGAGTCTTGTATTTTTACCTTCTGCATCATTTGTCTAATTAAAACTTCAAAATGCTTGTCATTTATTTTTACACCTTGTAATCTATAAACCTCTTGCACTTCATTCACAAGGTATTGTTGTACTGCAGAGGGACCTTTAATATTTAATATATCATTTGGAGTAATAGAACCATCAGACAATGGCATACCAGCTTTTACAAAATCATTTTCTTGAACCAAGATTTGATTAGATAATTTAACTAAATATTTTTTAATTTCCCCAGATTTAGATTCTACAATAATTTCCCTATTTCCTCTTTTAATTTTTCCAAAATTAACTACACCATCTATTTCACTTACAACAGCAGGGTTTGAGGGGTTTCTTGCTTCAAAAAGTTCTGTAACTCTTGGAAGACCACCTGTAATATCACCAGATTTTGCAGATTTTCTTGGGATTTTAACTAATATTTGGCCTTCCTTAATCTTATCTCCATCATCTACCATTAAGTGAGCTCCAACCGGAAGATTATAAGTTCTAACATTTTTTCCTTTATTATCATTAATTAAAAGAGTAGGAACAATTTTTTTATTTCTTGATTCTGAAATAACCTTCTCTTTAAATCCAGTTTGTTCATCAATTTCAACTTGATAAGTAACTCCTTGATCAATATTTTCATATTCAATTACTCCACCAAACTCAGACACAACTACCCCATTATATGGATCCCACTGACAAATAATATCTTCTTTATTTAACTTATCTCCATCTTTAATAAAAATGGTAGATCCATAAGGTATTATATTAGTACTTAGAACTAAACCTGATTTTACATCCACAATTTTTAATTCGCAAGTTCTAGAAACAACAATATTAATTTTATTTCCATCTGAATCTTTACCTTTTACTGTTTTTAAATCCTCAATTTCTGCAATACCACCAAATTTAACCATTAACTTATTTTCCTCTGAAATATTACCAGCAATACCACCAACATGGAAAGTTCTCAGAGTCAACTGAGTTCCTGGCTCACCAATTGATTGCGCGGCAACAACACCAACAGCTTCACCGTTTTGAACCATTTTGCCGGTTGCAAGATTTCTTCCATAACATTTTGTACATATTCCTCTTGAGGCCTCACATGTTAAAGGAGATCTAACATCAACTGAATCAATAGAAGATTTTTCAATTAATTCAACAATATTTTCATCAATTTCATATCCAGAATTAATTATAATTTCATTTGTAATTGGATCATAAATATCATGGAGAGAAACTCTTCCTAAAATTCTTTCACCTAAACTTTCAACGATCTCTTCATTCTTTTTTAATGCCTCAACTTTAATTCCTCTTAATGTTTTACAATCATCAATTTTTACAATTACATCCTGAGCAACGTCTACCAGTCTTCTAGTTAAATATCCTGCATCAGCAGTTTTTAATGCTGTATCTGCTAAACCTTTTCTTGCTCCATGGGTTGAAATAAAATATTCTAGAATTGACAACCCTTCTTTAAAGTTTGAAAGAATAGGATTTTCAATAATCTCACCACCACCAGCACTAGCTTTTTTAGGCTTAGCCATCAATCCTCTCATTCCAGTCAGCTGACGTATTTGTTCCTTAGAACCACGAGCCCCAGAATCCAGCATCATATATACTGAATTAAACCCTTGTTGATCTTCACTAATTCTTTTCATTGCTAGTTCAGTTAGTGTTGCATTTGCAGAAGTCCAAACATCAATAACCTGATTATATCTTTCATTATTTGTAATTAGACCCATATTATAATTGGCTATAATTGAATCAACTTCAGTATTTGCACTTGAAATCATTTCATGTTTTTCTGGTGGAATAATAATATCTCCTAAACTAAAAGACAATCCTCCTTTAAATGCGAAAGAGAATCCCATATCTTTAATTTTATCTAAAAAATTTGCGGTTTCTGGGACACTCGTAAGTTTAAGAATCTTTCCAATAATATCACGAAGTGATTTTTTTGTTAAAACTTCATTTATAAATCCTGCATTCTCTGGTACAACTTGATTAAATAAGACTCTACCAACAGTAGTTTCAATAATTTTGTAAATTAATTTACCTTTTTCATCAATAATCTTAGCTCTGATATTTATAATTGCATTTAAATCAACCTGTTCTTCATTGTACGCAATGTTTACTTCTTCATCTGAATAAAAAGTCAACCCTTCTCCTTTTACTTTATATTGATCATTAGATTTTAATAATTTAGTCATGTAATATAGTCCTAAAACCATATCCTGAGAAGGTACAGTAATAGGAGATCCATTAGCAGGATTTAAAATATTATGAGATGCTAACATTAATAATTGAGCTTCAAGAATAGCTTCAGGACCCAATGGAAGATGAACCGCCATTTGATCTCCATCAAAATCAGCATTAAATGCAGTACAAACTAGAGGATGTACTTGTACAGCTTTACCTTCAATTAAATTAGGCTGAAAAGCTTGAATACCTAGTCTATGAAGTGTTGGAGCTCTGTTTAATAAAACTGGATGCCCTTTTAAAACATTTTCTAATATATCCCAAACTAAAGGTTCTCTTCTATCAATAATTTTTTTTGCTGACTTTACAGTCTTAACAATTCCTCTTTCAATTAATTTTCTTATGATAAAAGGTTTATATAATTCAGCGGCCATATTTTTAGGAAGACCACATTCATAAAGTTTTAGTTCCGGACCACCGACAATAACTGATCTAGCAGAATAGTCAACTCTTTTACCTAAAAGATTTTGACGAAATCTTCCTTGTTTTCCTTTAAGAGAATCTGAGAGTGATTTTAAAGGGCGGTTTGCATCAGTTTTAACTGCAGATGATTTTCTAGTATTATCAAAAAGAGAGTCTACTGATTCTTGAAGCATTCTTTTTTCATTTCTTAAAATAACTTCAGGTGCTTTAATTTCAACAAGTCTTTTTAACCTATTATTTCTTATAATAACTCTTCTATATAAATCATTTAAATCAGAGGTTGCAAATCTTCCTCCATCTAAAGGTACTAAAGGTCTAAGTTCTGGTGGAATTACGGGAATAGCCTTTAATATCATCCATTCAGGCTTATTTTCCTTATTAACATTAGCTTCTTTAAAAGACTCAACCACTTGGAGTCTTTTTAAAGCCTCTGTTTTTCTTTGTTTAGAAGATTCCGTATTGGCTTTATGTCTTAATTCATAAGAAAGTTCATTTAAATCAATTCTTGATAAAAGTTCAATCAAACACTCTGCACCCATTTTAGCGATAAATTTATTTGGATCTTCATCATCTAAAAATTGATTTTCGGGTGGTAAATTATCAACTATACTAATATATTCTTCTTCAGAAAGAAAATCCATCTTATTAACTGGTTCTCCCTCAATATTTACAGCTATACCAGGTTGAATAACTACATATCTTTCATAATATATAATCATATCTAATTTTTTTGACGGTAAACCAAGAAGATAACCTATTTTATTTGGCAGTGAACGAAAATACCAAATGTGTGCCACAGGAACAACTAAATTAATGTGTCCTACTCTGTCTCTCCTTACTTTTTTTTCAGTTACTTCAACACCACATCTATCACAAATAATTCCTTTATATCTAATTCTTTTATATTTTCCACAAGCACATTCATAATCTTTTACAGGACCAAAAATTCTTTCACAGAACAAACCATCTCTTTCAGGTTTATGAGTTCTATAATTTATAGTTTCTGGTTTAAGAATTTCTCCTCTTGATGAAGCTAAAATAGTTTCAGGAGAAGCTAAACCAATTGATATTTTGGAAAATTTCTTAGACTTATTAATTTCAATTTTTCTTGACATAATAATTCGTTTTTTTTATTCTTCTAGTCTAATGTCTAGACCAAGACCTTTAAGTTCGTGCATTAATACGTTAAATGATTCTGGCAAACCAGGATTAGGCATCTGATCACCCTTTACTATTGCTTCATAAGCCTTTGCTCTTCCTTGAACATCATCAGATTTTATAGTTAAAATTTCTTGTAAGGTACTTGATGCCCCATAAGCTTCAAGAGCCCACACTTCCATTTCTCCAAATCTTTGTCCACCAAATTGTGCTTTACCACCCAAAGGTTGTTGAGTAATTAAGGAATATGGACCAATTGATCTTGAATGCATTTTATCATCAACCATGTGTCCTAATTTTAGCATATAAATAACTCCTACTGTAGCTGCTTGATCAAATCTTTTCCCAGTTCCTCCATCATATAAATAAGTATGACCAAATTTAGGAAGATCTGCTTCAGCAGTTAATTTGTTTATTTCATCTAAAGTAGCTCCATCAAAAATTGGAGTAGAAAACTTTCTTCCTAATTTGAGACCTGCCCAACCTAAGACTGTTTCATAAATTTGACCAATATTCATTCTGGACGGAACTCCAAGAGGATTTAAAACTATATCTACTGGGGTTCCATCTTCTAGAAAAGGCATATCTTCTTGCCTTACAATTCTAGCAACAATTCCTTTGTTTCCATGCCTTCCAGCCATTTTATCCCCAACTTTAAGCTTTCTTTTTTTAGCAATATATACTTTTGCTAATTTTAAAATTCCAGCTGGAAGTTCATCTCCAACTGAGATTGTAAACTTTTCACGTCTATGCATTCCTTGAAGATCATTTTCTTTAATTTTATAATTATGTAATAATGATATCACTAATGCATTAGTTTTTTTATCAACTGTCCATTGACCAGTAACTAAATGGGTATATTCTTCAACTTTATTAAGCATTTTAAGGGTATATTTTTTTCCTTTTGGTAATATTTCTTCACCTAAGTCATTAAATATTCCTTGACAAGTTTTTCCATTCAAAATCAAATAAAGCTTTTCTATAAGCTTAGCTTTAAGAGTTAGAAATTTTTCATCAAACTGAATTTCAAGTTTATTTAAAAGCTCTTTATCCTCAGACCTTTTCCTTTTATCTTTAATTGGTCTAGTAAATAATTTTTTATTTATTACAATACCGTTTAAAGATGGGGGTGCTTTTAAAGATGCATCTTTAACATCTCCTGCCTTATCTCCAAAAATTGCTCTTAATAATTTTTCTTCTGGTGTTGGATCTGATTCTCCTTTAGGGGTTATTTTACCAATAAGTATATCCCCAGGGTGTACTTCAGCCCCAATCCTAATCATTCCATTCTCATCAAGATTTGCAGTAGCTTCTTCACTAACATTAGGAATATCATTTGTAAGTTCTTCCATTCCAAGCTTTGTGTCTCTAACATCTATAGAATATTCATCTATATGAAGTGAAGTGAAAACATCATCTCTTACTACCTTTTCTGAAATAACTATGGCATCTTCAAAATTATAACCCTTCCAAGGCATAAAAGCAACTTTTAAATTTCTTCCCAATGCGAGTTCTCCTTTTTTTGTAGCATAACCCTCACATAAAACCTGACCCTTTTTTACTTCATCGCCCTTTACAACAATAGGTTTCAAATTTATACATGTACCTTGATTTGTTTTTCTAAACTTAACAAGGGAATATGTTTTTTCATCTACATCAAAACTTGTTAGTTTTTGATCTTCTGTAAGTTTATATTTTATAGTAATCTTTTGAGAATCAACATAAGTTACTTTTCCATCATAATCTGCATTAATTAATACTCTAGAATCTGAAGCAACTTGTCTTTCAAGACCTGTGCCTACAATTGGAGATTGAGGTCTTAATAATGGAACTGATTGTCTCATCATATTAGATCCCATCAAAGCTCTATTAGCATCATCATGTTCAAGAAAAGGAATAAGCGATGCAGAAATAGAGGCAATTTGGTTTGGAGCAACGTCAGTATAATTAACCTGATTTGGATCAATTACCGGATAATCTGCTTCTTGTCTAGCAATTACTTTTTCAGATATAATTTTACCTTTTTTGTCCTTTGGAATATTAGCTTGAGCTATTAATTTACCTTCTTCCTCTTCGGCACTTAAAAAACTATAATTTTTTAGATCAACTACTCCATTTTCTACTTTTCTGTATGGTGTTTCAATAAATCCAAGGTTATTGACTTTAGCAAAGACACCTAATGAAGAAATCAAACCAATATTTGGACCTTCTGGAGTTTCAATTGGACATAATCTACCATAATGTGTATAGTGAACATCTCTTACTTCAAAGCCAGCTCTTTCTCTTGATAAGCCACCTGGTCCTAATGCAGAAAGCCTTCGTTTATGAGTAATTTCTGCCAAAGGATTTGTTTGATCCATAAATTGAGAAAGTTGATTTGTCCCAAAGAAAGAATTTATTACGGAAGATAAAGTTTTGGCATTAATAAGATCAATAGGTGTAAAAACTTCATTGTCTCTAACATTCATTCTTTCTCTAATGGTTCTTGCCATTCTTGACAAACCTACACCAAACTGAGTTGAAAGTTGTTCGCCTACAGTTCTAACTCTCCTATTTGACAGGTGATCAATATCATCAATTTCTGCTTTTGAATTAATTAATTCAATTAAATATTTAATTATAGTAATTATATCTTCCTTAGTTAAAACCAACTTATCCATTTCGATATTGAGTCCTAACTTTTTATTCATTCTATATCTACCTACTTCACCCAAATTATATCTCTGATCTGAGAAAAATAATTTGTCAATAATCCCTCTAGCAGTTTCTTCGTCAGGTGGTTCGGCATTTCTTAATTGTCTATAAATATGTTCAACAGCTTCTTTTTCCGAATTTGTTGGGTCCTTTTGAAGGGTATTATGAATAATGGCA
>MDSV01186834.1_pt1 | contig 21870 bp, 30 predicted proteins | sample 810851 | NCBI WGS metagenome assembly MDSV01 (sample SAMN05326640, study PRJNA326480) | marine metagenome | isolation source: seawater | place: Atlantic Ocean: North East | collected 2012 | reverse complement strand
TGAAGAAAAATTGCTTCGTGCGATATTTGGTGAAAAAGCTGCAGACGTCAAAGATACAAGTTTACGGGTCCCTCCCGGAGTCAAAGGGACTGTTGTTGAGATTAGAGTTTTTTCAAGAAGAGGTGTTGAAAAAGACGAGCGAGCAATAAGCATAGAGAACTCACAGATTGAATTAATATCTAGAGATAGGGAAGATGAACTATCCATCCTGCAAAAGAGTTTTGGTAATCATATTAAAGAACTTTTAACTGGCAAAAAATACATATCTGGTTTTGATAAATTTCAAAAAAATTCTAAACTTACTTTTGATCAGTTAGAAAATTTAAATGTTAATGAGTTAATAAAAATTAATATAGATGAAGAAAAAACCACAACGCAAATTGAGTCTTTGATTAAAAATTACGAAAATCAATTAGGAAATATTAATCAAAAATTTGAAAATAAAATTGATAAAATTCAAAGTGGAGATGAATTACTTCCTGGTGTTTTAAAATTAATTAAAGTTTTTATTGCTGTTAAAAGAAAGTTACAGCCAGGAGATAAGATGGCTGGAAGACATGGAAATAAAGGAGTTATCTCAAAAATATGTCCTGTTGAAGATATGCCTTACCTTAAAGATGGCCGACCGGTTGACATTGTTTTAAACCCTCTCGGAGTTCCAAGTCGTATGAATATAGGTCAAATACTTGAAACTCATTTAGGGTGGGCGTCAGCTTCACTTGGAAGTCAGGTCAATGATATGATTACAAAAATTAAAACTGATGGGCATACTAACGATCTTAAAAATAAACTCTTGGAGATCTATGATTACAATGATCATAAAGAAAAAATTACTAAAATGAATGATGATGAAATTTTAGAATTAGCTGATAACCTTAAAGATGGTGTTCCTTTTGCAACACCAGTATTTGATGGTGCAAAAGAAAAAGATATTACTGCACTTTTAGAAAAATCAGGTGTTTCGAATTCTGGTCAGGAAATTTTATTCGATGGTGTAACTGGAGAACAGTTTGAAAGACCCGTAACTGTTGGATACGTTTATATGCTTAAACTTCATCACTTAGTTGATGAAAAAATTCATGCAAGATCAATAGGTCCTTATAGTCTAGTCACACAACAACCATTAGGAGGTAAGGCTCAATTTGGAGGTCAAAGATTTGGTGAGATGGAAGTTTGGGCCTTGGAAGCATATGGTGCCGCTTATACACTTCAAGAAATTTTAACTATAAAATCAGATGATGTTGCAGGTAGAACAAAAGTATATGAATCAATAGTCAAAGGAGATAATAATTTTGAGTCAGGAACTCCTGAGTCTTTTAATGTTATGGTTAAAGAATTACGTTCGTTAGGACTAAATTTAGAATTTAAGGAAAATAAATCTGAGCCAACAACTCAAATAGAAAATATGGTGGGTGAAAATGAATAGAGAGTTAGTAAATATTTTTAATCAAAATCAAGGTATACAAAATTTTAATAGTTTAAAGATATCGATAGCAAGTCCCGAAGATATTAGATCATGGTCATTTGGGGAAATAAGAAAACCTGAAACCATTAATTATAGAACCTTTAAACCCGAGAAAGACGGTCTTTTTTGTTCAAGAATATTTGGTCCAGTTAAGGACTATGAGTGTCTATGTGGAAAATATAAACGAATGAAGTTCAGAGGAATTATCTGTGAAAAATGTGGAGTTGAAGTTACACTATCAAAAGTGAGAAGAGATCGAATGGGTCATATTGAGTTAGCAGCTCCTGTTTCTCATATTTGGTTCATGAAATCCCTACCAAGCCGAATAGCAACTTTGCTTGATATGACTATAAAAAATCTTGAGAAAGTTCTATATTTTGAACAATTTATAGTCGTTGAGCCAGGTCTAACTGATCTTAATAAAGGTGATGTAATTTCTGAGGATCAATTTATTGATTATCAAGATCAGTACGGTGAAGATGCCTTTAGCGCAGCTATTGGGGCAGAAGCAATAGAACAAATGTTAATAAATATCGATTTAGAATCAGATTTTGAAAAAACCAAAATTGAATTGTCTGAAACTAAATCTGAATTAAAAAAAACTAAATTAACCAAAAGAATTAAATTATTAGAGTCATTCATTTTATCTAAAAATAAACCTGAGTGGATGATACTAAGAGTGTTGCCAGTAATACCTCCAGAATTAAGACCTCTAGTTCCTTTAGATGGAGGCAGGTTTGCTACAAGTGATTTAAATGATTTGTACAGAAGAGTAATTAATAGAAACAATAGGTTAAAAAGGTTAATTGACCTTAGAGCTCCAGATATAATTATCAGAAACGAAAAAAGAATGTTACAGGAATCGGTTGATGCTCTTTTCGATAATGGCAGGAGGGGAAGAGTTATTACATCTACAAATAAGAGACCTTTAAAATCATTATCAGATATGCTTAAAGGAAAGCAAGGAAGATTCAGACAAAACCTCTTGGGTAAAAGGGTTGATTATTCTGGAAGATCAGTAATTGTAGTTGGGCCCAATTTAAAATTACATCAGTGTGGGATCCCAAAAAAAATGGCTTTAGAATTATTTAAGCCCTTTATATTTCACAAATTAGATATTTATGGTTGGGCAAATACTATTAAAGCAGCCAAAAAACTTGTTGAAAAAGAAGACTCTAGGGTTTGGGATATATTAGAAGAGGTTATTAGAGAGCACCCTGTTTTATTAAATAGAGCACCAACACTTCATAGGCTGGGTATACAAGCTTTTGAGCCAGTGCTAATTGAAGGAAAATCTATACAATTACACCCTTTAGTTTGTACTGCATTCAATGCTGATTTTGATGGAGATCAAATGGCAGTCCATGTCCCGCTTAGTTTAGAAGCTCAGCTAGAGGCAAGGGTTTTGATGATGAGTACTAATAACATTTTATCACCATCTTCTGGAAAACCAATTATAGTTCCTTCACAAGATATTGTTTTAGGGATTTATTATCTATCCATAATGAGACAAAATCAGAAAGGTGAAAACAAATTATTTCTAGATATTAATGAAATAACTAAAGCTCTTGAAAATAAAGATGTGTTACTTCACACTAAAATTATTTGTAGAGTAAAAGATCATAATAACAAAATAACAAAAGTTGAGACAACTCCGGGAAGGATGATTTTAGCTGACACCCTTCCTAAAAATGACAACATAAACTTTTCCCTAATAAATAAAGTTCTTACTAAAAAAGAGGTTAGTAATATTATCGATGCTGTTTATAGATTTTGTGGTCAAAAAGAAACTGTACTTTTTGCTGATCATATTATGAAAATAGGTTTTAAATATGCTGCAATCGCTGGTATCTCTTTTGGAAAAGACGATTTAATTATTCCAGAAGAAAAACAAAAGTTTTTAGACGATACTCAAAATAAAGTTCAAGAATATGAAAATCAATATCAAGATGGTTTAATAACTCAAGGTGAAAAATACAATAAAGTTGTTGATGCTTGGTCTGAGTGTACAAACAAAGTTGCAGACAAAATGCTTGATGTTATCTCAAAGCCAGATGATGATAAGCCAATTAATTCTGTATTTATGATGGCTCATTCCGGTGCAAGAGGTTCTGCTGCCCAACTTAAGCAGCTTGCTGGTATGAGAGGCCTAATGGCAAAACCATCTGGAGAAATCATTGAAAATCCAATAAAATCAAATTTTAAAGAAGGTTTATCAGTGTTGGAATATTTCACATCAACACATGGAGCCAGAAAAGGTCTTGCAGATACTGCTTTAAAAACAGCAAGTAGTGGATATCTCACAAGAAGATTGGTAGATGTAGCTCAGGATGCAGTAATAAGAGAAGAAGATTGCGGAACTTCTAATGGTGTTTTGGTTGAGGAAATTGTTGAATCTGGAAACATCACTTCAACTTTATCAGAGAGAGTTTTAGGCAGAACTCCGTGTGCTGATCTTAATGATATTAATGGTGATGTTCTAGTAAATGCTGGAGATATAATTGAAGAAAAGCATTTAGAAAAAATTACAAATTTAGGTTTAAGATCTTTGAAGATTAGATCTGTATTAACTTGCCAAACTGAAGAGGGTATTTGTGCAAAATGTTATGGAAGAGATTTAGCAAGGGGAACTGCGGTAAATATTGGAGAGGCAGTCGGTATAATAGCAGCCCAATCAATTGGAGAACCAGGAACTCAACTAACTATGAGAACATTCCATATTGGAGGCGCTGCGAGCTCATCTGTAGAACAATCAAATTCTATGGCTCCAATTGACGGTATAGTAAAGTTAGAAAATTCAAGAATAATTGAGGATAAGTTTTCAAATAAAATTATATTAAGCAGAAATGCTAAAATAAAAATTTTAGAAAATGACATCGAAAAATTTTCTATTAATATTCCTTTTGGTTCAAAAGTTTTTGCACAAGATGGAGATACAGTTAAAGCGAATCAAATTTTAGCTGAGTGGGATCCGTATACTTTGCCTATTATTGCTGAAAGAGAGGGTTTCATAAAGTATGTAGATCTTAAGCAAGGTATTTCATTCAGAGAAGCAATTGATGACACAACTGGTATATCAAGTAAAATTGTAATTGATTGGAGTCAAAATCCTAAATCTAAAAATTTTAAGCCAGCAATTAACGTACAAGATACACTAAGTGATGAAAATTTGAATAATGACTCTTTTGTTAATTATCCAATGTCTATTGATACGATTTTGAGTGTAGAAGATGAGCAAAAAGTTTATGCAGGTCAGGTCTTAGCAAGAATTCCAAAAGAGTCTTCTAAAACTAAAGATATTACTGGTGGATTGCCTAGAGTTGCAGAACTATTTGAGGCAAGAAAACCCAAAGATCCTGCAATAATGTGCGAAATTGATGGTAAAATCTCATTCGGGAAAGACTATAAAAATAAAAGAAGATTAGTTATAACTAGTCTTGATGAGAGTGAAACTTTTGAAATTTTAATTCCAAGAGCTAAATATTTAAATGTTCAAGAGGGAGATTTTGTAAAAAGAGGTGATATTATTGTCGAAGGCACGCCAGTTCCTCATGATATCTTAAGAATTCTTGGTGTTGAAGAATTGGCAAGATATTTAGTTAAGGAAGTACAATCAGTATACAAACTTCAGGGTGTTTATATAAACGACAAACATATTGAAACTATTGCACGCCAAATGCTTCAAAAAGTTTTAATCAAGGAACCAGGAGACTCTTCATTAATGGTCGGAGAACAGTCCCATAAAAAAGATATTATAAAATTAAATGCAGAATTAGAAAAAAATGGAAAAAAAATTGTTGTTTATGAGCCAGTTTTACTTGGAATAACTAAAGCTAGTCTTCAGACATCTTCATTTATTTCAGCAGCTTCATTCCAAGAAACTACTAAAGTTTTAACTGATGCTGCAACTCTGGGTAAAATGGACAATCTTAATGGGCTGAAAGAAAATGTAATAGTGGGAAGACTAATTCCTGCGGGAACAGGAAGAGTAAATTCTGAATATGAGAAAATAGCATCTATAAAGGACAAGGAAATACTCGATCTCCGAAAACAGTCTGAAAATATAGAAAATAACTAAATATTAGATATATTTTCTTGACTTTGATCTTATCTATTTATACAGACGCCTACGCAATTTTGTTGAAGGTAGTGGAAAATTAATTCCAAACGCTTAACAAGGATAAATAAATGCCAACTATTAACCAGTTAGTAAGAAAAGGTCGCACACCGCAAAAGAAAAGAAACAAAGTGCCAGCCTTATCCTCGTGTCCTCAAAAAAGGGGAGTGTGTACAAGAGTTTACACCACAACACCAAAAAAACCAAATTCAGCTCTCCGAAAAGTTGCCAGAGTAAAACTCACTAACGGTCAAGAAGTGTCTGCATATATTCCTGGTGAAGGCCATAATTTGCAAGAGCACTCAGTAGTTTTACTAAGGGGTGGAAGGGTAAAAGATTTACCTGGAGTAAGATATCATATTTTAAGAGGAACACTTGATACACAAGGTGTGAGCGCAAGAAAACAAAGACGTTCCCTTTATGGAGCTAAAAAACCAAAGTAGGAATTATGTCAAGAAGAAGAGCTGCTGAAAAAAGAACAATACTTCCAGATCATAAATATAAAGATATGATTCTTGCCAAATTTATGAATAGAATAATGTTAGATGGAAAAAAATCTATATCTGAAAAAATTGTTTATGGAGCATTTGATATTGTTTCAAAAAAAACTGATAAAAGCCCAATTGATTTTTTCCATGAAGCTCTTAACAATGTAAAACCAAGTTTAGAAGTTAGATCTAGAAGAGTTGGCGGTGCCACTTACCAAGTACCAATGGAGGTGAGACCTAAAAGAGCACAAACACTTGCTATGAAGTGGATTGTTGACTCAGCAATCAAAAGAAATGAGAAGACAATGCGCGAAAGAGTTGCAAACGAAATTTTTGATGCATTCAACAATAAAGGCAATGCAGTTAAAAAAAGAGAAGAAACACACAAAATGGCTGAAGCAAATAGAGCCTTCTCACACTTCAGGTGGTAATATGTCAAGAGCTCATTCATTAGATAAATACAGAAATATTGGAATAATGGCTCATATCGATGCTGGCAAAACTACAACTACTGAAAGAATTCTCTATTATACTGGTAAGTCTCATAAAATAGGTGAAGTTCATGATGGAGCCGCTACCATGGATTGGATGGAGCAAGAACAAGAAAGAGGCATAACTATTACCTCTGCTGCCACAACTTGTTTTTGGAATGATCATAGAATTAATATTATAGACACACCAGGTCATGTTGATTTTACAATTGAAGTGGAAAGATCACTAAAAGTATTAGATGGCGCTGTGGCTGTATTTGATGGAGTAGCAGGTGTAGAACCTCAATCAGAAACCGTATGGAGACAAGCAGATAAGTACAATGTTCCCAGAATGTGTTTCATTAATAAGCTTGACAGAACAGGCGCTAATTTCTTTATGTGTGTTGATATGATACCTGATAGGCTTGGCTCATATCCATTAGTCTTACAGTTGCCTATAGGGATAGAAAGTAATCTAAAGGGTGTAGTTGATCTTGTTCAAAACAATGCTATCATTTGGCAAGATGAAAGTTTAGGTGCAAAATTTGATATTGTTGAAATACCCGATGACCTCAAAGATCAAGCTAATAAATACCGAGAAAAACTTATAGAAAAAGCTGTTGAAGAAGATGACTCAATTATGGAAAGTTACCTAGATGGTAATGAGCCATCTACTGAAGATCTAAAAAAATGCATTAGAAAAGGAACTATCAAAGGTTCATTTGTGCCAGTATTAACAGGCTCTGCATTTAAAAATAAGGGAGTTCAGCCACTTCTAGATGCGGTAATAGATTACATGCCATCACCAAAAGATGTTGAAAATGTCAAAGGTACTGACACTAAAGACGAAACAATTGAATTAACTAGAGGCTGTGATGACAATGAACCATTTAGTGCCCTTGCTTTTAAAATTATGACAGATCCTTTTGTTGGTAGTTTAACTTTTACTAGAATATATTCAGGTACTATTAATACCAAAGATTCTGTTTTAAATTCAGTTTCTGGAAAGAAAGAAAATATTGGAAGGATGCTTTTAATGCATGCAAATAATAGAGAAGAAATCAAAACCGCTAATGCAGGTGATATTGTAGCCTTAGTTGGATTGAAAGATGTGACCACAGGAGAAACTCTATGCGATATAAATAAGCCTATTGTTTTAGAAAGAATGGATTTTCCAGATCCAGTTATAGAGGTAGCCGTTGAACCTAAAACAAAAGCTGATCATGAAAAAATGGGCACTGCACTTGGAAGATTAGCTCAAGAAGATCCAAGTTTTAGAGTTACGACAGATCATGAAAGTGGTCAAACAATAATCAAAGGCATGGGTGAGTTACATTTAGAAATACTTGTTGATAGAATGAAGAGAGAATTCAAGGTAGAAGCTAATGTTGGTGCTCCTCAAGTGGCTTATAGAGAAACCATTTCGAGCACATTTGATGTTGATTATACACATAAAAAACAATCAGGAGGCGCTGGCCAATTTGCAAGAGTTAAAATAACATTTGAGCCTGGAGATGCAGGTAGTGGATATGAATTCGTTAATAAGATTAAGGGCGGAAATATTCCAACTGAATTAATTCCTGGAGTTGAAAAAGGTCTTATTGCACAGCAGCAAACAGGTGTAATGGCTGGCTTCCCATGTATAGACTTTAAGGCTACATTAACAGATGGAGCTTATCATGACGTTGACTCAAGTGTGCTTGCTTTTGAAATCGCTGCAAGAGCTGCTTTTAGAGAAGGAATAGCTAAGGCAAATCCAGTATTACTAGAACCAATGATGAAAGTAGAAGTTGTTACTCCAGAGGAATATATGGGTGATGTTATTGGAGACCTAAATAGTAGAAGAGGGCAAGTTCAAGAAATGTCAACAAGAGGAAATGCTAATGTAGTTGACGCTATGGTTCCTTTAGCTAACATGTTTGGATATGTAAATAACTTAAGATCACTCTCACAAGGTAGAGCAAATTATTCAATGCAATTTGATCATTACGAACAAGTCCCTTCAAATGTAGCAGAAGAAGTGAAAGCAAAGTTAGCATAATGGAATCACAAAATATCAGAATTAGATTAAGGGCTTTCGATAGTGGTTTGCTCGACACCAGCACAGGAGATATAATTAATACAGCTAAAAGAACAGGGGCAAAGATAAGAGGCCCAATTCCTCTTCCTACCAGAATGGAGCGTTTTACGGTAAACAAATCTCCTCATGTAGATAAAAAGAGTCGTGACCAACTTGAAATTAGAACTCACAATAGATTAATAGATATTATTGATCCAACACCCCAAACTGTTGATGCACTAATGAAGTTAGATTTATCAGCTGGTGTTGAAGTGGATATTAAAATTTAAATTTAAATGGATATGAGAACAGGTTTAATAGCTACAAAAATAGGAAACTCATCATATTATGATAATTCTGGAAAATCATTACCAGTAACAATCTTGAAGGTAAGTGATTGTATAGTTTCAGGCATAAATACTCTTGATAAAAATGGTTACACATCAGTTCAACTTGTTTCAATTGATAATAAAAAAGATCTTAAAAAAATAAACAAACCTCAACAAAAGTTATTTGCAAATCTTAAGATAAAACCAAAAAAAATAATTAAAGAATTCAGAGTTGATGAAAATAATATTTTAGAAATAGGGTCAAGTTTAAATGTTACTCATTTTAAAAAAGACCAATTTGTAGATGTAACTTCAAATTCTATAGGAAAAGGTTTTGCAGGTGCAATGAAAAGACACAATTTTGGAGGATTAAGAGCCTCTCATGGTGTTTCCATATCACATAGATCTCATGGATCAACAGGACAAAATCAAGACCCAGGAAAGGTTTTTAAAGGAAAGAAAATGGCAGGGCATATGGGATCAAAAAAGGTAACAATACAGAATTTACAGGTTGTTGAAATTGATGAGGAGAATAGTCTAATAGTTATCAAAGGGTCTGTTCCTGGAAAAAAAAATTCAGTAATAATTGTAAAAGACTCAGTTAAAAAGAAATAATTATGAAAAAAGATCTTCTAAATTTTGAAAATAAAAAAATTAAGGCAATAGAAATTAATGAAAAAATATTTTGTATTAAGAAATTTCCAGACATTATTCACCAATATCTTAGATATCAAAATGCAAAATCAAGACAGGGAAGTCACAAAACAAAATCAAGGTCTGAAGTAAATGGAAGAGCTAAGAAACCTTTTTCTCAAAAAGGCACAGGCAATGCTCGTCAAGGAAGTAGTAAGCCACCACACTTTAGAGGAGGTGCAACGTCCATGGGTCCTGTAGTTAGAGATCATTCATTTTCACTTAATAAAAAAGAAAAAAAACTTGCTCTTAAGTCGGCATTGTCTTCGAAATTTTTAGAAGATAACGTAATTTTTATTGATTCTTTTGATATAGAAAATCATAAAACTAAAAACTTAAATATTAAATTATCAAATTTTAAATTTAATTCTGCATTATTTGTATATGGAGATGATAACATTAACGAAAATTTTAAAAGAGCATCATCTAATTTACCAAAAGTTAATGCCCTGTGTCACAAAGGAATAAACGTTAAAGACCTATTATTGTATGAAAAAATTTTTATTGAGGAAAAATCAATTGCTAAAATAACTGAGAGATTATCATGAAAAAAAATCTAAGTATATCAAGTGAAAGAGCTCTTAGTATTATTAAAAGCCCAATAATGACAGAAAAATCTACTACCTTAAATCAGTTCAATAAATATAGTTTTGTTGTTTCAAAAGATGCAAATTCTAGGGAAATAAAATTAGCAGTTGAAAATACTTTTAAAGTAAAGGTTGAAAAAATAAATACTTTAGTTGTTAGAGGTAAACTTAAATCATTTAAAGGTTCATTAGGTTATAAAAAAGATTTTAAAAAAGCTATTATTACTTTGGCTGAAGGTAATACTATAGATTCATCCCTGGAGATTAAATAATGCTAAATAAATTAAAACCTATTACTCCTGGCCAAAGAGGTACAGTACTTGTATCAAAAAAGCATTTATCCAATGAGTCACCTCATAAAAATCTTACAAAACCAATTAAATCAACTGGTGGAAGAAACAATCAGGGAAGAATTACATCAAGAAGAATTGGTGGTAGAGTAAAAAGAAAATATCGTCTTATTGATTTTAAGCGAAATAAATTTAACATTACAGCAGAAGTTTTGAGAAATGAATATGATCCAAACAGATCTTCATTTATATCACTGTTGAAATACGATGATGGTGAGTATAGGTATATTCTTTCCCCAAAAACATTAAAAGTTGGAGATAAGATAATTTCAGGAGATAATGTTGAAATTAAAGATGGGAACGCCTTACCCTTGAAAAACATACCAGTTGGATCGAATATTCACAACATTGAAATGAAACCAGGGGCTGGAGGCCAGCTTGTTAGATCTGCAGGAACTACAGCTCAATTAATATCTAAAGAAGAAACAAATGTACAAATTAGATTGGTATCTGGTGAAATAAGACTTATCAATAAAAACTCTATGGCAACTATTGGAGTTCTATCCAACTCTGATAATAAGAATTCTAAATTAGGTAAAGCTGGCAGAAACAGATATCTGGGAAATAGACCAAAAGTTAGAGGAGTTGTTATGAATCCAGTCGATCACCCGCATGGAGGTGGTGAAGGAAGAACATCTGGTGGAAGACACCCAGTTACGCCATGGGGTGTTTCAACTAAAGGAAAGAAAACAAGAAGAAACAAAAAAACAAATGTTTTTATAATTAAAAGAAGGAAAAAATAATGACAAGATCTGTGTGGAAAGGACCTTTTGTTGATATAACTCTTATCAAAAAAGCACAAAAAGTATCAGACTCTGGAAGAAAAGAAGTTATCAAGACTTGGTCAAGAAGATCTACAATTTTACCACAATTTGTGGGTTTAACCTTTGGAGTCTATAATGGTCAGAAGTTCGTGCCTGTGAGTGTCTCTGAGCATATGGTTGGTCATAAACTTGGTGAATTCTCTCCAACAAGAACTTTTAAGGGGCATACTGCTGCAGATAAGAAGGCTGGAAAATGAGTAACGATTTAATTGCAATAGCTAGGGATAATACTATCAGAACTAGCCCAATTAAACTTGCTAACATAGCTAGATCTATTGTTAACAAGAAAGCCAATAAAGCAATTAATCAACTGAAATTTTCAAACAAAAGAATATCAAATAATGTCCTTAAGGTATTAAACGCAGCAATAGCGAATGCTGAAAATAACAAGCAGCTGGATATAGATAATTTATATATCAAAGAGGCTTATGTTGGTAAAAGTTTAACCATGAAAAGATTTAGACCAAGAGCTAAAGGCAGAGCTTCAAGTATTGTAAAGCCATTTAGTAAACTGACTATTATTGTGGAAGAAAGATCAATAACTAAAAAGGAAAAGGATAAGTAATGGGCCAAAAAGTAAATCCCAACGGCATTAGATTAGGCATAAATAGAACTTGGTCATCCAGATGGTTTTCAAAGTCTGAATATGCTAAACTTTTGCATCAAGATTTAGAAATAAAAAAATATGTTGAGTCAAAATTAAAAAATGCCAGTATATCAAAAGTAAATATCGAAAGAGCAGCAAAAAAATTAAGAATCTCTCTTTACACCTCAAGGCCTGGAATAATTATTGGAAAAAAAGGCGCTGATATTGAGGCGCTCAAGAATAAGCTTTCTACCTTATCCAAACTTGAAGTTTTTTTAGATATTAAAGAAGTTAGAAAACCAGAAGTTGAAGCAAAGCTAGTTGCGGAAAATATAGCAAGCCAATTAGAGAAGAGGGTTTCATTTAGAAGGGCAATGAAGAAAGCCGTTCAATCGTCTATGAGGCTTGGAGCTAAAGGAGTAAAGGTTCTTTGTAGTGGCAGACTTGGCGGTGCAGAGATTGCAAGATCAGAAAAATATCATGAAGGTAGTGTCCCTTTGCATACTTTAAGAAGTGATATTGATTACGCAACAGCTGAAGCTGAAACTACATATGGAATTTGTGGAATTAAAGTATGGATAAATAAAGGAGAAATTCTAAATAAGGATCCATATGCAAGTGAAAAAAAACAAGTCGAGCAAGGGAGTGTTAGATAATGAATATGCTTTCACCAAAAAAGACAAAGTTTAGAAAACAGTTTAAGGGAAGAATCCATGGAAATGCTAAAGGAAACTACTCACTTAACTACGGCAGTTATGGATTAAAAGCTTTAGAGCCAGAAAGAGTTACTTCTAGACAAATTGAATCAGCCAGAAAAGCTATTACTAGATATTTAAAAAGAGCTGGCAAAATGTGGATTAGAATATTTCCGGATGTACCAGTATCTAAAAAACCAGCTGAAGTAAGAATGGGGAAAGGAAAAGGTGCAAACGAATATTGGGCCTGCAGAATTAAACCGGGACGTATTATGTTTGAGGTAGATGGGGTTGATGTAAATGATGCTAGAAAAGCTATGACTTTAGCGGCAGCAAAACTTCCCATTAAATGTAAATTCGTAGAGAGAAATATATAATGTCTAAAGATATAAAAAATAAACAAAAATTAAAATCAGAAATTTTGAACCTTAAAAAATCTCTCATGAATCTTAAGTTTCAAAAAGCAACTGGACAGTTAGAAAAAACTTCTGAAGTTAAAAATTTAAGAGTTAAAATCGCAAGACTTAAAACTGAAATATCAAAAATTAATGGAGTAAATAATGCCTAAAAGAATATTATCAGGAATCGTTGTTTCTTCAAATTCAAACAAAACGATTGTAGTAAAGGTTACGAGAAGAGTTAAACATAAATTATATAAAAAAATTATTAGTCAATCTAAAAAATATCATGCTCATGATGAAAATAATCAATTTAAAATTGGAGATAATGTAAAAATAATTGAGACTAGACCAATTTCTAAACTTAAAAGCTGGTCTGTAATGAGTAATAATCAGGAGGTAAGTTAGTAATGATTCAAATGCAATCTAATTTATTTGTAGCTGATAATTCTGGAGCTAGAAAAATACAATGTATTAAAGTTCTTGGCGGTTCTAAGAGAAGATTTGCATCAATTGGAGATATAATAGTTGTTTCAATTAAAGATGCAATTCCGAGAGCTAAAGTTAAAAAGGGTGAAGTATTTAAAGCTGTTATTGTTAGAACTTCTAAAGAATATATGAGAAGTGATGGATCTACTATTAGGTTTGATAAAAATGCAGCTGTACTGCTAGATAAGCAAGAGGAACCCATTGCAACAAGAATATTTGGTCCTGTAACAAGAGAGTTAAGAACAAAAAAATTTATGAAAATAATAAGTTTGGCTCCAGAGGTATTATAATGAAGAACAAAGTTAAATTAAAAAAAGGTGATGAGGTGATAGTTCTTGCCGGTAAGGACAAAGGAAAAAAAGGTAAAATTGTTAAAGTGCTTCCAGAAATAAGAAAAGTTATTGTTGCTGATATAAATAAGTATAAAAAACATCAAAAACCGGGAAATAATGAGCCAGGGGGAATAATAGAAAAAGATATGCCATTACACATATCAAACGTCGCTTTTTTTGATGCTCAACTCAACAAAGGAGTTAGAGTTGGTTATAAAATTACAAACGATGGTAAAAAAATTCGAACAAATAAAAAAACAGGAAAAGAAATATAAAGATGACTAGATTGCTAGAACAATATAAATCGGAAATTTCAAAAAATTTATTTGAAAAACTAAATTACAAAAATATACATGAAGTTCCAAAGATAACTAAAATTGTGTTAAATATCGGCCTTGGAGAAGCTAAAGATGATTCTAAAATAATTGATAAAGCTCAAGAAGAATTAACACTTATTGCAGGTCAAAAAGCTATCAAAACAAGAGCTAAAAAAGCAATAGCTGGTTTCAAAATTAGAGAGGGTATGCCCTTAGGTGTATCTGTAACTTTGAGAAATAAAATTATGTATGAATTTTTAGATAGGTTAATAAATATTGCTATACCTAGAATTAGAGATTTTAGAGGACTCAACTCTTCAAGCTTTGATGGAAATGGAAATTATTCGTTTGGAATAAAAGAACAAATAATTTTTCCTGAAATTAATTATGACAGAATTGATAAAGTCAGAGGTTTAAATATAACAATTTGTACTTCTGCTAAGAACAATAACGATGCAATAGAATTGTTAAAAAATTTTAATATGCCTTTTAAGGCAGATGAAAAAAATTAGGAGAGAAATGGCAAAATTAAGTTCAATACAAAAAAATTCAAGTAGACTTAAACTTATAGATAAGTTTAGTAGAAGAAGAAAGTCTCTTAAAGAGAAAATCATGTCAAAAGATTTGTCTATTGAAGAAAGAATAAAATTACAAAATAAACTTAACGATCTACCAAGAAATAGCTCTTCAATTCGTTATAGAAATAGATGTAAACTTACTGGTAGAACGCGAGGCGTATATAGAAAGTTTGGTCTTTCTAGAATAAAAATAAGAGAACTTTCTATGTCTGGAGATTTGCCAGGTGTTGTAAAGTCAAGCTGGTAGGAGGAAAAAATGGCATTTAATGACGCATTATCAGATATGTTAGCAAGAATAAAAAATGCTCATAACGCAAGAAAGTCATTTACTTCATGTTACAAATCAAAGTTAAATATAAATGTGTTAACAGTTTTAAAGGATGAGGGTTATATTAGAGATTTTAAAGATGTTGAAGTTAGAAAGGGCATTCAAAACATTAAAATTGATTTAAAATATTACAATGGTGCACCTGTTATAAAAAACATCAAAAGAATTTCTAAGCCAGGAATAAGAGTATATTCTAAAATCTCTGAACTACCTAAAATTTATGGAGGATTAGGGATATCTATAATTTCAACACCAAAAGGTGTCATGTCTGATAATCAAGCAAGAAAAAATAATGTTGGTGGAGAAATTCTCTGTGAGGTTTTTTAATTATGTCTAGAATTGCAAAGAATAGTATTAAGATTGATCAAGATATAACTTGTAAATTTGAAGACGGAAGTTTTTTTGCTAAAGGCAAACTTGGAGAGATGAAGCTTTCAGTAAATCCACTTTATTTAGTAGAGATTAATGAAAAAGAAATTTACGTAAAACCAATAAATGAAAAAGATAAGCAAAATCCTAATTGGGGAACAACCAGATCTTTAATTTATAATATAGTAACTGGCGTAACCAAAGGTTTTTCTAAGACACTTGAATTAAATGGTACAGGTTATAGAGCAAGTATCTCTGGTTCTAAATTAAAGCTACAATTGGGTTACAGTCATGATATTGACTATGAAGTACCAAAAGAAGTAAAAATTGAATGTCCTAAACAAAATATTATAAAGCTTACTAGTTTTGATAAAGAAAAGTTAGGAGCTACTGCTGCAGAAATTAGATCTTACCGCAAACCAGAACCTTTTAAAGGAAAAGGTGTAAAATATGAAAATGAATACATTTTTAGAAAAGAAGGTAAGAAAAAATAAGGAAGAAATATGATAGATAGAAAAGCAAAAAGAATTAGATTTAAACTAAAAAAAGTCTCATCAAGAAAGAGACTATCAGTATTTAGATCAAATAATCATATTTATGCTCAGATAATTGACGATATTAAAGGAGTTACCCTTGCCAGTGCCTCAACAATTGAGGCAGAGATAAATAAATCTGAAAAGGGAAGAAAGGAATCAGCAGAATTAGTTGGAAAAAAAATTGCTGAGAGATCTATTGAAAAAGGTGTCAAAGATGTTGCATTTGATAAAGGCAAGTATAAGTACCATGGACTTATAAAAATTCTGGCAGATTCAGCAAGATCGGGAGGCTTAAATTTTTAAGGAAAATATATGATAGAAAATGAAAACAAAGATTTAAGTGAACATCTAGTTACAATAAATAGGGTAGCTAAAGTTGTTAAAGGCGGAAGGCGCTTTGGTTTTGCTGCCATAATGATTGTTGGTGATAATAAGGGTAGAGTTGGTTATGGCACAGGTAAAGCTAAAGAAGTACCTGAAGCAGTAAGAAAAGCAACTGAAAATGCAAAAAGTAAGATGGTAAGAGTTCATCTAAAAGATAATAGAACAATTCATCACGATATTGTAGGTAGATTTGGAGCAGGTAAAGTTATTTTAAGATCTGCCGCTCCTGGAACTGGAATAATTGCAGGTGGGCCAATGAGAGCTATTTTTGAGTCATTGGGAATTAAAGATGTTGTTGCAAAGTCTACTGGAACATCCAATCCCCATAATATGCTTAAAGCAACTTTCAATGCTTTTAAGAGGTCTGAATCGCCCAAGTCGGTTGCCGCAAAAAGATCTAAAAAAATATCAGAAATAGTAATGTCTAAACAAGGCCAGAGTTAATAAGGATATATAGTTATGAAAATTAATGAATTATCGTCTACTTTAATATCTAATAAAAAAAGAAAAAGAAGAGGAAGAGGAGCAGGTTCTGGTTTAGGTAAAACCGCAGGCAGAGGTGTAAAAGGTCAAAAATCCAGATCAGGTGTTTCAATCAATGGTTTTGAGGGTGGACAAATGCCTTTATATAGAAGACTTCCTAAAAAAGGTTTCACTAATATTTTTCAAAAGAAAATTCAAAATATTAATTTTGATAAAATCAGTCAAATTTTGAAAAAATATAAAATTGATCCTAATAAAATTACAGAGTCTGATTTGTTTGATAAAAAAATATTATCCAAATCAAAAGGTAAATTAAAACTATTAAATGTAGGTTCAATTAATGAAAGTATAAATATTGAAATATCATATGCTTCAAAAACAGCTATTGAAAAAATTGAAAAAGCTGGTGGTAAAATAACTTTAATAAATAAATAATATGGCAACTGCTGCAGAGAAACTTGCTAATAATTTAAATTTTGGTGCATTAGGTAAGGCAACTGAATTAAGAAACAGACTCTTGTTTACTCTTGGGGCCTTAATTGTATTTAGATTGGGCACATTTCTTCCAATTCCAGGAATTAACCCTATAGCTTTACAACAATTTTTTGAACAACAATCTTCAGGTATCCTAGGAATATTTGATACTTTTTCAGGCGGAGCATTAGGCAGAATGGGTATATTTGCTTTAGGTGTAATGCCATACATATCAGCATCGATAATTATGACTTTAATGCAATCTAGTATTCCACATTTAAAGAACTTAAAAGAACAAGGATCAAAAGGTAGACGTCAAATAATACAATATTCCAGATATGTAACAGTAGTTATAGCCGCTCTTCAGGGATATGGTGTTTCAATTGGCTTAGAGTCAATGCAAACAGCATATGGAAATATTGTTTTTGATCCTGGATTATTTTTTAGACTTACAACAGTTATAACACTTGTAGGCGGTACTGTTTTCTTAATGTGGCTTGGAGAGCAAATTAGTTCAAGGGGCGTAGGCAATGGTATATCATTAATCATCACAGCTGGTATTATTGCTAATTTGCCAAACGCTTTAGTCAGCACACTGCAACTCGGTAGAACAGGTGAGTTAAGTGTAGCTTTTATTTTAGGTATTTTAATTCTGGTATTATCCCTCATTATTTTTATTGTATTTGTTGAAAAAGGACAGAGAAGAATAATAGTTCAATACCCAAAAAGGCAAGTTGGAAATAAAATTTATGGTGGTCAAAGCTCACATCTTCCATTAAAAATTAATACAGCAGGAGTTATACCTGTAATTTTTGCATCATCAATTTTACTTTTACCAAATACAATGTCAGGTTTTGGTGCTGGATCATCAAGTGATATATTTCTATTTATTTCCAGTTATCTTGGAAGAGGTCAACCACTCTATCTTGCATTTTTTGCTGCTATGATTATATTTTTTGGCTTCTTTTATACAGGCATTGTTTTTAATCCAGATGAGCAGGCTGAAAACTTAAGAAAATATGGTGGTTTTATTCCAGGCATTAGACCCGGGGAAAATACTTCAAAATATATTGATTATGTTTTGACAAGATTAACAACTGTTGGAACGCTGTATTTAACACTTGTTGCTTTACTTCCAGAATTTTTAATATCAAAAACCTCTATCCCTTTTTATCTTGGCGGTACAAGTCTTTTAATCGTTGTAGTAGTAATGATTGATTTTATTACACAAGTTCAATCTCACCTATTTCAACATCAATATGAAGGTTTGTTGAAAAAAACAAAACTCAAAGGCAGAAGATAATTTAATGAAAATAGTCTTTTTTGGGCCTCCTGGGTCAGGAAAAGGAACTCAAGCAAATCTTCTTTCGAAAGAGCTTAATATCTCTCATCTATCTACAGGTGATATTCTTAGAGAAAAATTAAAGGAAACAGATGATCTGTCTAAAAAACTTCAAACAATTATGTCATCTGGAAACTTGGTTTCAGATGAAATATTAAATCAAATTGTGTCTGAAAAATTAGTTGGAAAAGAAACTAATAATGGATTTATTTTAGATGGATATCCAAGAACTCTATCACAAGCAAATTTTTTATTAAATTTTATAAACCAACATGAATTAAATTTAGATCTTATAATTGATTTTAAAATTGATTTTAAAATAGTTGAACAAAGAATAATTTATCGTTCTCATCAAGAAAAAAGATCAGATGATAGTTTGAATGTTGTGAAAATACGATTAGAAAAATACCTTCAAGAAACTTATCCTGTATCTGAACTTTTTTGTGATAAATTTCCTGATCTATCTCATACTATTGATGCATCTCAAGAAATTTCAAAAATACAAACAGAATTAATGAAATTAGCAAAAAAAGGCCAAAATTAGGTGAAAATTAACATTTCAAAGCTTGACTTTACATCATTTTTTAATGTATGCACGCTCATTCATTTTTTAAACAGGCTAAAATAATGGCAAGAATTTCAGGAGTAAATATACCTACTAATAAAAAGATTAATATAGCTCTTACGTATATCTTTGGAATTGGCCCAAAAATTGCAGGTAATATTTGTGACGAAGCATCTGTAGATGTTAGCAAAAGAGTTAGCGAACTCAATGATGAAGACTTAAATAAAATTAGAGACTTAATAGATCAAAAACATGTTGTAGAAGGTGATCTTAGAAGAAAAATATCTTTAGATATAAAAAGACTCAATGATTTAGGTTGCTACAGAGGTTTAAGACATAGAAAAAAATTACCAGTAAGAGGTCAAAGAACGCACACTAATGCAAGAACAAGAAAAGGTAAAGCAGTAGCAATTGCTGGAAAGAAAAAAGTTACAAAAGGTTAATAATGGCAGATAAGAAAAAAAATAAATCTAAATCCAAAAAAAAAGTTTCCACTGGTGTTGCTCATGTTGTTTCATCCTTTAATAACACAATAATCACAATAACTGATGACAATGGCAATGCGCTTGCTTGGTCTTCAGCTGGGCACAAGGGTTTTAAAGGTTCAAGAAAATCAACTCCTTACGCTGCACAAATTGCTGCAGAAGATGTTGGTAATAAAGCAAAAGAATACGGACTCAAAACACTTAAAGTAGAAGTATCTGGTCCAGGATCAGGTAGAGAGTCGGCATTAAGATCATTGCAAGCTATTGGGTATATAATAACATCTATTAAAGATGTTACACCTATTCCTCATAATGGTTGTAGACCAAGAAAAAGAAGAAGAGTTTAAATAAAGGAGTACCAAGTGTTACAAAAAAATTGGATGGAATTAATAAAACCAAGTAAGATGGATGTTAACGTCAAAGAAAATGATGGTAAAAAAGGTGTTTTAATAGCAGAACCTTTAGAAAGAGGTTTTGGTTTGACGCTTGGAAATGCAATTAGAAGAATATTATTATCTTCACTGCAGGGGGCGGCCATTACTTCAGTTAAAATAAAAGGGGTTGTTCATGAATTTTCTACTATTCCTGGAGTAAAGGAAGACCTAACTGATATTTTATTAAACTTAAAGTCTATTGCTGTTAAAGTTCATTCACCCGGGCTCAAAAAAATGTACATAAAATCCAACGGATCTGGTGAAATTAGAGCCGGTAATTTTGAAACTGACTCTGAGACTGAAATAATGAACAAAGATCAGCTAATTATGACACTAGATACAAACGCTGACATTGAAATTGAAGCTAACATTGAGACTGGAAAAGGATATGTGTCTGCGGAAGTAGCTGAAGATGAAAATAAAATCATAGGTGAAATAAAACTTGATGCTATGTTTAGTCCAGTCATTAAAGCTACATATAAAATTGAAAATAGCAGGGTTGGTCAGGTAACAGATTTCGATAAGTTAATATTTGAAGTAGAAACTAATGGTGTGGTTTCCCCAGATGATGCAATTGCTCTTGCTGCAAGAATTTTGCAAGATCAACTTCAACCATTTATTAATTTTGATGAACCAGAAATTCAGCAAGATCAAAGTTCTGCAGAAAAACTATCGTTTAATTCTAATCTTCTTAAAAAAGTGGAAGAATTAGAGCTTTCAGTTAGGTCTGCTAATTGCTTAAAAAATGATAATATTATTTATATAGGAGATCTAGTTCAAAAATCAGAGTCAGAAATGTTAAGAACTCCAAATTTCGGTAGAAAGTCACTTAACGAGATTAAAGAAGTTCTTACTCAAATGGAGTTAACCTTAGGAATGTCGGTTCCTGACTGGCCCCCTGAAAATATAGATGAACTTGCAAAAAAATATGAGGATCCTTTTAATAAGTAGGAAAAATGAAACACAATATTAAACATAGAAAATTAAATAGAACTTCTTCACATCGAAAAGCTTTATTAAAAAACATGGCAAATGCGTTGATCAAACACGAGCAGATAACGACTACGCTTCCAAAAGCAAAAGAATTAAGACCATATGTTGAAAAATTAATTACGCTTGGAAAGAAAGGTGGTTTGACAGCAAGAAGAAAAGCAATCTCAATTCTTCAAGATGAAAAAATGACAAAAAAAATTTTCGACACAATTGCTGATCGTTACAGTGATAGAAATGGTGGATATATAAGAATTGTTAAGTTAGGAAATAGGTATGGTGATAATGCGCCTACAGCCATAATAGAATTTGTTGATAGAGATGAAAATGCTAAAGGATTAGATAGCGGTCCTGTAATAGAAAAAAAAGTAACTGAAGAAGAGCAACTTCCTCAAAGTTAATTTTGTCTAATTTTTTATTAGTTGCCGTTGGCGGTTCGATTGGAGCCTCAACAAGGTATATTTTCTATCTAATATCTAAAAATTTACTTTCTCCTAGCAATCTATTTATTAATACTCTTATAATAAACATTATAGGCTCTTTTTTAATTGGCTACTTTATTGTTTTGCTTGAGAATAAGATTTTTTCACAAGATTTTATAAAATATTTTTTTATTATTGGGGTTTTAGGTTCTTTTACTACTTTCTCAGCATTTTCACTAGAGACTATTGATTTAATAGCTAATAAAAAATTTTTAATAGCT
>MDSV01001825.1_pt1 | contig 21874 bp, 23 predicted proteins | sample 810851 | NCBI WGS metagenome assembly MDSV01 (sample SAMN05326640, study PRJNA326480) | marine metagenome | isolation source: seawater | place: Atlantic Ocean: North East | collected 2012 | reverse complement strand
GCTCGGCTGAGGTTGTTGGTCCAGATGCCGTTGAGCAATCCAAACGGCGAGTCGTTGGCCAAAGCAAGGGCTTCGGCATCTTCGCTGAACTTGGTGACGGCCAAGACCGGTCCAAACAATTCATCATTGAACAGCAGGTTGTCTTTGTCAACACCAGTGACAACGGTTGCTTCCATGAATGCTCCATCGCCTTCAATCGCTTTACCACCGCAGACAACAGTGCCGCCCATCGCTAAGCCAGCCTCGAGCTTCTCAAGCACTTCAGCACGGTGCGATTGGTGCACGAGGCTACCGATGCGCACACCTTCTGACATGCCCGGTCCAACCTTCCATTTGCCCACTTCAGCAACAACGGCCTCGACGAGTTCGTCGTGCACATCTTCATGGACAATAAGGCGAGATCCCGCCCAGCACATTTGGCCGGCGTTCATGAAGATACCAAAGCAGATGGCCTTAGCAGCATAGCGAAGGTTCGCATCGGGGAAGATGATGTTGGCGCCTTTTCCACCGAGTTCAAGCGTGACGGGCGTGAGGTTCTCACTCGCCTTTGCCATGACGGCTTGCCCTGTTGGCACACCGCCGGTCAAAACCACACCGTCAACGCCGGTGTGTCCAGCAAGGGCATCACCAATCAGGCCACCAGACCCGGTGATCACTTGAAGCACGCCAGATGGGAGGCCAACATCTGCTTCTTCCATTGCTTTGGCCCATGCGATCAGGGACAGAGGGGTCCAAGAGGCTGGCTTTGCGATCACGGTGCATCCCGCAGCGAGTGCTGGGGCAATGGAGCGCAGAGCGAGTTGAAGCGGGAAGTTCCACGGCACGATGTGAACGGTTACACCGAGCGGTTGGCGCAGGGTGTAGTTTAATCGATTTCCAGGCACGGGAATGGTTGTCCCCTCGATTTTGTCTGACAAACCAGCGAAGTATTCCAACGTCCATGCGCCGTAGCGGATTTCGGACAGCGCTTCACGGAATGTTTTGCCGTTGTTGTTGGATTCTATGGCGGCAAGTGCCTTTGCATTGGCGTAGGTTGCCTGTGCCATTTTGTTGAGAATGCGCCCACGTTGTGCAGGGTCCATGTTCTTCCATGAGGAATCATTGAATGCGGCCCGGGATGCTTCGACACAACGGTTGACATCAGCGATGGTAGCTTTTGGAGTTGTGGCCATGACTCCACCCGTAGCCGGGTTAAGAATGTCGGCTGTTGCTCCATCTTCTGCGTCGCACCATGCTCCACCAATCCACATTTGTTCTGCGCTCATGTTCACCTCCAAGCGTTGTCCCCTCAAAGGCATTCGGTTGACCACATGTCAAGCCAAACTGCACAAAGGATGCTTACTGTGGCGCAAAGACTCATCAAGGCACCAGCACCACAGCCACTTATGGCTCGAAAGGTCGGTTTGGGGCAAGACGCTGCTCGAACGCTTGCTGATCGTGCTCCACGTCTGCTTGTGATCGCCGGCGCCACGGGAACTGGAAAGTCCACTGCATCGGTTCAACTTGCGGCGGATTCTGGCTTTGCTCGTCTTTTGTCCACTGATGCAATTCGAGAAATAATGCGGGCGTGCGATGAAGAAAGGACTCAAACCAGTCTTCACCGCTCCTCCTTTTCCAAAGGAGAGTCAGGCGAACCGGTCATCGACTGGCTCGACACCTGTCAAGCGGTCGAGCGGGGGGTGGTTGCTACCATCGACCGTGCCCGTCGAGAAGGCATTGATTTGTTGATCGAAGGCGTTCACATCAACCCCAGTGAACGCTTACTGCGAAGTTGGCGGGAAGCCGGAGGTATTGCCGTGGGGATCGTCATGGCCGTGAGTGAAGAAGAACGGCACAAAGGAATGCTTCGTAGCAGAGACGCCCATTCTTTCCGAAGAGCAGACCGCTATCTTGCTGGTTTTTCAAGAATCCGAGCCATTCAAAGTGGTCTGATGGACCGTGCTAAAATAGCATCCTGGCCCATTGTAGACCTCTCGATGGTGAGCAGCGACACCGACCGAATCAAACATCTTCTCGATGTAGCGTGGAACGATCATCAAAAGCGCTAATCACTCATGAACGATGTTGTAGTCGATCGTTATGGTCAGCATTGCATCACCATCTGAAACACCTAATTCTCCAGTGATTTTGATCGTCGAGCTGTCCAATTCGGTGATTGCTACATCGATCATCTTGACTTCTATGCCCCTGAGTTCTCCATGGTGGAGCATGTCATTGTGAATACCATCCATGGCGATTTGAGCTGCTTCAAGCGGTTCAAGTCCTCCATCGATCCAGAGTTGAGTCCGTGCCTGAGAGAGTTCAGGTAACCCATCAGTGACTTCCTGTGCGGTGATGATGACACCATCGGAGGCCGTGTCATGAGGGAGGGTCAAACCTGCGACTTTGACCCCGAAGATGGCCATTGAGAGCAGGGACATAAGCAGCACGACGCCCGTGGCTAGGAGCATCTGTGCTGCGTCTCTATCTTCTGATTCGTTGAGTGGGTGAGTGCGCATCAAGCAGCACCTCCACGTGCCCAGACATCGAGGGTGACGGTCCACGCGTCCGCATCAACAACCACGAGGTGATGAACGGTTACTGTGCCTCCAGCAGGCGTTCCGGTTCGCCCGTAAGGCGTTGCTACGCCACTGTTTTGCGTCAACCAACAATTGGCTTCCTTTCCAACAGCCATGCTGTCTTGGAGCAGGGTACAGACAGCATCGAGTTCTCCACCGCCAAGCAGCTCTTCCATGCGGTTGTCGCCTTCATTCACCGCCTCGAGTCCAAGGGCAAAACGGACTGCATCATCGCCTGCAATTTCAAGCGACGCATCGTGAGCGACCGATGGAGCATCGGGAACATGCACCCGAATGAGGAAGGTTGCTGACATAAAAAAAAGCCAAAACAACGTCAACATCTCAAGGATGTGAACCTGGGCATCATCATCGTGCTTCATTCAACCACCGAAGTACAGTCCGGAAGGTACGAATGCACCTGAGGAGGGGTTCAAGCCAGGCACTTCAGTGATCCCGATGAGGTTTGGAGTGAACGCCAAGAAGTTGAACACGAGGAGTGAAACGATGATCATCATTCCCGAAATTTTGAATCCAGTGGAGAACCGACCGGTGGCCATCAAGCCAGCCATGGTTCCGTTTCCTACTGCCTGCATGGTCACGCCGTAGTAGAATACTGTTAGGAACAGCAACGGGTCAATGTTGCGAATGGTCATGTTCCCGATGGTCTGGCCACCGCTGTCACCACCATCTTCACCGCTGGAGTTCGAACCAGCAATAGCAGGAATAAACACGACCGCCATGGTGACGATGACACCCAGGAAAACGAAGTAGGATGTCCAAATGACAGCAATGTAAGAACCAATTGCGCGCCGACGTTCTCCTTCAAGGAACTTCAATTCACGTGAATCGTTCGCTGCTGTCACCAAAATATCTGAGATTTTTCCACCAGCACGGTCCGCTTCAGCGATGAGGGCGATCGCTCGTTGGACAAGTGGTGTACCAACACGGTCTGCGAACTGTCGAATCACATCACTGAATTTGATACCCCAGCTGAGTTGATCCGACATTTTCTTGACTTCGTCATTGAGGGCACCATATTCAGAAGTGGCAAGTGTTTGGACGGCGACCGTCATGGAAAGACCACCTTTCCAGTACTCGGCTAAATCTCGCAAAAAGTCAGGGAACTTTTCTTCGACCTCGTTCTTTGCTCCTTCGACACGTTCCCAATAGTAGGATGCCGGATAGAGGAAGAAGAAAAAGGTCATTCCGAAGAAGTTGAGGAAAATGAACGGGTGAATGGCTTTCGGTCCCAAGTTCACCTCCGGGCCGATCCAGTACGATTTGTTGTTCATGTTTGCAGGGATGCCATCAAAATAGTGAACGGTAACGTCGAACGTCACCTTGGATAGGAATTTCCCCTCTTCGTTTGAATAGACGAGGAATTCATATCTCGTATCTGCAGGAATGTTCTCAACCATCAAACCACAATTGTCGTTATCGGGGTTGTTATCATTGTCAGTCGTGCCGTTATGGTAATCGATGATGTCTCCATCTTGGGAACGAATGGCGATGGTGTATTCGGTGGGGACATCAGCGCTGACGCTACAATTCGCCCAAAGTGGCTGAGCTATAGCGACGCCACCCGTTTGTGATGAATCCACGCCAGGCACATCGAAATTTTTGCCCCGCTTTGATACGGAGGTCCACTCTTCATCGGTCCATTCCACCACATCGGGTTTGTCCTTGAGAATTGAACATGATTCATTCGCGGCATAAGACGGCTTCTGGTTGGTTTGGAATTCTGCACCCATACCGTTACCCATGCTGTCTTGAGCGGTGGCCCCACAGTAGAGATTCGTAAACATCGGTTCCCCGTTTGCAGTTGCAATGAAACCAGAATTTGTTGCCCAGATTGCTCCAGCACCAAGACCGAGAAGGATTGACACAAACAGAATGGCGTAGAGTTTCGTGAGTGTCGAATCGTCCTTTGGCAAGTCAAGTTCAACAACAATCTTGTTTTTCTTCTTCTTCGCCATACTTTTCACCTCCTCACATGTCTTGTTCCTTGCTGCTCGTCCACACTAAGATGGCGTAGGCAATGTGAATCATTGGGACGAAGCCCAGCACGATACCATAGAGCATTCCTTCTGACATCTGAGCACCAGAACCTGATACCCAGAACATGATGACCAGCATGACGATCAAAAACAGAGGCATAGCCACTGCGACCACAATGTAAGATTCTGCTAGCAGGGCAATGGATTCCAAAAACATCTGCAACCGGGTTCGGTTTTCACGCATGTAATGCTCTGCACGGTTGAGGAAAAACAACTTGAGTTGTCCACCAGCAGTCAGGGTTCCGACCATGCCTTGGAAAAATTCGGTCAACCAGACGGATGCCGCTCTGTCAACGCTCATTTTCATGGCGGTGATTAAATCGTAACCAAGCAGAACGACGTCCCGGTACACGAGTGCAGCGTCGTCCGCTACATCGCCATAAATGTCCTTGTTCATCGCAAGCGATCTGAAAATTTTGGAAGGGGTGGCGTTTGCTGCAGACATTGCTGCGGTGTAGGATGCGGCGTAAGGAAGGTACTTTTCGATCATAGCTCCACGTCGGTCAGCCTCTCGCTTTGCCCCACCCTTGTTGTATCGGAAAGCAGCGTATGGAATGATGACGCCACCAAGGGCGATGATGATGCCTTTCAGAGCAGGAGGGAACACTTGGTAGGCGAATTCATCGCATCCATTTCCGGGTCGTGTTGGATCGACCAGGTCTTGATTCCAATATTCCCATTCGAAACAGTAGTCGAGGGTTGCAGGGTCTTGGATCGATTCCCAATACGCAATGATACCAATGTCCGGAATGAAGAAGATCGACACGAAGCCCCAGCAAATCAGGGTGATCGCCAAAGTGGTCATGATGGCTGTTGCCAAGTAGACCTCTGGCATCATCTTCATTGAACCCTTGACGAGGTTGTCAGAGAGTTCCTTGTCGCCTCGGGCTCTTTTCTTGACGACGCGACCTAGGATTCGATTGCAAATCCTTTGCCATGTGGTCAAGTCCATCGGTGCTCACTCCTTCCTTTTGCCTCAACGCAATCCGTCAACACGAGCGAGGATTTCGTTTGGTCGCACGTAATATTCAGTGACGATTTGAGACACTTGGTCTGCCTTTCGAATATCGTTGAGCACCATCCATTCGAGGATGCGCTTCCTGGTTCGAAGTTCACGTCGCATGTCGTCTTGTGAATAGTTGATTTTCACCATGATTTTCTCCAAAACGTAGGACTTTCCACTGAAGATGAAGTCGTCTGATGTGACGTCCCAGCGGAACACTTCGTTGGTGATGATCTCCAGAGAGTTCGGGTCGATGCCGACAATCTCCACAAGTTGCTTCGTTCTTCGAACACGCTTTCCATTGATACGTGTTTGAATCTGAATTGCACACGCCTCCAATGCAGGCAGAAGAACACGCGGGATGTCAATTGGCTTGTTTTCAAGTCGGTGAACCAGCGATGCGACCGAGTCGGCGTGGACTGTAGAGTACGCGCAGTGGCCGGTTGCCATCGCTTGGAATAGAACATACGCTTCTGCACCACGAATTTCACCGACAATGATGTATTCCGGTCGTTCACGAAGAGCTGCTTTGAGCAATTCGAACTCACCGATCACGCCGTCGGTTGATTCACCACCGAATCCTTGCCGTGTCAGACCTGGGACCCAGTTCGGCTGAGGGATGTTGACTTCACGGGTTGATTCAATCGAGACAATTTTCATTTGCCACGGAATAAAGATGCACATGGCGTTCAGGGTTGTGGTCTTTCCAGATGCAGTACCGCCGACGAACAGCATTGGGACTTCGTTTTGGAACGCAATCCAAAGATAGGCCACCATCAAGGATGACATGGTTCGGAAGGCAACGATGTCGGCAGGGGAGAACGGGTCGTCCTTGAACCGTCGAATACAGAATGCCGATCCTCTTGTAGAGACTTCTCTCCCCAATTTCATGACAATTCTTGAACCGTCCATCAGCGTTGCATCGAGCAACGGGTCGGCAACGGAAATGTGCTTTCCACACCGTTGTGCCAATTTGATGACATAGGATTCCAATTCTTCATCGGTTTTCCACACACAGGTGGTTTCTACAGATTCGAACTTCCGGTGGTAGGCAAAGATTGGAACGTTTGTTCCGTCGAGTGAAATATCTTCGACGTTGATGTCATTCATCAAAACGTCCATTTCACCATAGCCGATCAAGTCCCGGCGAAGATAATAGAAGATTTTCGACTTGGATTTCTTGTTGATTTTCATGCCATAGGCTTTGATGACCTTGTCCATTGCGGTGCGAATATACGCCTCCGGGTTAGCATCGATTTCTTCGATGTTGGCCGTAAGTGACCGAATGAAGATGTCAAGGATTTCGTCCCGCTGCTCTTGTTCTTTTTTGGTCATCGGGGGCTCGATGATTTGGTAAATGATGTTGAGCGTTTGCTTGTCACGAACAATCCTTGCGAAAGCGTGGGGTGGTAGGACGGGGTACTTGTCTAATTCGTCGTACTGAGCGCGTTGTTTGGCTCGCTGACGCTTGCCACCGCCTTTGTTGTTCTTTCTCGCCATACGCGTACCCCTTGCCGAAGCAATTTATCACAAGTTGTGGCCGACTATAACACTTGGGTGAAAATCAAACCCAAAACCGCAGTCCTGAGCGCCGAAATACCCCCGCCATGAGGTGGGGAAAAAAAGGTGCGAATTTAGGCGTTAAAGGGCGTATTGACGGTACCAATTTTGGCAATCTAGTTTGAAAGATTCCAAGTCTTGGTTGTTATCGATTGTGTGGTTTGCTTCATCGATGATCTGATCCAAACCCCAACCTATTTCTCGTGCGTCTCGAACTTCAAACGACGCTCTATCGCCATCTTCTGAGCGCCCCCGATGTTGAATTCTTGCAAAACGCACATCGGCTGACGCCTGCACTGCTAGGGACTCAAAGCGTTCACCCCAGCGTGCTGAAAAAACAGTCCGTTCCGCTGTGCCGCGCATCCCTTCGATCAGCACCAACCGATGTTTCTGGAGCAACTCATCAACGGCATCGGCAAGGCGAACAGCAAGCACATCTTCACCATACTCGGCGCGAAGTTGAGCTGCAATTTCGCCAAAGATCCCCGGACTTTCTTCCAAACTTCTACGACGGACTTCAGCGCGAACCATATCGCCCATTGAGAGCACGGGAACGCCTTCATTGGCAATGACATCGGCAAATTCACCTTTGCCCGAGCCCGGCATTCCGCAGACGGCAATGACTTGACCCATGTGTGTTGGGCGCTGCCCGCCGCTCATCAAGATACCTCATTGAACGTTGAGTTCACGCTTAATTTGAGAACTCTGCTTTGCCCCATCGTCGGTCCATCAACTTCCAAAGCAAAGCTGAGGCAAAGAGCAAACCGACAGAAATGGCTAGCATGCCCTTGTAGCCTTGTTCCACCATTGTTTGATCGTACATTGTTGAGGTTGCAGCCAACCCATCTTGGCTCGCACGCTCCCACCAGTTGCCGTAGAGCGAGACATCGCCCTGGGTGAATGAAAGCAAAAATAACCCGAGAAGAGGAAGAACGGTACCAAGCCAGAACCAAATCATGATCGAAGCGTCGAAAATCGCCTTATTGGGCCTCAAACCCATCAAAAACGCAGTGAGGGCAACAATGTAAATCGAATTTGCAAACATAACAACGATGCTTGTTGGCAGGGAGGCCCATTCATTGAGTTGCCATGCCATGAGGACAATGAAGATGAGTGAGATCCATGAGGTCGCAAGGAAGTAAACGATGACCTTTGCACGGATGAGTTGAGGGACACGCAGCGGCAAACCGTTCATGAATTCCGGGGAATCGAGAATGGTGAGCCATGAGTAAAAATTGAACCCGAAGAAGCCCAAAAATGGCGCATATGAGAGCAAATTGATTGGAATCGGGGCCTCGGCAAAATCAACCAACCATGCCATGCCGAGCAACACAACGAGGGGCACAGCGTAGGAAACGGTCATCTTCTTGATGGAGCCCGAGCGAAACAAATCGACAAATTCCTTTGCCACAATCAATCGAATTTCACCATCGCCCAAGAAAGCGAGACGCTTGTGAATTGGAAGAAACATTTCCTTCCGCTGCACGACGGAGACATCAAAATCATCGATGATCAATGCGCTCGCAGCAAGCCCGATTATCAGGCACCCACCAAGGGCGCTTGCGGCGATGAGGATGCTTTGGTTTGATTGCACATACAGCCCCCAAAGCACAGCATCCAAATTCAATTGTCCCAGACCTGCAGCCACTCCAAAAGCGACAATGACCAGCGGTCCAACGATGGTGTAAGGTCGCCCTCGCATCCATAACGAGGAACCTAAAAAGGCCACGGCGAGCCCTTGGCCCAAAGTGATGATCATCGCCACCCACGTCCAAGGCAGGCTTGACCATTCGAGCGGGGTGTTGATGCCTTCCGCGCTTTCTAATGCGATTCCCAACGCCATGCCTGCAATCACTGGCGTCAAAATCAACATGACATAGAAGCATAAATCCTTGACGAAGTAGGCGAAATGAGCCACAGAATTTGGAAGGGGTTGGAGTGCTGGAGCGGCGAGAAGGTAATTTTTTGTCCCTGCCCTGTGAACAATTGCATCATGGCCGATAAATGCGAACGTGCCCATGCCCAAACTGAACATCAAAAGAGGAAGGTGTAGAGCGAATCGTAATTCACCCCATGTGAATGTTTTTTGATCAATATCGCTCACCTGAGCGGATGAATCTCCAACCAAAAATTGTAAACCAACAGTGGTTAAAGCGGTGATTAAGGTGAGCAAAAGCGGGAACAACACAATTTGACGTTTCTTTGCAAACTCAATGCTCTTTCGTCCTTCTTCTTTGAACATCACACGAAAAGTTGCGGAAAACGACGCCCACCCTCGAAGCGGCTCATGCAAAAACTGACCCTGAGAAGAGGTGCCTAGAGATGTTCCATCGCCGCCGATGCCTTCGGCAACATCGTTCCACTCGCGAGAAACAATGCTGGCGCCGGGCACGGTTCATTCCTCCTCGCTGTCCTCGTTTTCTTGTGCTGAGTCCTCGGAGCGTTCAACGTCTTCGATGGAACGGCCAACAAGACGGATAAAGACGTCTTCGAGGGTTTCCTCTTCTGACGTTTTGAGCCCTTTGACCGTACCTGCAGCGAGCACTTTTCCATCGTTGATGATGGCCATCCTGTTGCACATTCGCTCGGCCATCTCAAGGACGTGAGAACATAGGAAAATCGTGCCGCCTTCTTTGACATGATCGAGGAGCCATTGTCGGCATTTTCGCTGGTAAATCGGATCAAGGTTGGCGAATGGTTCGTCTAAAAACAGCAACTTTGGCTTGTGGATGAAAGCAGCAGCAAGCATGACTTTTTGCCGTTGCCCCTTTGACAAATCTTTGCACATCGTGTCCCTTTTTTCGTCCAATCCAAACCAGTCGAGCCAATGTTCCACTTTGTTTTGAATGTCGTCGACTCGACGAAGGCGAGCAACAAATTCCAGGAATTCTGTGGGGGTCAAAAACGAAGGTGGCGATTCTGATTCTGGTACGATGCCAATGTTTGCCTTGACCTTTTGAGGATCGGATACAGCGTTCACCCCGAGGACCTCAATTTGGCCTTTGCTCGGGCGGAGTTGTCCAGTCAAGAGTTTGATGAATGTGGATTTACCAGCACCGTTCGGCCCAAAAACACCGAAAAATTCCCCCGCATGGACTTCAACATTAAGCGGATGAAGAGCAATGAAATCGCCGTATTTTTTGGCCATGTCCTTTGCCATCACAAGGGGGGCTTCTGATTCAACCATGCGTTGAGCACGCGGTCATGGTCTTTGTATTCTTGGTTTTGAGTTGATGGAATCGATCTTTGAGCGGTCGGTGAACTGATGAACCTCGGAGCCCTGCCCAAACCATGAGCGCCCCAACAAGTGAAGTGATCCTAATCGAGGAACATCCAATCAATCCGGACCAAGACGTCGGTTCGATTGCACTTGTCACCATCGACCGGCCTGACAAACTTAACGCCCTCAATGCCGATGTCATGTCCGCGCTCAAAGCAATGGTTGCATGGGTCGAATCAACGCCCCATGTACGAGTTGTTATCATCACGGGCGCTCAACCAAACGATCCTCCTGAAGGAAAGCGTGCCAAGCCGAATGCCTTTGTTGCAGGTGCAGATATCACCGAATTTGTCGGTAAAAAAAGCGATGATATTCGTGTCATGTTCGCAGATAATGCAGTTGAGGCATTATGGAATATAAGCAAACCAACAATTGCCATGGTGGATGGTTTTGCTCTCGGCGGTGGGTGTGAAGTGGCATGTTCCTGTGATGTTCGAATTGCCAGCGACCGTTCTCGCTTTGGAACTCCGGAGATCAACCTCGGGTTGATTCCTGGTTATGGTGCAACCCAACGACTGGCTAACCTTGTAGGGTATGGAAAAACAATGGAAATGATCTTCACTGGTGAAATGGTCAGTGCAGAAGAAGCACATCGAATTGGTTTAGTCAACAAAGTCTGCGCTCCTGATGACTTGTTTGAAACTACGATGGCGATGGCACGGCTCATAGGCAGCAAGTCATCGAACACACTCGGTGTTGGAAAAGCGACGGTGCGCGCTGCGCTCGATTCAGGGTTGACAGAGGGCGTTGCGATTGAAGCGGAAGCGTTTGCTTCCTTGTTTGATTCAAAGGACAAAGAGATTGGAGTGACGGCATTCCTCAACCGTTCAACACCTGAGTGGAAACACCAATGAATGGTGTGAGGGGAAACGAGGGCCGAAGCCCCCGAATCCCCGGCTCCCCTCGTCTAGAGGGTGTTTTACGTCAATTGACGTCAGAGGGTGTCGTACTTCCGCCAGTGGCGGCTGTAGCCCTTTTCCTGAGCGAAGGGCCAAAAGTGCCTCATGTGCTTTCGCACATCAGCTCGGTTCTCAAAACTCTTGGGTATGACGTTGATCACTGTTCTACCAGTGACATCGTCAATCACAACGTCGCAACGAACTGCCTTGAGCTGGGTTAGCAACCAGGTGTTCTTGGCTGCCTTTGCGTCATCGTCTGCGCAACACGGCTCGCAAGGTGCTTGCCTTTCAGCAAGATAGCCCGCACGCACCTCGTTGGCGTAGGCTGCCCGCCTTTGCTTGAGCTCTTCCCTTCGTTGCCTTCTCTTATCCTCTTTGGCTTGTTCAACCTCCGAGAGGAAGGTCTTGGTCTGAGGTACCGTCCTTTTGGTGTTCTTCTTTTTATTCCCATCGCCGGGTTCGTGGGCCCGGGTATTCACAACACGCTTACCGGTGTGTCGGTTTCGGTTGTTATGTCGGGGCTTGTGGTGTTTCATAGGTCTCTTTCTGTTCATTTATCCTCCAATCTGCATGTTCCGCAAAATGCCGGGATGGCATTTTACGCCCTGTACCAAATGCTTCGGGCTTGCTTTTTCGAGCAAGTGCCCTACACTCGGCATGTTTTGGGCGCAGATCGGGGGGTCAATTTTCCACGTGAGTTCACCTATGTGTGCTCCTTGAGCATTATGATTACTATTCTACAGTACTTAAAAGAGTCAAGGGGGCTTCCCGTTTCCAGAGCCAAAGACCGTCTTTTATTGTTCAAAATCCAATGACGAGATGCCATCCAATACCGAACACTGCGACATCAGCGCATGCATGTGCAATCCACGCGACCCATACGCTGCGGTAGGTGATGTAAATCCAAGAGAAGATGGCTCCACCAATGAACACCCCTACCGAAGCAATGAGGGCCCCTAACGGGCTAATGAACATCATCAATGCAATCGAATGATGAAGTGTGAATACTCCGGATGAAAGCAGGATAGAGCGCCACTTACCACCGATAAGTTCTTCGAATTTTGAGGTCACGAACCAGCGGAAAACGTACTCTTCAAACACCGAATTAATGAACACCCAGAAGAAAATCGCTCCGGCTAAATTCGTAGCGTTTGTCAATCCAACAGGTTCCAGCAATTCAAGCAAGGTCGCTTTGTCAATCATGAGGTCGCCTAACAACAGGTAGGTTCCAACGATGACAACGATCATCCCCACGCCCAATCCAAAGGAGACCAGCCAACCACCTTGGTTTGCAGGGGACCAAGAAAGTGGTCGCTTTTCGATTTTCAAATGCCAAAAGGCGGGAAGGCCAAAAATCCACAATTTCGTCAAAATAAAGACCACAACAGCCAGCATGCCTGCTTTGAGGACAAAACCTGTCGTGACTGAAATCGTTGGTGCAATGGAGACCAAGACCAAACCAAGCAATGCCAATTTAGCACTGGTTCGACCTTCTTGTTGGTCTGTCGAAATGAGTTCCATTGGCTAAATGTGGATGCTGCACGCCTTGAAGTTTGAGCCAGCGACGGGGCTCAACTGTTCATTTCGTCCTTCAGTGCTGCCAGTGCACCACTTGCTGGGGGGAGAGGAAGGGGCAGGCCACCTGGAAGAGGGAGGGGTGGCAGAGGTTTACCATCAGGATCCAATAACACAGGCAAGGATGGTGCTTCTTCCTTCTTAACTTGTTCAAATCCGCTGTCCAATGGGGTGCGAAGTTTCAAAATTCGTGATTCATCGATACGAACGAAGGTGGCCCCATAGATGTGCCCGGCTTCTGGATTTTCAGGTTCAACCAAAACGGTGTGGCCGTGACCAGGGGTTTGGAGAAGCGCCACGATGTCTTCTCCAGCAGTTTGATCTTCCCACAATTTTGCAGTAGAGGCTCTGATTTCTGCAAGCTGACCCCGGCGCCGTTTTTCGATGCGCTCACGGACTGCTTCATGGGTGATTCTTCGTTGTTTGACCGTCGCTTCAATGTCGGCATCTTCAACCGATTCAGCCGAAACTTCGACGACAAATTCGTCAGCGGTGTGGACGTCTTCCATTTCCAAGGTCACTTCAACGAGTTCTTCTTCATCGTCGTCTGAATCCTCTGCGAGTGCTGCAAGAGCAGCGGCTTTCTTGGCTTCGGCAGCCTGAATCTTTGCAAGTTTCCGCTCGCGAAGCGTTGCTCCATCCATCGGTTCTTCAGTGACCGCTTCTGGAATGTCGAGTCCTGTGTCTTCTTCCTCTTCCTCCGCTTCCTCAACAGCCGCAACTGCAGGCGTCCGAGTTCGTTGAGTTCGTTTTGGTTGAGGCGTGCCCGTGGCGCTGATGAACACCAACGATGCAAAAATGATTGAAGCGACCAGGCCCCAGCCCACTTCGTCTTTGAGTGAACTGGCGAAAGCAATGTAAATCGCAGTGGCGGTGAGGGCGTAACCCCCCGACATCCTCTTGAGAAATACCATGTGCCTCACTGACTCCAAAGTGGCTTAACTTATCATGCTGATGGCAACTGTCGTAGCAAGTCTTCAAGCGCTCGAGAGCGATGGCTGAACTTTTGCTTTTCTTCGATTGAAATCCCACCGAACGTTGCACCGTGTGTGCTCACCGCCCCGTAGGTCCCCGGTGGTAACGGTTCGCCTTCTTCATCAAGATCAGATGGAACGAAGATTGGATCGAAGCCGAATCCTTCGCCTTCGGTGATTTCATGTGCAATCCACCCGGGGCACGCGCCGTTGCCAATGAGAAGTTCTCCGTTGACCCACATCACCGCCACAGCTTTGAAAGCGGCCTTGCGCAAACCTGCGGATTGCACAGGGTCTTCTGAACCAAGATGACTAAGCAAGCGTAAAATTCCGTCACACCTCAGGGTTTGAAGTGCATAGGATGCGTAGACGCCCGGAAAACCGTCCAGTGCCTCGATGAAGAGTCCTGCATCTTCGACGAGAAGCAGATCGTTTGGGTGCTGCAAGAAGGGGATTGCTTGTTCGATTTTTGACATGGCAACATCGGTCAAACTTTCGGCCTGTGGTTCTATGACGCTGCCTTCAGGTACCACAAGTTGCTTGACATCATAACCGAGTGGTTGCAGATGGTGTGTTGCTTCTTTGACCTTTCCTGGGTTTCCTGTGAGAAACCAAACGGTGCGTCCCATGGCTTGCCGAGGGGGTGCGGGCTTTGAGATGTGCGCCTCAAATCATCGCTCATTCCCCCATCTTTCCGGCAGACTTGTTAGGTGAGATGTCGCCCAACAACCATGCTCCAACAGATTGCCTTGGTTGCCCTTGGGGGAGCGGTTGGTGCTGCTTTACGCTACGTTGTTGGTGAATGGCTAAGCAGCGATGGATTTCCATTTGCAACGCTTAGTGTCAATCTGGCGGGCTCTTTTCTTCTCGGATTGCTCACCGTTGGCATAGCCCAAAATCTAGTTTCGACCGACATGGCCCTGATTGTTGCAACAGGTGTTCTTGGGGCGTTCACCACCATGTCGACCTATTCAGTTGAAACCATCGAACTCTTCGATCAAGGAGAATCGGCAATGGCTTTCACATACATTGGATTGACCATGTTGATTTGCCCCCTTCTTGCCTTTATTGGTTGGAAAGCAGGCGAAGTCTTGTGGCTATGAGTGCCCACCCATCGCGCGGCATGGGTTTATGTAGAGCATCATTGATGGAGATGTGAAGGTTGAGCGGAGATGAAATCTTTCGTAAGACCTAAGAGATGAGACCATGGCTACAAACGCATTAATTGACAAACTAAACGAAGCCCTTGGATGGGAATTGAGGGCGATTAACATGTACGCCCATTATGCTGCCAACGTCAAAGGCATCCACCGTCTACAACTTTCACCGATGTTTGATTCTGAAGCGACCGAATCTCTGATGCATGCGAACACCGTTCGGATGTCCATTGTCAAGTTGCAAGGCATTCCCGTAACTGAAAGGAACCCTCACCCAATCACGCACACAACTAATTATGCAGAGATGCTACAATTTTCTCTTGAAACTGAATCTCAAGCTGCGGCCGTATATGGAGAAGTTATGATTCAACTCGAGCAAGCCGCTGACCAAGATTTGAAAGACGCCATTGAACAAATTTACCTCGCAGAATTGCGAAGTGTGGAAGAATTGCGTCTGTTGATGGAGTAATCAGCCGTGATAGCGCACTCTCGTGCGCACATTCTCCAATCGCTTCAGCACTTCTGAGGCGGTAGGAACTGCGCCTCCAGTTTGCTCTTGGGGCGGGCCTTGACGCTCCTCCTCGTGGCTGTACCCAGTCAGCAGATGATCGATGGCGTGCTCCACATCAGGGTGCGATGCGCCCAAGATTTCATCGATCACGTGCAAATCGATACCAAAGCGTTCGACTTCATAATCGATGACAGCAAGTCCGAAATCAATGAGAAAAGCCTCGCCTTGATCGTTGATCAACACGTTGTTGGTTGACAAATCACCGTGCGTCACCGCAAGGCGGTGGACGTTCCGAATAGCCGCACCAGTGCTTTCCAACGCTGTTCGAAGAAACGCAGGGTCGAGGGTCGGGTCGCGCAGCACCTCGATGAGCGGGCGTCCTGAGATTTGTTCCATGATCATGGTCCCTTGTTCAGGATCTAAATCAAATAAGGCAGGTACTGCAAGGCCAGCTCTGTGCATCCGGACCAACAAACGTGCCTCGCTCATCATTCTGCGGTGGCCTAATCGATGATCCAAATCAGGATGCCTCCAAGCCCTTGGGCGCCTCAATTTTCTGACAGCCGGGCGGCCCATCCACAGGCCAGACCACACTTCAGCCTCGGCGCCGAGGTGAAGGCGTTGCTCCTCTTGGAAGACCATGGAGGGGGGTCTGAGCGCTGGTTTATCAATTCTGCAGATGTGGATTGATTCAAAAAGGAACACTTGGTCGGTCACATGAGTCACCATGACCGTGTCACTTCCTATGTGCTCCGTGGATTTCATGGACACCTCGCTTTCAGTCGAGGAGCAGGCGATCTCAGATCGAATCAATGAACTCAGGGCTCAATTGGGTGACGAGTTGCTGATCCTCGGCCACCACTACCAAAGAGACAGCATTGTCATGCATGCAGATTTCCTGGGCGATTCGTTCATGCTCAGTCAAATGGCTGCTGAATCCAAGGCAAAGTACATCGTGTTTTGTGGCGTTCATTTCATGGCAGAATCTGCTGACATTCTGACCAATGAGGATCAGTATGTGATTTTGCCCAACCTCAGAGCGGGCTGTTCAATGGCTGATATGGCAACGCTTGGTGAAGTCGAGGTCGCATGGGATGAAATCCTGCAACAAACCGGTCTTGCTGATCCAATTCATCGCCCCGATCCAATCGCCCCTGCAAGCCAAGATGAAGCCTGTTTGGTTCCAGTCACATACATGAACAGCAGCGCAGACCTGAAGGATTTCGTTGGCCGGCATGGTGGTATTGTCTGCACGTCAACAAATGCAGCAGGTGCACTGGAGTGGGCTTTCGAACGAGCAGGGCCGAAGGGTTCAGTGCTCTTTTTCCCTGACCAACACCTTGGCAGGAACACCGGTGCAGCAATGGGCATTGATGAAGCACAAATGCCAACTTGGACCCCGGGGATTGGCGCAATGGGTGAATTGGACGGAAGCCGAATTATTCTCTGGCACGGTTTTTGTTCTGTGCATAAGCGGTTTACCGTCGCTCAAGTCGAAGAATTCAGAGCGCGTGAACCAGAGGGTATTGTTGTCGTCCACCCAGAGTGCCCTAAGGCAACCGTGGATGTGAGCGATGCAAACGGTTCGACTCAATACATTCGCAACTTTGTTGCCCAACAAGATTCAGGTGCCAAGATTGCAATCGGTACGGAGATCAACATGGTCGCCCGCCTGGCACAAGAACACCCCGACAAGCACATCGAATGTTTGGACGACGAAATTTGCCCATGTTCTACCATGTACATGATTCATCCAGCCTACCTCATGGATGTCTTGGAACGAATCGTTGATGGCGAAATCCCGAATCAAATCAGCGTGCCCGCTTCAATTCAAGCCGGTTCCTTGCTGGCTCTTGAACGCATGCTTTCCATCAAGAAATGATGCTCACTCTTCTTCTGAAATGGGCCTCGTAGCTCGTTCTGATTGACGTTGGTAAGCGTAGACGAAAGCCAATAAGAATACCGACAACAATCCAATTTGCATGATTATGTTCGAATACACGGTAAATTCTGGAGTCCAGCTGTGAATATGAACGGTGATCAGGCCATTTTCATCTTCTTCAAAATACACCAGATGATCTGTGAGAACTTGCGGGCCAAACTGATGGAGTTCATCTGAGGTGAGGAGCATTGTTTGATTCTCAGTCAAATTGAGGAATTGAATTTCGCCATCCATGTATTTTGCTTGAGGGCGAGTGGGGTCCAAATGGTCCCGAATCGACCAGGCCAAGATTCCGTTGTTGAGGGATGGGTCACTGACCTGATATTTCGGATCGCTTGCCAGCCATTGTCCATCGCTGCTTCGGTTGTAGATGACCAACCTGTCTGTTGCGGTAACGTTCACGGTTGCAACCAAGTATTGCTCATCAAACACGATGTTTGTGATCGTCGCATTTGACATGTTCACCTGTGTGCCCCAAGCGTTCAACACCTGGTCTTGTTCCACAGGGGCTGTTGCGTTGATTTCTTTGATTGCAATTGACCCAGTGGCTCCAATTCGTGCGAAATGCACCGTGGTAGGTTCGTCTTCATAGACCAAAGCCAGTTCCAATTGAGCCGCCTGTACGTGGAGAATAGAACGTTCGCTCAGCCCCATCTCGATGGCCATCCCGTTTAGATCCATGGCGCTGATTTCACCATCGGAGAGCATGATGATGTATCCACTGTTTTGTGAGGTCGTGAGCAGAATTCTGTCCGGCTGTTCTGAGGGGATTTGCAGATCTATTGCGAAACCAGTTTCCGCGTTTTGAACGTTCAAATCAAAGACCATCAAAGCCGTCGAATTCGCAACCACCAAATGGTCCCCTTCCACATCAAACGGTGCATTGAGATCAATGCTTCCGTTCAGCACTTCAATTGGCTCCTGATCAAGATCACTCAAGTCATGAATAAGCAACACTGCGCCGGTACTTTTGCTGTCGATGGTGGCCATCCAACCGTCTGCTGCTGCAACATCCTGTGGGGCTTCAACGCCGCCAGCCGGTAGGCTTTGGTGGCTCAATTCCCATGTGATCACAGCGAACAAGACAATGAAAATGGCCAACACAATGGTTCCAGTTTCCCTACTGGATGGTTCTCTGTAGCGTGAAACGAATTGTTCAATCCGACTGAATGCGATGCTAAGAGCCTTCTTTGGATTGGTAAGCACAGTCACCACTCGAGAGTTGATGGTCCGCTCATCAAAGATGCTCCACCACTTTTCCGATGTGCGTCCGGCAAGTGTGACCGCTAAGCTCGCAATCAATACGCCGCCAATGATGTCGATGAACCAGTGAATTCCGAGGTAAATAATTGCGAATGCAGTCACAACGATGTAGACGAACACTAGAGATCTGTATCGGTTCCATCGACGATCTTCATCAAACCGAGTCAGGCACAGCCATACAGCGAAAGGAATTCCTATGTGAAGGGAGGGAAAGCCGTTGGTGAACGGATCGATTCGACGGAACCAATCTGCGATTTCAGGCGTTAGATCGTAGGCGAGGGTCTCCATTCCCGGAATGTAATCGCCAGTCACCCGGACGTTGAAAAACAAGTAGAACGGTATGGCGAGAATGTACACCCAGGCAAGGGAGAGGGTCATTCTGTCCGCAATCCAGCGGTCATCGAAGAAAGCAAAGTAGAAAATTGAGACGTAACAAATGAACATGAATCCAGCGACATAGAAATGCGTCAGTGCTGCTGTGAGCCAAGGTGTTTCGAATGCCAATTGTACATCATAAGCGAGCGTGCCTTCCACTGCAAAGATCCAGGGGGTCATATCAAGGCCGGTGTTGGCCATGATGATGCGGTCAAGTTGATCGAGCATATCTTTGGAATTGTAGATGATCATCACGATGATGACGTGGACCCAATACCGGCGAATGAAGTCGATGAAGGTCGGTAGAGTTAGATTCATCCAAGGTTGCTTGAACACTGGAAGCAACAAGACGCCAAGAGCCAAAGCGCTCACCATCCATGTCAGGTAAATACCGTCCATCCTTCGACCTCCAACCCGTGTGGGGTTGGGTTGGCTTCATCAAACCCTCGTCGACGATGAGGCTGAAATGTGAATTGTAAGACTCACCAAGCACCGTGGACATAAGGTCGTCCATTATCGGGGTCGCGACGATTTGCCAAGTCCCAAATGCGTTCAAATCGATAGATACCACTTGAACAACCAGTCGACCACTCGAAGCCCAGGGCGTAATTGCCAACGGTCCGAACCTGCGGTTTTTCTTTTGGATGCGCCTCAACTTGCCGGCGCAAAGTTTTGCTTGACTCGTCTTGATTTCGCAGTGGGGAGCATTTTGCACAAGGGCACGCATGACGAAGATCGTCGTATGTTATTGTGTAATTTGAGCCGTCATCGTAGGTGAGGGCGACATCGACCTCTCTGCGTTCGAAGCGAGTGAGGGTTGGCATTTCTTCGCTCATGGAATCACCTCAAATGATTTCCAAGCCGGGGCCTGAACCGTCGACAATTTGACTTTGAAGTGCAGCGACTACCTTTCCGAAAGCTATGGCTGAAGGCCCTTCTGGTTCACTGACAATGCGATGCACGCCGTCATCGCCGCCACGAACGAATCCCGGGTCAAATGGTAAGGCGCCAAGGAATGGCACTCCAAATTCTTCTGCGGTGGATTTTCCGCCACCTTCTTTGAAGATGTCAATGGTGATGGAAAAGTTCCCTTCCCCATCTGTGTTGGCTTTGAGGGTTTTTCCTGCTGGTCCAGCGATTTGGACCTCGCTGTTTGGCGACGCCTTTCCATTGATGGTGTACCCGCTCATGTTCTCAACAACCCCGAGCACTGGCACTTTGAGTGATTCAGAGAAGGTGATGGATTTGCGACTGTCTAGCAAAGCAACATCTTGTGGCGTTGTGACGATGACCATGCCATCGATGTCGGGCAAAGACTGGGCGACTGTGAGTGGCTCGTCGGAGGTGCCCGGAGGGAAATCGATGATCAAGTAATCGAGGTCGCCCCATTCCACGTCCCCAATGAACTGCTGAATTGCTCCAAGCTTGATTGGGCCACGCCATACTACAGGTGTGTCTTCGTTATCGAGCAGGAAAGCCATGGAGATGACCTTGACACCCAGATGGCCTTGTGCGGGATGTATACGCCCGGATTCAACATGCAGGCGTCGCCCGTCCAATCCCATCATCTTAGGGACATTGGGTCCGGTAATGTCGATGTCAAGGATCCCAACTTTGAGTCCTTGTTGAGCCAATGCCAAAGCCAGTCCTGTTGACACAGTTGACTTTCCAACCCCACCCTTTCCAGACAAAACCATGACCTTGTGCTTGATTTTCTTGCCGATTTCTGCCATGGACATCTTTCGCTTCATCTGAGCGTAGGCCTGTTCCATCTGCTTCTGTTCTTGAGGGGACGCCTCGGGCGGTGCTTCGCCACTGTTGGCTCCGTGCTGAGAGATCGGTGAATCGGACATGGCCTTAGGACTGAAAGGGCCTACTTCAATCCACCTTTCATTCATTGAATCATTTGTTCCACTGATTTACTATCAAATGAACCGTAAAAGTGATCGCTAGGAAGACGCCTGAAAGGACCACGTTGAATGTTTGATCGGCATAGGCGTAGGCCAAGCCGAGGCTCAAAGGAAGACTCACAGCAAATCCAACATTGAATGCCAATCCCTTCAGCTCACCATCGTTCCCTCCAGCAAGCCATGCTACGACCGGCCCCATGCACAAGGTCATCATGGTGAGAAAAATCGCAATGCTTCGAAAGAGAACATCATGCCCGTTGGCCGCCGCGAAGATGTGACCTACGAACGCTGCAATGTAGACAAAGCCTGCCAGGACGGCCCCCTTGGTGACGCTGGTTTGCCCGGCCATGTGGTCCCCAACCATTGCTGGTTTGAGAACGCTCTTATCGCATCTATGGAGGTGGGCTTAATACCCCTTGATGTGTAGGAACACTATGCGTCTCTTGTTCGTGTGCGTGGGCAACTCTTGTCGATCTCAAATGGCTGAAGGCCTTGCTAGAGCTATGGGCTACGAGGCGGATTCTGCAGGTACCACGCCGGCTTCATCTATTGCCGTCAATGCTGTCAAAGTGTTGGAAGCCCGTGGTATTTCCACCGAGGGTATGCACCCTAAGAGCGTCGACTTGTTCACTGCAGATGGGTATGATTACGTTATTTCCATGGGCTGTGGCGTGGAATGCCCTGCGATGAAAATCGATCAAGATTGGGGACTTGATGACCCGGTTGGAGGCCCCCTTTCACAGTATGAAGCAACGGCTGATGAGATTCAACGACGCTTGAATTTGTTGTGAAAAGAGCCTCGGAGTATGG
>MDSV01046806.1_pt1 | contig 21876 bp, 20 predicted proteins | sample 810851 | NCBI WGS metagenome assembly MDSV01 (sample SAMN05326640, study PRJNA326480) | marine metagenome | isolation source: seawater | place: Atlantic Ocean: North East | collected 2012 | reverse complement strand
CAAAATAACTAAGATCTAATGTTACCCTTTGATTGATAAAAGATTTTTCAATTCCAACATCCCAGCTTTCTCCAGTTTCTGCTGTATTTTGTGTTGATTGCTGCCAAGCCTTATGCATTTCATAAAGAGAAGGAAATCTAAAACTTGTTCCATAAGATGATTTTAGTTTAGTTGATTTATCATCAAACAGATAAGCTAATGTAACTCTATGACTATCTTCATTGCCTGCAGTATTATGTTTGTCAAATCGTGATCCTAATGTTGCATAAAGATTTTTATTAATTCTGCTTTGAAAATCAATATATTTAGAAGTAATTTTTCCATGGTGTTTAGTGTCGGCTTTATACTTTTCCCAGTCCAATTCATCATATTCTTGTTCAAAACCAAATGTTACACTGTTATCTAGATTCATATTATAAGAACCTGAATATGAAAAAGTATCTCGAAACCCATAATAAAAATCTTCTTGAAAACCTGAGCCCCATTTACTGTAGTTATCATAAGCTCTGCTGGAGTAGTAATTTGCGTATGTAAAATTATTAGTAAATTGAGGATTTGGCTTATAAATTAAACTTAAACTTCCATTAGATTCTTTAGAATGCTCAGTATTATCATCTGGGCATGATGTACAGCTCGAAGTATCAGCACCATCATATTCTAAAAATGTATCTGCAAATCTAAAATGACTTTGAAATTTTAAAATGTCAGAAATTTTACGTCCATAATTTGCGACAATAGTTCCATTCCTATAAGTATCTGTCTCATCATTATCTGACATTGCAGATATCCCTTCTGTTTCAAATCTTTCAATTCCAACATAAAAATCATTTTTATCATCTGCTCCCGCTATAGAACCAGCAATGTTATAAATAGAATTGGATCCACTATTAGCTGAAAAACTTTTTTGTATTCCGGGTTTACCTCTTTTTGTAGTTATGTTTATTGTTCCTCCCATAGCTCCACTACCATAAATTGAGCTCTGGTTTCCTTTTAGTATTTCAACTCTTGAAATTTGATTTTTTAAAAGATCATCAAAATAATAATCATTACTAACTGTACTTGGGTCGGACATTTTAACCCCATCAATGTAAACTGTAGAATACCTTTTTGGCAGACCTCTCAATTGAATGCCTGAAGTTGTTCCATATCCACCACTTTGATACCCATTTAAACTTGGAGAACCAAAATTTAAAACGTCACCAAGAAAATAATCACTTGAATTATTTATTTGATTTTCATCATAAATAACCACTGAACTTCCTACTGTTGCAGTAGACTGCGCCTTTTTGCTTGGAGCAATAACAATAATTGGTATATCTGCGGCTAAAGCTTGATTAAAAGGAAAAATTAAAATTAATATTAATACTAATATTTTTGTTTTTTTAAAAAACATGTGACACTCCATTGTTATTAAGGCTTACGCCTTAATGGTTAAAGTTATGCCACTGCTAATTTAACATTGTAGAACTAGACTTTGCCTGGCCATCATTCAACAGGGGACTATACATATTGGCATTCGGACTTATTTGTTTTACCGCTGCAGGAACAGTTAATGATTTTCACATTATTTCCCAATTTGTATTTAATTAAACTTATTTACTTTTTTATCTAAATAGTCAAATATTAATGTGTCACAAATCAAAAATAATCATTTAATTGAAGTAATTAATTCAATTACCAAAAAACCCCTATTTTATAGCTATTATTTTGCTTTACTGTTCAATATTTGAACGCTAGTATGTTCAAAAATTGAACTAAATTGATTAAAATGAAAAACAAACAAGATCATCTTGATATATTAAGAAAAATAAACAACAAGCCAAAATCAACGCAAAGACAATTAGCTAAGGAGCTTGGTTTCAGTCTGGGTAAATTAAACTATTTGTTGAACGCTCTTAAAGCTAAAGGTTTAATTAAAATTAATAATTTTAAAAAAAATCCTAATAAAATTAACTATATTTATGTACTCACACCCAGAGGCATTGTTGAGAAAACTAATTTAACACTTAATTTTATGAAAAAAAAATTAGAAGAATATGGAGAGTTAAAGAAGGAAATAGACAAATAAAATGTGGATTGTAGCAAAATTAAATAATTCTAGTGGAAAATTTTTTCAATCAGAAATTGAAAAAAAATTTAATATTAAAATAAACATTTACGAACCGAAAGTTGAAATTAGCACATATAAAAACAATAAAATTTTTAAACGTCAAAAACCATTATTAGAAAATTATGTTTTTTGTTATCACCAAGATTTTAAAGATATGCAAAATATTAATAAGTTAAAATTTGTTAAAGGATTAAAATGTTTTTTAAATGGGCATCAATCAAATCAAAAACAAATAGTAAATTTTATTAGTTATTGCAAAAGTTATGAAAATAATTTTGGTTTTATAAGTTCAAATTTTTTTAAAAATATTTTATCTAAAAAAGCTCAGTTTATTTCAGGACCTTTTATAAATATGTTTTTTAGCATACTAGAAAAAAGAAAAAATGCTATGAAAGTTCTGATAAAAGATGTTGTAACAATAGTTCCAGATAATAGTAGTTATTTATTTCGAGCTGTTTAAAAATTAAATGTATATTAAAAATAACAAATGTTGAAAAACGTTAAAGTGCGGAGCTATGAGTAAATTAGTTGAATTAAATTTTGAAGAGCATAAAGAAGTTTTAGTTAATACACTTATAAAGCTAGAAAGCAAAATATTGACCGCAGCTGATTTGATAAGTGCATCACTAAAAAATGAAAAAAAAATAATGTGGTGTGGAAATGGTGGTAGCGCTTCGGATAGTATGCATTTGTCCGCAGAACTTCTTGGTAGATTTAACAGAAATAGAAAACCATTAAATTCGATTTCACTAACTTCAGATCCAGCAACAATAACATGTATTTCAAATGATTTTGGCTATAGGGAAGTTTTTGCACGTCAAATTAAAGGTCTAGGGAAAAAAGGTGATGTTTTAATAGTCATATCTACTTCAGGAAATAGTGAAAATATTATTAGAGCTTTGGACGAGGCAAAAAAAAGTAGAATTAAAACAATTTCATTATTAGGAAAAGGAGGTGGAAAAAGTAAAGGCAAATCTACAATAGAATTAATAGTACCATCTCAGACTACTGCCAGAATTCAAGAAATGCATATTCTGATCGGGCACACACTTTGTGAATTAATTGAAAAAAAACTTAAATTATAAGTTATGAAAAAAGCTATTTTTTTTGATCGAGATGGTGTTTTAAATAAAACAAAAATAATAAAAGGTTTACCAATCTCACCAAAAAAATTATCAGAACTAAAAATAAACAATTATGCTACAAAATTAGTTAGAAATGCTAAATTAAAAAAGTACCTTACAATTGTTGTTACTAATCAACCGGATGTATCAAGGAAAAAAATGAAAAAAAAAAATGCCATAAAAATAAATAATTTTATAAAGACAAAACTTAATTTGGATGACCTTTTTGTATGTTATTCAAAAAATGACAAAAATTTTAGACGAAAACCAAATCCCGGTATGCTTCTAGAAGCCAAAAAAAAGTGGGGTATTAATTTTAAAAAAAGCTACTTAATAGGTGATAGAGCAAAAGATATTAGTGCTGGTATTAAAGTAGGTGTAAAAACAATATTTTTAGATAATTCGTATAAAGAAAAAAAAATTAAAAGTTGTGACTTTAGAGTAAAATCATTAAAAAAAGTAATCAATATTATTTAAATATTAAACAAAATAATAAAAAATGCTTGGCAAAGTTCTATTTTTTGGGAGAAAAAAAGATAAAAATGTTATCAAATTGATTACACATTTAAAAAAAAAATCAAAAACTGTAAATGTTATTTATTCAAGCAAACCTAAAGAAAGTTTTAAAAAGAATAAGTTTTTATCCCAAGATTATGATTATATTTTTTGTTTTAGAAGCTTACATATATTAAATCAAAAATTAATAAATAAGGCAAAGTTAGCTGCAATTAATTTTCATCCAAGTATCCCAAAATATAGAGGAATGGGTTGCATAAATTTTGCAATGTATAATAATGAAAAAATTTATGGATCAACTGCACATTTAATTGATTCAAAAATTGATCATGGAAAAATAATAAATGTTAAAAGATTTAAATTATTAAAAAGATATAGTGTTGAAACGCTTTTAGCAAAGACTCATCAATCTATGTTAAAACAAGCAATACAGTTAATAAATTTGTTAAGTGCAAATAAAAAAAATTTAAATAAATTAATAGCAAGATCAAAAAAAGAAAGTTGGTCAAAAAAAATAAAAAATAGAAAAGATTTAGATAATTTTTATAGTATAAACCATAAGATTTCAAAAAAAGAAATAGTAAGAAAAATTAGAGCTAGCTACATACACAACTCTTTTAGACCTTATTCTATGATTGGTAAATATAAATTTGTTTTATTAGAGCCTTATCCTGAACAGGATACAAATGAACAAAAGTATAAAATGTATTATAACCTACCTAAAGATTTAAAAAAAAAATAATATGAAAAGAATTAAAATAAAAAATAAATTTATTGGAAATGATTACCCAATATTTTTTATTGCTGAAGCAGGTGTTAATCATAATGGGTCTCTTAAATTAGCTAAAAAATTAATTGACGTAGCAAAATCTTCTGGTGCAGACGCAGTTAAGTTTCAAAGTTTTTTTGCTGAAGAAATAATTTTGCCAAACGCTCCTAAATCTACATATCATATTGAAACAACTGGCAATGATAAAAAACAAACATGGATGGAGTTATTAAAAACTCAAGAAATTTCCAAATCAATGCTTAAAAAATTAATTAATTACTCTAACAAAAAAAATATCATCTTTTTAAGCACACCTTATGATGAAAAAAGTGTTGATCTTTTAGATAGTTGTAACGTGCCAGCCTATAAAGTTGCTTCAACTGATACAAACAACCATAAACTTTTAATTCATATGGCTAAAAAACGTAAACCAATAATTATATCAACGGCAATGTCTACAGAAGAAGAGGTAAAAGAATCAGTAAAACTTCTTATAAAACATAAAGCCAAGCATATTATTCTTATGCAATGTACTGGGAGTTACCCAACTAAACCCAAAGACTCAAATTTAAATGTTTTAAAAAATTATAAGAAGATTTTTGGAGATAAATGCTTATATGGATATTCTGACCATACTGAAGATTTTATAAATCCTATTGCAGCATCAGCTATAGGCATATCAGCTTATGAAAAACATTTTACACTTAATAAAAAAATGCCAGGTCCGGATCACCGCATGTCACTTTCCCCTAAAGAACTTAAAAAAACAATTACTTTAGTTAGGGAAACTGAATTAGCTTTAGGAAGCTATAAAAAGGAAGTTTTGAAATGTGAGATAGAAAATAGAAAAAAATTGAAAAAAAGTTTAGTTGCCAATCAAGATATTTTAAAAGGTAAAAAAATTAAAAATAATTATTTAACTTCTAAAAGACCAGGTTTTGGTATCGCTCCATCAGATATTTTAAAAATAATTGGGTTAAAAGCAAAAAAAAATATTAAAAAAAATACAATTCTAAAAAGGAGTATGTTTACTTAAAATGAAAATATTGGGAATAAACCATGATATGTATATTACTTCTGCCGCCCTCATAATAGACGGAAAAATTATAGCTGCATGTCCCGAAGAAAGACTCACTAGATCTAAGATGACTAGAGCATTTCCAATTAATGCTGTAAATTTTTGTTTGAAACAAGCTAATATTAAATTAGATCAAATTGACTACATTGCTAATTCTTATAACCCCGCAGTTCACATGAAGAAATTTCATCCTATATTTTCAGAACATAGAAGATTCAGAGGAGATTATTATTATTCAGTTCCTGATTTTTTATTAAACATTGATAGAAAAATTAATGAAGATAGTGACTATTCGTCTCAAAAAATTAGATTAGGTAAAAAAGAATTGAATATCTATTATATTAATCACCATCTTTGTCATGCTGCAAATGCGTTTAATATTTCACCATTTAAAAAATCATCAATATTAACAGCTGATGGAGCGGGAGAAGATGATACTGCCAATTTTTTAATTGGAGATAAAAATAAAATTAAACTTTTAAAAAAAATAAAAATTCCACATTCTCTAGGTTCATTCTATAGTACCTTTACAGAATATTTAGGTTATAAACCGGAGCATGATGAGTGGAAAGTAATGGCTTTAAGTTCGTTTGGTTCTAAAAACAATCGATATTATAAAATTATAAAAAATATGGTTGATTTAAAATCAGATGGTTCTTTTGAATTAAATCAAAATTATTTTAAACAAGTAAACCAGACTTTACCAAATATGTTTTCTGAAAATTTTGTATCACTTTTAGGCAAACCAAAGAAGAAAAATGATAAAATAAATAAAAAAGATTATGAAATTGCAGCAGCGATGCAACAAGTCTTTGAAGATACTGGCTCGCACATGCTCAAACATTTGTATAAGAAAACTAATAACAAAAATTTAGTACTTTCAGGTGGCTCATTTATGAATTCTGTATTTAATGGAAAAATCAAAAAGCTATCTCCATTTAGTAAAGTGTGGTTATCATCATGTCCTGATGATAGTGGTCTATCAATTGGTGCAGCTTTATATTTATATAATAATATTTTAGGGAATAAAAAAAGATATGAATTAAAACATAATTTTTTTGGACCAAGTTATAAAGCAGACAAAATAAAAGAAGACTTAAAAAAATATAAAGTCAATTTTGCTTATAAAAAAAATATTACAGATGTAGTGAGCCAAGAAATAGCAGAAGGTAAACTAATAGGGTGGTTCCAGGGAAAAATGGAATTTGGTCAAAGAGCGCTTGGCAATCGATCTATTTTAGCCGACCCCAGGAAAATAAGCTCTAAAGTTAGAGTAAACCAAGCAGTAAAATATAGAGAAAATTTTAGACCATTTGCGCCTGCAGTACTAGATACGTTTGCACATGAATTTTTTGATTTAGAAAAAAATGAAAAAATTCCTTTTATGGAAAAAGTTGTTTTAACAAAAAAAAATAAAAGACATATAATACCATCAGTAGTCCATAAAGATTTTACAGCAAGAGTTCAAACTGTAGACAAAAAAACAAATGGTTTGTTTTATGATTTAATTAAAAAATTTTACGAAAAAACAGGCGTCCCTGTACTTTTAAATACATCGTTCAATATAAATGGTGAACCAATAGTTTGTAATCCAACAGATGCAATCAGAACATTTTACTCATGTGGTTTAGATATTTTAGTTATAGGAAATTATATAATTTACAAGTGAAGAAACCAAAAAATATTTTTGTATCAACTACCTTTGCTAAAGATGATTCTAGAATTAGCGATGTATTAAAAATTTGTAAAAAAGAAAAAGTTTTTAATATTGAATTAGGATCAAACCATATTTATGAAAACAACTTTAAAAGAATCATTAATAAATACAATTTTAAATTTATTATACACAACTATTTTCCAATACCCAAAAAAAGCTTTGTGGTTAATATTGCATCACTAAATAAAAAGATTAGGGATCTAAGTTTACAACATATCAAAAAAGCTATAATATTTTGCAAAGAAACTAACTCAAAACTTTACACATTTCATCCAGGTTTTCTTTATGATCCTATTTCTGCAAGTAGATCTAAGGAAAACTATGATTTTATTTGGAGAAATAAAAACTTAAAAAAAAATCGTAATTTAGCTTATAAGCAAATGTTACTTTCTTTAAAAAAAATTGTAAATTTTGCTAAAAAAAAACAAATTAAAATTGCAATTGAAACAGAAGGATCCTTTAAAAAAAAACATCTTTTACTAATGCAAACACCACAGGAATATAAAAAACTTTTTAAATATTTTAGTCCGCAAGATCTAGGCATTAATTTAAATATTGGACATTTAAATTTAGCTGCAAGGGGATTTAAATTTTCAAAAAATAATTTTGTAAACCTGTTAAAACCTTATGTTGTTGCTTTAGAATTAAGTCACAACAATGGAATTGAAGATCAGCATTTACCTTTAAAAAAAAATAAATGGTACTGGAAAATAATTAATGATCCATATTTTTCAAATGTATATAAAATTTTAGAATTTAGAAATACAGATATTAAAAAAATAAAAAGGGTAATTAGTTTTTTCAAATAAAAATGTCAAGACGTATTGGAATAATGCAAGGAAGATTGTCAAAACCAATTAATGGAAAAATTCAATCTTTTCCTGCAAATACATGGGAAAAAGAGTTTCATATAGCCAACGAAATTGGCTATCAATTAATAGAGTGGGTTTTGGATGATAATATAAAAGAAAATCCAATAGTAAATAAAAACCTATTTAAGAAAGTTAAAAACATAAAAAAAACAACTGGGATAGAAATTAATTCAATATGTTGTGATTATTTTATGACAAACTCTTTATCTAAACATTCAGAATCTTATAAAGAAAAAAATTTGGAAATTTTAAATTTCTTGATAGAGGAAAGCTGTCCTGAAAATAATATTAAAATCATAGATCTGCCTTTGGTAGGAAAAGAAAGTCTTAAAAAGAGAGAAATTGCTGAAGATTATAAAAATTTATTAATAAATTTAGAAAAAAAAATTATTGATAATAATTTAATGGTTTCACTAGAAACTGATTTAAATCCTTCAGAACTTAGAGGTTTTCTGCAAAATTTTAATAAAGAAGCAATATCAGTAAATTATGATACTGGAAATAGTGCATTTTGGAAATTTGATACCAAAGAAGAATTTTTATCATACGGAAATTTAATTTCAAATGTTCATATAAAAGATTGTACGCCAAAAGATTATACAGTGGAGCTTGGAACTGGTAATGTTGATTTTAAAGAAGTATTTTCTCTTTTAAAGCAAAATAATTATAAAGCAGATTTTATTTTGCAAGCAGTAAGAGGAGAAAATGATATAGAAATTGCAAAAAAACAATTAAAGTTTACGAAAAAATATGTTTTAGACTACATCATATGAATTTAAATTTAAAAAATAAAAATTTTATAATATCAGGGTCGAGTAGAGGTATAGGTTTTAAAATAGCTGAAAATCTTTTAAGTGAAGGTGCTAGAGTAGTAATTACAGGAAGATCAAAAAATTTAATAAGAACCCAATTTAAAAAGCTTTCTTTAAAGTTTAATCCTCGAGTTTCGTTTGTTCATGGCGATATAAAAAACAAAATCGTATTAAAAAAAATTGACAAACTTATAAAAAAGAAATGGAAAAAATTAGATGGAATCGTAGCAAACGCTGGGTCTGTTAAAGAAAAAATTGATTTATTTTCATCTGAAAAAGATTTTCACTGGTATCAGGAAAATAATTTTTTACCAGCTTTTAAATTTGTAAATTACTTTTTAAAACAAATAAAAAAAAGTCAAGGATCAATAGTTTTTATCTCATCAATCGCTTCCTTAAAAGATTTGGGGGCACCATTTGGTTATGCATCTAGTAAATTGTCTATAAACTTTTATTCAAAATTATTAGCAAATAGAGTTGCTGAACATAATGTTAAAGTAAATAATATTATTCCCGGAAACATATATTTTAAAGGAGGCAATTGGGATAAAAAAATTAAAAATAATTCTAAGAAAATTAAAAAAATGATCAAAACTAAAGTTCCTCTTAAAAGGTTTGGTAAACCAGAGGAAATTGCAGATTTAGCAACATTTTTGTTGTCTTCAAAATCAGGATTTATCACTGGATCAGAAATTATAATTGATGGTGGGCAAGTAATAAAACAATGAAAAATATTTTTGATATTAAAAATAAAATAATAATTATTACAGGTGGAGCAGGTTTTTTAGGATCTGAGTTTGCTATGGCAATGTCTAATGCAAGAGCAATCCCTGTAGTTTTGGACAAAAATGATCAAACCTTGGAATCTTTAAAAAAAAAATTTATTAAAAAAAAATATCGCGGTGAATTTATTTCAGTTGATATTAATAATGAGAGAAAAGTTAATGAAACGATTAATTTTATTATAAAGAAATATAAAAATATAGATTGTTTGATTAATGCAGCAGGCTTTACTGGACAAGACTTGCAGAATAAAAAAAGTAGTTTTTTTGAAAAATTTGAAAATTACGATTTTAAAATTTGGAAAAAATCAATTGATGGAAATTTATCAAGTAATTTTATTGTCACAAAATCAGTTGCAAAACATATGTTAAAAAACAAAAAGGGATCGATAATAAATATTGCTTCAGATGTTGGTATCATTTCACCCGATCATAGAATTTATCAAGCAAATAAAAAAATCAATTACAAGGGTGTTGATTTTAATACGCCACTTTCATACTCAGTTTCAAAATCTGGAATTATTTCCATGACAAGATATTTAGCTACGTATTGGGCAAAGAATGGAATTAGAGTTAATTGTATTTCTCCAGCTGGAGTTTATAAAAAGCATAATAAAAAATTTGCGCAGCAGCTAGCAGAAAGAATTCCATTAGGAAGAATGGCCAAACCACATGAGATAAATGGTGCCATAATTTATTTATGCTCTGATGCCTCATCTTTTGTAACAGGCCATAATCTAGTTGTAGATGGTGGAAGAACCATTTGGTAATTAATTCAAATAAAATCTAAAAATGAAAAACGAAAATTTGGCTCTAGTTATTCAAGCTAGAATGGGATCAACTAGATTTCCAGGTAAATCAATTAGCAATTTATGTGGCAAGACAATGTTAGAAAGAATTCTACAGAGAGTAAAAAAAGTAAAGAAAATAAAAAATATTATATTAGCTACAACCAAAAAAAAAGAAGATGATATTTTAGTGAAAGTTGCTAGATCAAAAAATATTCAAATATTTAGAGGTTCTGAAAATGATTTAGTAGATAGATATTATCAAGCAGTAAAAGGAAAAAATATTGGACATATTTTAAGATTACCAGCAGATAACCCAATTCCTGATCCCGCTGAGTACAATAGACTGATAAATTATCACCTGAAAAAAAATAATGATTTTTCATCAAATATTTGCAATTTTATGGGTAACAGATATCCAGATGGAATAGGCGTTGAAATATTTACAATAAATTCACTTATGAAAATATGGAAAAATGAAAAAAGAAAAAAGTTTAGAGAACATATTGCTTTAAATTTTTATGATTATAAAAAAAACAAAAAAAATAAAAAAAATGATTTTAAAGTAGGTACTGTTAAATGCCCTAAAAAAATAGCACGCCCCAATTTAGTTTTTGATGTAAATTATCATAAAGATTACATTTTTATAAAAAAGATTTATGAACATTTTTTACCAAAAAAACTTTTTTTTTCTACAAGAGATGTAATAAAATGGTATGATAAAAAATATTATAATAAAAAGGAAATAAATTGAAACAAAAAGAATCAAAAAGATTAGTATATTTTAATGGAGAGTTTGTTCCCGAAAGTGAAGCTCGTGTTTCTATTTATGATTCTGCTTTAATGTTTGGAGATATGGTATTTGAAATGACAAGATCATTTAATGGAAAACAATGGAAACTCAGAAGACACTTGGAGAGATTATATTCTGGTATTAAAATTTTAAGAATCCCTCTTAAAATGACAATTGATGAAATGGAAAAAGCAGTAATGCAAACTATTGAAAAAAACCAAAAATTTTTTTCGAAAGATGATGAACATAGAATTATGATTGACATTTCAAGAGGGCTGCTTTCCATTTACGAGGATATAGAAGGAATAAAAAAAGGACCGAATGTAATTATTGCAGATTTCCCCTTAAAGTGGACAGTTCAAAACTGTTCTCATTTATATGATACTGGAATAAATCTTCATGTAACTTCTCAAAGAGCTATACCTTCACAGCTGATGGAACCAAAAATTAAAAATAGGAGCAGACTATTTTATTTAATGGCAAACATTGAAGTTTCAATGATTAAAGGTGAAGATAACTGGGCATTACTCTTAGATACAAACGGGTATATCGCAGAAGGTTCTGGAAGTAATTTTTTTATGGTTAAAAATGGGAAAATATATACTCCATACGGAAAAGATATTTTAAGAGGTATAACAATGGAAACAATAGTTAATGAATTAGCTCCTAGCTTAGATATACCAGTTATTGAAAAGAACATTGAACCATTTGATGTTTACGAAGCTGATGAAGTGTTTTTAACATCAACTCCCTTCTGTATTTTGCCAGCAGTTTCATTGAATAAGTTAAAAATAGGAAGTGGAAAACCAGGTAAAATTACAAACTTACTTCTTAAAAAGTGGAGTGATAATGTAAAAGTTGATATTGTCCAACAAATTAAAGATTGGGATAAAAAAATAAAAAAATCTAGAGGTGTTACACCTTATAAATTTGGTGGTTCGAACAATAATTCTTTAACAATGGATATTGCAGAAGATTAAAATCTTCATGATAAAAATTTTTGAACCTTATCTTGATAAAAGAAAAATAAAATCTTTTTTATCAAGAAGTATTGACGCTAATTGGATTTCGAGCCAAGGCGAATTCATAAGTAAATTTGAAAAAAAAATTGCTAGCTTTCATAGGGTTAAGTATTGTGTGGCAACATCAAGTTGCACAACCGCATTACACCTAGCTATTAAATGTTTAGGTTTAGGAGAGAAAGATGAGATAATATGCCCCTGTTTAACTTTCATTGCACCCGCAAACATGATTGCGCTGTCAGGAGCTAAACTAGTTTTGGTAGATATAGATCCAGAAACATTGACTATCGACTACAAAAAAATAGAAAAAAATATTACCAAAAAAACCAAAGCTATTATGGTAGTGCATCAGTTTGGTCATGCAGCACATATGGATGAAATTCAAAAAATTGCAAAAAAACATAAACTTAAAATTATAGAAGATAATGCCGAAAGTATTGGAGGAAAATATAAAAAAAAACTTTTAGGAACAATTGGAGATGTTGCAACATTGAGTTTTTTTGCAAATAAAATTTTGACCACTGGAGAAGGTGGTGCCATTTTAACAAATAATAAAAGTTTGGCGAATAACTGTAGAGTTTTGAGGGATCACGGAATGTCTAAAAAAATTAGATACAAACATATTCAACTTGGATACAACTATAGAATGACCAACCTTCAGGCCGCTGTAGGTTATTCTCAAATTAATAATTTAAAGAAGATTTTAAAAATAAGAAATATACAAAAAATATTTTATGAAAAAAATTTGAAGAATATAAAGCAAATTAAATTAAGAAAGTTTAAAAATTGGACTAAACCAGTTCATTGGTTAATGACTATTTCTTTAGAAAAAGAAAGTATTAAAAAAAAATTGATCAAATTTTTAAAAAGTAAAAAAATAGACTCCAGGCCCATGATATTTCCCGTAACCGAAGGTAATCATTTTAAAAAGTATTACAACAAAAAGAACTTTCCCAATTCTTATGTAGCTTCTTCTCTTTCATTGCACCTACCAAGCTCCACTGGTTTAAAAGAAAAAGAAATTAAATATATTTGTGATCAGATAAAAATTTTTATTAAAAAAAATTATAAAAATAATATTAATTAATGATTATTTCAAAAACACCATTTAGAATTTCTTTTTTTGGAGGAGGAACAGATCATCCTGAATATTATAATAAATTTGGTGGGAATGTTATTGGAACAACTATTGATAAATATTGTTACATTAGTGCTCGTTACTTACCTCAAAATTTTCTTCACAAACACCGAATCTCATGGTCATTAAACGAAGATGTGCATAAAGTTCGTGATATTAAACATCCGACTGCAAAAGCAATAATAAAGTATTTAAAAATTAATAAGGGGCTTGAGATATATCACTCTGCAGATTTACCAGGACAAACTGGTATTGGTTCAAGTTCTTCTTTTTGTGTGGGATTATTAAACTCATTAAATACTCTTTTAAAAAAAAATTCTCTTTCAAAAGAAAAATTGTCCCGACTATCAATATTTTTAGAGCAAAAAATTATGAAAGAAAGTGTAGGGTCACAAGATTCTGTATGGGCTTCATACGGAGGTTTTAATAAAATAAGTTTTTCTAAAAAATCAATTAAGGTTAGTAAATTAAAAATATCTAAAAAAAATATCAATAAATTGGAAAGTAATATAATTTTATTTAATACTTTATTACCTCGATATTCTTCAGATGTTGAAAAAGTAAAAATAAAAAGCTTAAATAAAAAAATAGATTTTTATCATGAAATGAATTCATACGTACAAAGATGTGATAATATTTTAAAATCCCAAAACTCAATAGATGATTTAGGATTTTTATTTAACGATTACTGGCAACTTAAAAAAAAATTATCTTCAACTGTTGTTAACAATTATTTAGAAGAAATATATAACGTAGCAATAAAAAATGGGGCATATGGAGGAAAAATTTTAGGAGCAGGGGGAGGTGGATATTATATGTTTTATTGCCCTATCAATAAGCAAAAAAAATTGATAAGAAGTCTTTCAAAATTAAACTCACTTAAAGTTAAGTTCAGCAATGCAGGAAGTAAAATAATTTTTAAAAATACAAAATGAAAAAAATTTTAATTACAGGTGGGGCAGGTTATATAGGATCTTATTTAGTTAAAGAGCTTTTAAAGCTAAATTTCAAAGTAACAATCATTGATAATTTGATGTTTAATCAAAATATATCTGTTGAAAATAAGTTTAATAATAAATTAGAATTTATAAGAGGAGATGTAAGAGATAATAATCTTGTTAAATCAATTGTTAAATCAAAAGATGTTATTATACCTTTAGCTGGAATAGTTGGTGCACCTCTATCTGAAAAAATGCCAAAAGAAACTGTGGAAATAAATTTTGAAGCTATTAAGTATTTGACATCAATTGTCTCAAAAGAACAAATAATATTAATGCCTGTTACTAACAGCGGATATGGAATAGGTAAAAAAAGTAGCTATTGTGATGAAAATTCACCACTAAATCCAATTAGTTTATATGGAAAAACAAAAGTTGATTCTGAGAAAATAATTATGGAAAGAGAAAATAGTGTAAGTTTTAGGTTAGCAACTGTATTTGGTGTTTCAGAAGGGCGTATGCGTACTGATCTTATGGTAAATAACTTTACTTATTTAGCTTGTAAAAAAAAATATTTTAAACTTTATGAACCAGAATTCAGAAGAAATTTTGTTCATTTATCTGATGTAGTAAAAGCTTTTATATTTTCATTAGAAAATTATGAAAAGTTCAAAAATAATATTTTTAATTTGGGATTGAATAATGCCAATATTACAAAAGAGGAGTTATGTAAATTAATTCAAAAACAAATTCCAGAATTTGTTTATGAAATTTCAAAAGATGAGAAAGATCCAGACAAAAGAGATTATTTTGTTTCTAATGAAAAACTTAAAAAATTTGGTTTTGAAGCTGAATTCTCACTTGACAGAGGTATAAAAGAGTTAATCAGCTACTACAACAAATACAATTAAGCTACTTAAAATTATCAATATTTGACATGAACAAAGAAAATTTTTTCTTGGTATCTTCCTCAATAAAATCACTTTTTCCAAAAAAAGAAAAAAAATTACTAATGCTTGGAGAGTGGTGCAAAACAAATTTAAGTGAAGATTTTTTAAATAATTACAAAATTAGTGTATTACCTTATCATTGGGAAAATAATAAAAAAACTTTGAAGGACTATAAATATATAGTTTCAGTCTATCAAAAAATTATTACTGATTTAACCAACGTATTGAATAAAATACATAAAAGAAATTTTTCAAGAAAATATTGGAATATAGCCATTGGACCTTGGCTAATTATTTTTATAACTGTTATGTATGATCGCTTTCGTACAGTAAATGCAATAAAAAATTATAATATAACGGGCACATACACTTTAAAAAATAGTTACAAAAAATTTATTCCTCAAAATCACGTTGATGCTACTAAAATTTATCTTACAGATACATGGAATAATCATATATTTACATTTTTTATAAAAAAACTTTCCCCAAAAATAAAAATAAAAAAAATTGATTTAAATTTTAAAAAAAAAATACTATTCACAAATAATAATAAAAGTTTAACAGGAAAAATTAAAAAAATCATTAGAACAATTTTTATTTCATTTACAAAAAAAAATAATAAAGATGACAATATTTTTATAATAACTAGTTATCTTAAATTTATAGATGAAATTAAGCTGCAGATAAAAGTAAACAAAAAGGTAACAATCAATGTCCCAACGAAATATGAAAATTTACTTAAACCAGATTTAAAATTAAGAAAAATAAAATTAAAAAAATCAAAAGATGATAAATTTACACTTATTGTTAAACAATTAATTATGGAAAATATTCCAATAAGTTATTTAGAGGGATATAAAAAGTTAGTAAGATTTTCAGAGGAACTACCATGGCCAAAGAAGCCTCCATTAATATTTTCTTCAAATAGTCATTTTAGTGACGATGTATTTAAAATTTGGTTAGCAGAAAAAAAAGAAAAAAATAATACTCCGTTTATATCAGGACAACATGGTGGATCTTTTTTAACAACAAAATTTTTTACTCAACACAAAATTGATTTTGATAATTGTGATAAATTTTTATTTTGGGGTAATAAAAAATTTAAAAGTAAAAAGGTTATACCTTTATTTAATATTAAAAGTGTTTCAAATATTTTTAAAAGAAAAATTTTCTGTGATAAAATAACTCTCGTACAAGATAATCCATTAAGATATACGCAGTATTTAAACAAGTTTAGCTCTCCTTTTTCAGAATTGAAAATGAATATAAAACATCAAAATACATTTATTAAAAATTTAAATAGTAGCAATAAAAAAAAAATCAAAATCAAACTTAGCTCAATTGATTATCTAGATGATTACGAAAATTATGAAATTAATCTTTGGAAAAAATTTGATACAAACTTTAATTTTGAAAAAAGAAAAATTTCAATGGAGCAATCTATAAAAGATACTAAATTAGTAATTTGCACCTCCTTAGGGTCGACTGTTTTTCTTGAATCCTTAACCTCAAATATTCCCACATTTATTTTTACTAATTATAATAAAAATTTAATATCAGATGAATGTCGTTCCGATTATGAAAAGCTTAAAAAGATAGGAATAATTAATGATAATCCATACAAATTTGCGAAATTTATAAATAAAAATTTTAATAATATTGATAATTGGTGGAATTCAAAAAATATAAAAATTATAATTAATGATTTTGTAGATAAGTATTGTTCTATTAAAGAACAGCCAATTGAAAAGCTAAGTAAAATTTTAAATGAACAATCAAGATTTTGAAATAAATGATTAATTTAATATTTGATAATTTTTCTATTTTATCTAAGAATTTTAGAAGTAAACTTTATATTTTTTTTATTTTTTTAAGTTTAACAATTTTTTTTGAAAGTATAAGTATAATATTACTTTTTCATTCTGTGAATATATTTTTTAATCCAGCTGATATTAATATAAATAACAATTCTTTATTTATGTTTTTTCAGTTTTTAGGTATAAATATTATTGACAAAAAACACTTAATTTTTTCATTTATTGTTATACTATATTTGGTCAAAACCTCATTTCTCACTTTTTCATCCTGGTGGCAAAATAGTTTTCTTCAGAATATAAGAAATAATATTGGTCTAAGACTTTACAAAAAATATATGGGTGAAAGCCATAGTTACCACGTAGAAAAAAATTCTTCAGAATTTATTAGAAATATTACAGTTGATAAAGATGCTTTTACTTTTTCAATTACACAATCAATGTTTTTAATTACAGAAGTTATGATAGTGTTATTTATAACTATAATTTTAATATACTTTCAACCATTCGTTACTTTTCTTTTATGTTCAATATTTTTAACTTTTTCACTAATTTGGTATTTTTTGTTTAAGAAAAGGCTTACTAGATGGGGCAAAGATAGGCAATTTTATGATGGGAAGGTTATCAAATTTTTAAATGAAGGTTTTACCGGACATAAGGAAATCCAAATTTTAGGGGTTGAAAAATTTTTTGTAAAAAATTTTAATTTTAATTTATTCAAATCAACACGTGCTGGCTTATATAGTAGTTTTATTCAAGAAATGCCAAGAATCTGGCTAGAATTTTTATTGATTTTTAGTTTTGCAGTTATCTTTATTTTTTTATTAGTTTTTAAAGATAGCAACACTTTGATAGTTGCACCACTTTTGGCAGCTTATACAGGTGCAGCGTTAAGATTAATACCATCTATTAATAGAGTTATAGTTGCAACAAATTATCTTAGTTTTGCTAAACCTGTTATAAAATTATTTAAATCAGAGTTTAAAACTAGTAATCAAGAAAATAGTTTGAATGAGCTAGGAAATAAAAAAATTCAATTTTCTAATGATATAATTTTTAAAGATTTAAATTTTTCTTATCAATCTTCATTCGATAAAATTATAAGAAATTTTAACTATAAAATAAAAAAAAATGAAATAATTGGTATAATAGGCCCAAGTGGATCAGGAAAATCAACTATTATAAATTTATTAATGGGGGTAATTGCTCCAAATCAGGGATCAATTTTAGTTGATGGTATATCACTTGATAATTCTAATAAGAGGAGTTGGCAAGATAAAATAGGTTACGTTCCTCAAACAATATTCTTAACTGATGATTCAATAAAAAAAAATATTGCTTTAGGCAAAGAAAATACAGAAATAAATGATGAAAAAATAAATGAAGTAGTTTTAGACTGCCAGTTGATTGATTTTATTAGTAAATTAGATAATAAAGAAGATGCAAGAGTTGGAGAATTAGGTTCAAAAATATCTGAAGGACAAAAACAAAGATTAGGTTTAGCTAGAGTTTTATATAAAGATCCTGATATTTTAGTTCTTGATGAATTTACAAGCTCACTAGATTCAGAAACCGAAGATGAAATAATGAAAATAATAAATAACCTTAAAGGAAAAAAAACAATATTTATAGTTTCACACAGGGATAATCCAATTAAATATTGTGATAAAGTAATTAATTTAGATTCTTTAAATAAAAAAAATTAATATAAATGAAAAATTTAAAAATTTTTAAGAATTCAAGAATAATTGTAACAGGGCATACAGGATTTAAAGGATCTTGGCTTACTGCTTGGTTAAAAGAACTTGAAGCAAATGTTATGGGAATATCTTTAGATATACCTACTAAACCATCACATTATAAAGCTTCTAATCTACAAAAGGGTATTAAGGATATTAGGCTTGATATAAGAAATAAAAAAAAAATTGAAAAAAAAATACTTTCTTTCAAACCTAATTTTATTTTTCATTTAGCTGCACAATCTTTAGTTGGAACATCATATAACTCACCGAAAGCAACTTGGCAAACAAATGTGTTAGGAACATTAAATATTTTGGAAGCATTAAGGAAAGTTAAAAATTCATGCAATGTTTTAATTATCACTAGTGATAAAGTTTACTTAAATAAAGAGATAAATTATGGATACAAAGAAAATGATATGCTGGGCGGAAAAGATCCATACAGCGGATCAAAGGCAGCAGCTGAAATATTAGTGAAATCTTATATAAGTTCTTTTTTTAAAAAGAATCACCCCGTTAGGATAGCTACAGCTAGGGCAGGAAATGTTATTGGTGGGGGAGATTGGGCAGATAAAAGAATAATACCCGATTGTGTTAAGTCTTGGTCTAAGAATAAAAAGGTTGAACTTCGCAACCCTCAGTCAACAAGACCTTGGCAACATGTGCTCGAAGCATTAAATGGCTACTTATGTTTAGCTATAAATTTAAAATATAATAAAAAATTACATGGGGAGTCTTTTAATTTTGGACCAGAATTGTCTAAAGAATACAGTGTAATAGAGATAGTAAAGAAAATTAGTAATCATTGGACAAATGTTTCTTGGAAGATAGCTCCCAAAAACAAAAAAAAATTTAATGAATCAAAATTGTTAAGAGTAAATTGTAGTAAGGCGAAAAAAATTCTTAAATGGAGAAATGTACTTAGTTTTAATGAAACTATAAAAATGGTTTCAGATTGGTACAGAATTTTTTATTTAAATCCTAAAAAAATTGAATATATAACAAAACAACAAATAAGAAATTATCAGCTTTTAGCAAATAAAAAAAAATTAAGCTGGATGAAAAATAGTTAATTTAAAATGATAGAAGTTAGCAAATTATTTAAATTATTAAAAAAAAGTGGAATAGATTTTTTTTCAGGAGTCCCTGATAGCATATTAAAAAATACCAAACATGAATTAGAAAAAAAAAATAGGAAACAGCATATCGTAGCAGCCAATGAAGGCTCTGCAATTGCTTCATGTATTGGATATTTTTTATCAACAAAAAAACTATCCTGTGCATACATGCAAAATTCTGGGTTAGGAAATGCAATTAATCCGTTAATTTCAATAGCACATAAAAAAGTTTATTCTATACCAATTCTTTTGATGATTGGTTGGAGAGGATCTCCAGGAATTAAAGATGAACCACAACATGTTGTAAAAGGAAATATTACAATAAAACTTCTTAAATTATTAAATATTAAGTATTGTATTATAAATAATGAAAGTGACTTTATAAAACTTAAAGCACTAATAAGATTTTCAAAAAAAAATAATGTTGTTGTTGCTTGCCTAATCAAAAAAAACATTTTGTTAAAAAAAGGTAAATTAAAAAAAATTAAAAACAAGTTAACAGGCATTAGTAGAGAAATATTTATAAAAAAACTATTACAAAATATAAGTAAAAAAACTAATTTAATTTCCACGACTGGGTATACCTCAAGAGAACTTCATCAAATAAGATTAAAATATAATTTAAAAAATGGAAAAGATTTTTATATGGTAGGGGGCATGGGGCATTCACCAATGGTAGCGTTGGGAAATTCTATTCATACAAATAGACAAGTTATATGTTTAGATGGTGATGGTTCAATGATAATGCATTTAGGATCAATTGGAAATATTGGTTATTCAGCAAAAAATAATTATAAGCATATATTATTAAATAATTTTTCTCATGAATCTGTTGGTGGTCAAAAAACAATTTCTGCTAATTTAGATTTTGAAAAAATAGTTATTGGTTTAGGATATAAAAAATACTTTTACATCAATAATGAAAAAAAAATAAATAAAGTTACTGCAAAATTTATAAATAGCAAAGGACCCAGTTTGTTAGAAGTAAAAATTAAACCAGGTTCAATGCATGATCTTTCAAGACCAAAAAATTTATTAAAAATTAAAAAAAAATTTATGTTAAAAAAAAATTAATCTTATAAATGAATTTAAAAGAAGATTTAGATAAAAATTTTTTTTCAATTATCAATATTTTAAAAAAAAATAATATCCCCTACTGGATAGGGCAAGGCACATTATTAGGTATTGTAAGAGAAAAAAAATTGATAGAGTGGGATCATGATATAGATATTTGCGTATGGTTTAAGGAAGTAGAAAAAGAGAAAATGGTTGAACTGCTTACTAAAGATAATTTTATCTATCAATCACATCTAGGATTTGGAAACAAATATGACCAACTTTCTTTTGATAGAAAGGGAGGAAGAAGAGTAGATATTAATTTTTACGAAGTTACCACTCTAATGGAAAACAATAATAAAGTAGCATTTACAAGATGGGGTTATCCTAAAAATATTTTTATGAAACTGATTGAAGCTATTTCATATGCTGATGTTTATGAAGGAAAGTTTAGAAAAATTATAAAACTTTTTAAATTTATTCAAAAACCCATTACAAGTTTAAAAAAAACATTAATTAGATATAAAATATTTTATAGAGAAGCGGGTTATACGCAACCTTTAAAATTATTAGAAAAGTTTAAAGTAGTAAATTTTCAGGGAGTTGAAATTACAATTCCCTCAATGGCAGAAGAATATTTAGAGCATGTTTACGGCAAAGATTGGAGAATACCTAAAAAAAAATTTTCTTGGTGGAATGATAGCAAAACATTAATTAAGGACTATAGCTCAAGAGACAAT
>MDSV01191808.1_pt1 | contig 21878 bp, 20 predicted proteins | sample 810851 | NCBI WGS metagenome assembly MDSV01 (sample SAMN05326640, study PRJNA326480) | marine metagenome | isolation source: seawater | place: Atlantic Ocean: North East | collected 2012 | reverse complement strand
GGTAATTTTTTTTGTCTAAAATCTCCTACTGTTAATATTAAATTTGATTCATCATAATTTTCTATAGCACCCCCAGATTGAGCAGCTGTATATTCTGCACTTGTTCTTGGAATACAGTCATTTAATGTGAAAAATTTAGTAAACATAACTTTATTTACATCAGCTTCCCCTTTTAAAATGCTTAAAGTTCCACAATCAGTATCAACTTCATCTATATAAGAAACATATATATAACCATCATCATAAAAAATATTTCTAACACTTTCCCAACCGCCCCAACTAAATCTTTCATCAAAACCATAAAGATATTCATTCTTTACGAGCTCCTTAAAGTTAGTATCTATTAGCTGAAAATTAGATTTGGATTTATCAATTAAGTTTTTTAGATTCATATAAAAGAGGTCCCCAGTAGCTGATATATATAAAATTTTATCTTCATATTTTTCTAGGTACCCAATAGGTTTCCCGCTTGTTTTATCAAATTTGATATTTTCACAACATAAAATAAACTCTTTTATAAATATCTCTTCGTTAAATGAAATATTTCTGAATTCAATAATTGAGTTTGAATTATTATATATCTCATCTCTATCTTGATAAACATCGGCCTCTTTATAAACAAAATCTTGTGCAGTTATGTTTGACAAAAAAGAATTTTCTCTTGCTTCAAAATAATAACTTTGGTTACTTGCCGAAATTATTATTGGAATTAATAAAATTCCAAATTTAATTAAATAATTTATATTAATTTTTGATATAACAAAAAATAAAATTGGGAAAAGAAATAACAAGTATAAAAAATTACTTCTAGGAAAATCGGTTATTTTAAATAAATAAAACACACTAAAAAATCCAAAAATATTTGAAGAATAATAATTAATCGATAAGAGCTTATTAAATAGCATCGAAAAAAAAGTAACTGCTAGAGAAAGTACTAACAAACTATATGAGGTATAAAAAAAGTTTTCTCCAAAAAATGAAAAATAATAATCCAGAGTGTTTTCGAAAGCATAATAATACCTTCTAGTTAATTTAAAAAATATTTCATAAAAAAGTACGCTGTAAAAAAAATATAATAAATCATCGCTTGAAAAGGAACTTAAAATTTTATTTATTTTTTTTTGTATCACTTGAAAATTATAACAAAATAAGACTTCTAGATATTGATTAAAAATTCATATATTGTTAAAAAGAAAACAAATATACTTAGTACATGAATAAAAGTATTTCATTAGGGATTATTGTTCCTTTTTATAATGAAGAAAAATTCTTAGAAGAGTCAGTATCTAGGCTTTTAAAATTAGAAATTGTTGATCAAATTGTTATGGTAGATGATTGCTCAACCGATAACAGTTATTTAAAAGCAGAAAAAATTTTTAAAGATAACAATAAGATTTTGCTTACTAAAACAAAATCAAACAAAGGAAAAGGAGCAGCCGTCAAGAAGGGCCTAAGCTTAATATCAACTAGTCACGTAATTATACACGATGCTGATCTTGAATATTTTCCTGATGATATACCTGAAATGTTTGAAAAAGTATCTATTGACAAAGATCTCCTAATTTTGGGCTCAAGAACAATTGGTACAAAAGAAAGAAAAAGCATTTATTTTTATACTTATTTTGGAAATAAAGTTTTAACAATGCTTTTTTCAATATTGAATAATTATAAAGTTTCAGACATTGCAAGCTGTTATTGGTTGGTAAAAGTAGATAGTTTAAAAAAAATTAATATTAGAGAAAAAGGCTTTGCTATTGAGGTTGAAGTTTTATCAAAATTTATAAAAAATCAAATTGAGATAATAGAAGTACCTATAAGGTATCAAGGAAGAAGCTATGAGGACGGGAAAAAAATCAAACTAAGTGACGGTATTAAAATCTTTTTTAAAATATTGAAATATTGCAAAATAAATATATTTATTTAATTTATTGTTTATTCTGAAAAAATAATCTGGTTTCCAAAAAAATAAAAAAGAAACAACAAATCAATACCGTTATAGATATAAAAGGAGTTTTAGGGATTATCAAATTATTTTTATTTTTTACTTGCTCTAGTGCATAAATTCTGCATTCGCTGCTGTTTGGAATTAAAGACCTATCAGTCCCGTGATTTACTAGAACTTCTTGTTTGCTCCCAATGCACTCAGTAGCATATTTTTTATCGTAATTTTCTCTATTTTCACTAATACCTAATTTTTTCTCAGAACAATCAGCTTTTAAATTATTTATATTTCCTGATTTAAATAGAGACTTGAGTAAAGCATTTTCATAAATTAAGAAATTGTTAATTGCACAAAATGGTGAATATTGATTTGAAACAATTAAATGTTCGGAAAGTAGTTGATTATTTTCTTTTGGATGTCCTGCAATGAAAAAAATACTCAACAGATATAAAGTTAAAATGAACATCTTCTTAGAATTTATTTCTTTAAATATCTTTACACCTAAAAACAATATTGGAATAGACAATAAAAAAGAGAAATAAAAAGCTTTGAATGTATCGCCTTTAATCGGATTGTAATTGTTGGATGGAATGCCCAATGAGTTAACATACAAAACAAGAATGCCTACTAAAGGAGCAATGTAATATTTTCTATTTTTCTTATCTTTAACAGCTAGAGCTATTATTGCAATATAAAAAATCATTGAAAAAATAAATGAAACTATTTTTCTGATATGGTGCATATGGAATATTAAATATTCACTAAATATTCCTTGATAGTTAACTTGCCGAGTTTCAGAAAATGAATATTCAGAATTATTGACAAACACATTTTTTCTTACTTTTAAAAAATACTGAGAATCAGAATCAAAAAGTTGATTAAAGTAATCACCGAAAGTATCTAACAATATTGGATTAATTACAGACTTGCTGTGGTATGTATCTCCATAATCATTTAGTTTAAAGAAAGGATATTTAACAGCTTCGTAAACGTCAACATTTAATAAAATTTCAGGTTTAGCTTTAAAGTCATATTCGGGATCATAAGGTCTATCAAATATTGTATTACCTGTTATCGAATAATTTTCAAATTGTACTAAAGACAAAATAAAAAGCATTGAAATTAATACTATGATGAAATTTTTAAGATTAATTTTTTTTAATACCTCAAAAAAAGAAATAATTAAATATATCAATATCATTCCGGCTATAGATCCTTTCGAATTAATTATTAATGATAAAAAAGGTATCGCATATAATAAATTTTTTAAGTTTCTATCTAAAAGATATCTCTCTAAATTCAGCAAAACCCAAGGTGTGAAAGCAAAAGCTAGTATTTCTGGTTTCATTACAGCTCTTAAATAAATTGTTTGAGGAAAAAATACAAGAATTATTAAACTTGCCAGGATTGTTTCTGTTTTATATTTCTTAAAATTTAAAAAGAGAAAAAACCCAAGTAACCCTATTAAAAATAATAAAAAGTTGACTTCATGTACTGCTGAATTAAGTACGAATTCTAAATTTGATAAATTTACTATATCAACTTTTGATAACACTCTTTTTGCAACTAAGAAATAGTAAATTACACCCTGTCCGTAATCAATATCAACATCTATTCCTGTAAAATAATTGATGTAGCCGTAATATTTCGTATAATCTACATTTCTACTTGATATATAAAACGAATTAATCCATGTATAAGAAAAGATACAAGCAAAAAATAATATAACACCTAGTGTTTTTGATTTATTTAATTTAGGCATATTTTTACATTTTATTGGTAAAAATCAATAAAGTCAGACTTAAATTATATATAATCACATGTAGATTCAAAATTAAATGTTAAGTGTAAGCAAGAAAAATTTATTCTCTTTTATAGCAATTATTTATTTTATTATTTACATATTATTCGCAAATTTTGTTATAAATACTGGCTCTACTGATTTAGACTATAAAAATTTTACAACGTCAGATTCATGTAAATATACAATAAATCAAATTAGTTTTTATGACTTTGAAGAAGCTGATAAATCCTATCAAATTTATAAACATCATGTGAATTTTATTAAGGATCCAGAAAGTATAAAGTGCATAAATAAAATTCAACTAATTGAAGACGGTTGGCCAGTAATAAGAGTTGAAATATCGGGCGACAGCTTATTATTTCACCTTATTAAAAACAGTGGTTTAATAATTATTTTTATTTTATTTTTGAATATTTACCCAAATAATAGAAAACTATTTTTATTTTATCTTATCTCTTTCAATCTTGTGACTTATGGATTGTTTAGTGTTGACTTTATTTCAGGAGAATTTAAGTTTCTTTATAGTTATGAAATAATCATTGTAGAAATATTGGTTACTTATCTTATTTTTTTAAGACATTTAAATTATGAATTTCTCAAAAAAATTATATATTCAATACAAGATTTTATATTAAACATAAATAACAAAACTATATTTATTATCTCAACCCTCATTGGGATTAGAGCAATCTATATTTTCTTTAATTATTCATACGCTAACAACATTTCAGAATGGTTAATTCATTACAACTTTGGTTTTATTAGAAGAGGCTTAATAGGGTCAATCTTATTGACTATATCAGATAATTTAAATTTTTTAGCCTACAATGTGATCCCAATAATTATATTTTTTCTACACTTTTTTGTTATTTATATCTCCCTTAAAATTTTTCAAGAAAATAGTAACAACATATACTCATTATTTCTTTTATTTTCTCCTTTATACGTTCTTTTTCCAATATTTAATGTGTCAAAAGGAGTCGGAAATAAAGAATTGCTGGGTATTATTTGTTTCTTGCTAATTGTACGTACAAGTTACAAACCGTTCAATCAAAGGTATTATTTTTTTATAATACCTTTTTTCATAATAAGTGTTTTATCACACGAGGTTAATTTATTTGTAACAGCCTTTTTGATAGTATTGTTTATTCTTAAAAAAATTAATATTGAAATAAAAATAATATTAATACTTTTGATAATTTCAATTATTTTCATAGGTATATATTTTCTTTTTCCTATAACCCCTGAATTAATTAATTCTCTATGTAATGAAACTTATTTAAATATTGAAAATTTAGATTGCACAAAAGCTTATTATCTAGAGCAAAATAGTTTTGATTCAATATATTCTTCAATAAATAGAATTTTTGAAGATAGCAACTATGTTGTTGTCTATGGGGCTTATTTTATTCTTGGTTTGGTTCCGTTCTCTTTTAATAGATGGCTTAGAAAAAACAATAAGTTATTTATTTTATTTTTGATAGCTATTCTTCCTTTGTTTTTTATCGCAATAGACTGGGGAAGGTGGTTGCATATATTAATATTTTCACTTTCTACAGTCTATTTTGTTAGTGAAACTGAACCATTTAAAAAAGATCTAAGCGTAAACAATATAATATTAATAATTTTATACTCAACTCTCTGGAGAGTGCCTCAATGCTGCGTTGAAGAAATTAATTTAGTATATCTATTTAGATTCAATAAATTTAATTATTTAATTTATATCTTTTTAATTTATACTTTTGTAATAAGGAAAAAAGAAAGTATTAATAAAATTAATGAGTTTATTAAATTCTGATTATTTAGTTTATTTAAAATTGCTAAGACCTTGGCAGTGGGCAAAAAACTTTTTAATCATACTTCCAATACTTTTATCTGATTCTTTTAATATAGAAAAACTATTTTATTCAATAAGTCTATTTACGCTGTTTTCTTTATTTGTTTCTGGTAATTATATTCTAAATGATTTAAATGATATAGATTTAGACAGAAATCATCCTGAGAAAAAATATAGACCAATAGCTTCTGGAAAAGTAAGCCAAAGTTTAGCTAAGAAAATTGCAGGCTTTCTTTTCTTGGGCTCAATAATGACTACAAGTATATTTTATAAAATTCAAATAGTTTATTTGTTTATCATATATTTAGTATTAGCTTTTCTTTATACAAAGTTTTTCAAATTCATTAACGTTATTGATGCAGTTATAATTTCTTTTCTGTTTTTAATTAGACTTACAATTGGTGGAGTTGCTGTAAATGTAGATATAACAGCATATTTATATATTTTTATATTTTTTAATTCGATGTTTATTGTATATTTAAAGAAAAATTCTATTCTAAATAAACAGTTACTAGAAAAGAATTCATTTCACAAAATTTTAAAAAAACAAAATGATAAATTTTCATTTATACACATTTTAATTTTTTTAGGATTAGCCACTAACCTTTCTTTAATACTATGGGGTATTAACTTAACAAAAGTTTTTTCATATAATAAAGTAATTTCATTAGCTACTTATAACATAGTTTTTATTTACATAACATATAGATTGATAAAAAACTCAACAGACGCTCAGCTTGAAGATTTTGTTTTTGGCTTGTTTAAGGATAAAGTGCTATTAAAACTACTGGTGTTAATATTATCTCTATTTATATACTTCTATTTTTAATTAATATAATTTTTATGAAAATGATTGGAATGAAATATTGGTAAAAGAAATTGTTTTAATAGGTTCTTCTTCTGAGCTAGGAGGTGAATTCCTAAAAAAAATTGAAGTTCAAAGCGGCTATAAAGCCCACACGGTTTCATCAAAATTAGATTCTAAAGCAAGTTTAATAGTTAATGAATATCTAGATGATTCTGAACAAATTTCTGATTATATATCTAATTTAAATAATCCATATGTAATTTTTTTTAATGGTTATTTAAAAGAAAATAGACCAAAGTACTATCCAAATATTAGAGAAGCGTTAGAAACTTTTAAAATTAATTTTCGAGTCCCTTTATCTCTTACAATAGATATTGCTAAAAATAACAAAAATGTAAAATTTGTTTACATTTCAACAATTGCAGCAATAAAATCACGTGAAAAAAATTTTATATACGGCCTCTCTAAGGCATTGCTCGAAAAAAACATTAAAGAAAGAAATTTAAGTTATTTAATTTTAAGATTTGGAAAGATTAGAACACAAATGTCTGAAGGTCATAGTAACCCACCATTTACATTAAATAAATCTGAAGCCGCATCGCTTATTATAAAATTTATAGAAAAAGAAGGAGTTTTATATCCTACTATTGGTCTAAGAATGATGGCTATTTTTATAAAGCTTATGCCAACTAAATTACTAGATTTAATAGAAAAAAATATTTAAAAAAAATATATATTAAATTAGATAATTATTTTTCTATACTTAATTTGATGGAAGAAAAAATTTGGGGCTTTACGAAAGAAGTATTTAAAAATTCACTATTTGAAGTGCATAGATTGGAATATAAAGCAGGATACCATTGCTCTGAGCACGTTCACAAAAATAAATTTAATGCATTTTATGTTGAATCTGGAAAACTTTTAGTAAGAGTGTGGGACCAAGAAGATGAAGAATCCTTATCAGAAATAACATTGAAAGTTGGTGAATTTTTTAAAGTTGAGCCTGGGCTCTATCACCAGTTTCAAGGATTAGAAGATGGTGTTGCTTATGAATTTTATTGGTCAGAGTTTGAGTCAGATGATATAGATAGAAGATCAACAGGCGGGAAATCGACCTAATAATGATTATTATTGCAGGTCCATGTCAATACGAAAACTTAGATATGTCTTTAGAAATTGCTGAAACATGTAGAGATGTTTGTATAGAGAACTCTATTGATTATGTATTTAAAGCAAGCTTTGATAAAGCTAATCGAACATCTCTCTCTGGAGAAAGAGGAGCAGGTCTTGAAGAATGTCTTGAAGGATTTGAAAAAATCAAAAAACAACTAAACGTGAGAACCACAACTGACATCCATGAGTCTTACCAAGCAAATTTGTTAAAGGACCATGTAGATATAATCCAAATTCCAGCTTTTCTTAGTAGGCAAACTGACTTAATTCTTTCAGCTATAAATACTGGGAAAACTATAAACATTAAAAAAGGTCAGTTTATGGCTCCTTGGGATGTTAGTGGAATTCTCAGTAAATGTTCTGATGCTGCCGAAGTATGGATAACTGAAAGAGGAGTTCTTTATGGTTATAACAATTTAGTAGTAGATTTTTCAGGAATGGATTATATGATAAATAATTTTAATGTTCCTATATTCTTTGATGTTACGCATTCAGTTCAAAAACCAAGCATTGATTCTGACTCAAGTGGTGGTGATAGATCTCTAGTACCAGGGTTAGCTAGAGCTGCTAGTGCAATGGGTATTGATAACTTTTTCTTTGAGGTTCATCCTAACCCAGATAAATCCCCCAGCGATGGGCCTAATTCGATATATCTTGATAGTTTCAAAGAGCTTGTTGAACAAATTATTGAATTTAACTTTAATATAAATAAAAATGACAGTTAGATCAGTAGGATTAATTCCTTGCAGGCTAAAAAGTACAAGATTAAAAAATAAACTACTTAAAAAAATTTATAAATATCCACTTTTTGCTCATACTTATTTCAAATCTGTTAATTCAAATTTAGATGAAGTATACATATGTACAGGTGATGATGAAATTATTGAATGGTGCAAAAAATTAAATATAAAATACGTTAAAACTAGAAAAGAACACTCCAATGGCACTGAGAGATGTGCTGAAGCAGGAGAAAGATTAAAACTTAGATTAAAAGATAGAATAGTTAACATCCAGGGAGATGAGCCTTTAATTGAAAGAAGTAATATAAATTTATTATTAAGTAATTTTCAAAAAAATAAAATTGCAGATGTGACAACACTTCATAGAAATATGCAATCAAGAAATAATCAGAACACAACAAAGTTAGTAATGAATAATAAAAACAAAGTTCTTTACATAAGTAGAGCTGATATTCCCTTTTCAAGTAAAAATTTGAGTAGATCTATTCACGTAGGAATATTTTGTTTTGAATTTAAGATATTGCTCAAGATTACAGGTTTTAAAAAATCTTTTTTAGAACAAAATGAAAATATTGAATTAATAAGATGTCTTGAAAATGAAATTAATGTTTTCAGTTATGATGTTGAAAATGAATTGATTGGTATTGACACCATGGAAGAATTTAAAAAAGTCAAGTTGATACTTGAAAGCGACAAAAGATATACCGACCAAATAAACAAATTTTATACTTTAACTTAAGTATTTTTTACTTGTTAAAATATGAAAATATATATTAATAAAAATTTATGATTTACTGTTTTGATATTGACGGAACTATATGTACACAAGAAACTGAATATTCTGATGCAAAGCCTTATATGGAGAGGATAGAACAGATAAATGCCTTATATGATGAGGGTAATAAAATTGTATTTTTTACTGCGAGAGGATATCTAACTGGTATTGATTGGGAAGAAGTAACTTCAAACCAGCTAAAAGTTTGGGGTGTTAGATACCACAGCTTGGTTTTTGGAAAACCAAATGCAGATATTTACATAGATGACAAAGGTAAAGATCCTTACGGGTGGTTTTCCTAAAAGTTAATTTATACATAATTGATATTTTTTATATAACTTTTAAATATCATTTACCTGAATAATATGAAAACTTATATATTTTTGTTTTAATAAAATTTAATAAGTCTTTAAATTTCAGCCTTCTATATAGGAAAAGTGTAAATAAATATATATTTTTAATACCAACTTTTTTATGTTTATCTTTATTAATTTCTTTAAGAAGTCCTTCTGTATATTCATAGGAGTTAGATTGGATATTGTTTAAATTTTTTGTAATTTGAGAAGCCTTTTGAATCAAAACTTGAATTGAGTCATTAAAATTTAATACCTTATATCCAGAAATATGAATTAAATCTTTAATACTTTTTTCTGTAAAGTGTGAAACGTGTGCAAGGTGTAAATAGTTTTGTAAATTTTTTCCATATGCCCCATCCTTAACAGACTCTAACGATGGAACTTCAATATAAATTGCACCACCTTCATTTAGAAACGACTTAAGGTCTTCAAGTAGCTTAATTGGATTTTTCAAATGTTCTAAAACATGGCAAACAATAATTAAATCATATTTGTTTGTGCTGCTAAAACTTTCCACTGTGGAATTAATCAAATTAAGATTATTTTTAATTCCGTAATCAAGATATCTTTGATCTAAATCTATTCCTAAAACATTTGAGTTTGTTTTGTCTTGAAAATATTTTAAGATCCCTCCAGGTCCAGACCCGACTTCTAAAATATTTTTAATCTTAATATCTCCAATAAAGGCATCAATCTTTTTGGCTGCTTCAAAATACTGACTTAAAAATAATTCTTCAGGAGTTCCTGTTTTGTAAATATCTCTATAGTGTTTTTCATAAAATTTGTTCAGGCTTTCTGAATTAAGATAACTTGTTTGTTGTAAATGTCCACAATTTAAACAAATTCCAGTTGGATAAAATAGACCGTATCTATCTTTTTCAGAAATTATTTTAAACTCCTCTTTTTGACATAAGAAGCATGACAGTTGGGTGCTTTCTTTCTCTATGTTTACTTCGCCCTGTAATTTTTTTATAAAAAAGTTTGTCTTTCTGTCTAGATAAATATTTTTATTTAAAAGCATATTTTATATTTTAAGACATAATTTATGAAATATGCACTAATTTACTCTTCTCCAAAAGCTTGATGAAAATTTTGGATCAATATATTTGGTAAAATTATCTAATTCTGGATAACTATTTTGAAATTCCTTTGGTTGCATAAGAGCATCTTTTGCAGGATAAATTCGCCCATTGTTATCAAATATAATTTTATTTAAGTCTCTAAATAAGGATTTTGTTTTTTCACCTTTATTAGGAAAATCTAAAGCAAGTGTTACTCCTTCAAAAGGAAAAGAAATTAAGCCAGGAGATTTTATACTTCCAAAATTTTTTAAAACACCCAATGCGGGTACCTGATTATTTATTTTTATAATTTTTAATACATTATCTAAAGTTTCGGGCCCATTTTCTTTTGGTACTACAAATTGATATTGAAAAAATCCATTTCTTCCATAAGCTTTATTCCAATTATTAATTACATCCAAGGGGAAAAAGAATTTCTTATAGTGTTCCACTGACTCATTAGTTGTTTTGTTTAGTGTGTAATAAAATTGATTCAATATCCTCATGGAAAAATTATTAACAAATGAAAAAGGTGGTGTAAAAGGAAATGTTATATTTATTTCTCTTTTTGATTTTGTTTTGATCAATTTTTTTGAATGCTTTCCTGCCAAATAGACACCTCTTAAATCATTTTTATTATTGTAAAGACAGTCAACCCAACTAACTGTATAGTCATATTTTTCTTCACAATAACTATTAATTTTCCAATATTCATCTAATGATTTATATTTAAATGTTTTTACATCAATATACTCACTTGTTATTTTTTTTAATTGAATTTCCGCACTTAAAATTATTCCAGTTAAACCCAGCCCAGCAATAGTTGCATCAAAATAGTCCCTATTTTCTTCATTACTACAATTTAAGATAACCCCGTCAGATCTTAAGAGTCTCATACTTTTGATGTAGTTTCCAAATGTACCATCTATATGATGATTTTTACCATGAATATCATTTGCAATAGCTCCTCCGATTGTTACATTTCGTGTCCCAGGTACTACGGAAAGAAACCATCCTTTAGGAATAATAAAATTTAATATTTCTTTTATGCTTAATCCAGATTCACAATTTATAATTCCCTTTGTTTCATTAAAAGATATTATTTTGTTTAAATTATGTGTTGAAATTAAAGTACCGTCTTCATTAAGTCCTACGTCACCGTAACTTCTTCCAAGTCCAATAGAAAGATAATTGGAATCAGTAAATGAAAAACCCTCGCTATAAGAAATGGTTTTTTGATTTTTTACTTTTGGATAATTTCCCCAAGATTTGTTTTTGTTCACAACTTATATATTACTTCATTTTTTATTTCCCTAGAACAAAATACTTATCATATGTGATGAAATAAAGAAGACTTAAAAAGTAACAAAGATAGGTAGAATGTGAAGAATGTACTTTATATTTAATAAAAAAACAGTTAGTAAAATATCTAAATTATGAAAAAGTTAATAATCATATGCCCTGCTTATAATGAAGCTGATAAGCTTCCTAAGTTAATAGATGAGTTTAAGAAGAGTAATTACCTGGATAATCTTTTTGTAGTTAACTCTGGCTCAATTGATAACTCTGAAAATATATTAATTCAAAATAATGTTGAACATATTTCACTACCTGTAAACAAAGGTGGTGGTTATGCAATTATTAAAGGCATTGAACATGCGCTTAATAATGATTTTGAAATTTGTTGCGTTATTGCTGGAAATGGCAAGATGGACCCTCAAGAAATAACTAAGTTTATAGAAAAAATTGAAATAGAAAATTACGATTTTGTTCAGGGTAGTAGGTATCTAGATAATGAAATGAACTACCTGCCTACTTTTAGAAGAATAATGATTCCTTTTGTAACTAATTTATACAGTAAAATATTTAAAGTTAAATTTACAGACGCTACATGCGGCTTTAGAGCTTTTAAAAGCGAGCTAATTAAAAGAGCAACTTTTAATTTAAATTCAAGATTACTTTATACATATGCTTTTGAGCCATACTTTTTTTCAAATGTAATGTTAGATGAAAAAATTAAAAAAACAGAAGTTCCTGTAAAGATGAGATACACCAAGGGTGAGAAAAGATATACAAAAATTCGCCCTCTCCTTGATTATCCTGCATTGTTTTTACCATATTTAATTGCATATTTATTTCCGAAAAAATTTAATTAAGTAAATAACTTGAGCCATAAATAAAAGATGGAAATAATAAAACATAAGTTATAAATAAGGCAAATAAAGCAAAATTATATTTTTTTGTGTCTTTTAGGTTATAAATAAAATATGCTCCAAAAAATGGAAGTAAATTTGTAACTTGAAGCATGTAGTTTGCATTAATTGAAGGTAAATAGAGATACATCCAAATTATATAAAATATAAATGTACTAATAAAATTAAATATAATCAGCCTAAAGAAAAGTATCTCCGAGTTCTTTTTATCATTTTTTTTATCTGATTTAAGGAATTTAATTACTCCTGAAGTAAATAAAACTACAAACGATAAGCCAATAAGGTTTACAAAGCCTAAATATTTTTCAAAAGTTTGATTTCTTTCAAGATATCTTAAATGCGTATAAGAAAAATAACCATTCGGATCCCCCCAAATTGTTGATAAAAATGTTGGAACTATGCTTTGGCCATGAATGTATTGATCATATCGAGGATTTGATATTGTAGGATTTGTGAAATACCCTTCTGAAAAACCCAGATTTGTATAAAAGGTGGAAGGATACTTCTGAAAATCAATTTCATAGGAATCGCCATTCCAAGCTACAATTGAATCCTCTTTTTGTTGAAGGCTTAAATAAAAGGGTGAGGCAATAAGTAATCCTATTAATCCAGAAATAAATAACATATAAAACATTTTTCTTTTATTTAAGTCTGAAGTCTTATTCATAACCCAAAAAGTAAAAATGGTAGGTAGAAAAAATACAGACCATTGGCGGCTCAAAAGCATTAACCCAATCAATAATCCAAGATATAAATAATAAAAATTATTTATATTAGAGTCTTGTGAAATCTTTAATAGTAGTAAAAACACAAAGGAAGAAAAAAGCAAAATGTAAGTTTCACCCCGGAAAGAAGAAAACATCTGATAATTAACACTCAGCGACAAAGTCAATACAAGAAGAGGAATAAAGAACTTTAAATAATCCTTAAATAGTCTTTTTGATATGTAGAACAAAGTAATTATATAAATAATAAATAAAAAAAATAAGAAGGCTTGTCCTAAATTATCATAAAAATCTAGACAATCTGTCTTATAGTCCTCTGATATAAAAATATTTCTACATAAGACAATACCCAAAGCAGGAAAAAAATATGCAACCGGTGGAGAAAAGTACTCATAGGTGTCTGACATCGAGGGTAGCTTTAAACTATCAGGTAAATAAATAGATAAATAATAAACATATTCATTGTGTGCATCCCCATCCGGAGCCTGAAAACTATAATATGAAAAAATATTATATATAAATATTGCTGATGTTGTGAATCCAAAAAATAGAAAACAATATTTTGAAAGTTTATCAATACTTATGTTCATATGAAAATAATTATTAACCTTAATAAATTACATTAATCATTATACAAGTTTACAGATTTCTTACTGTCACTATATTTTTTTAGAGCGTACATAGAATTGTAATTTAATCCTTTAAAATACCAATAGTGATTAGAAAATTAAAAACATCCGATAATTCAATAGCGTATATTGCAATTTTTATAATCGTTTTCTTGACACAATTTTCATATATTCAATATGAAGTTATTGATTGGGATGAAAGTACATATTTTTTAATTTCAAAATATGCATCAGAAGGATCTGTGCTTTATGTAGACTACTGGGAAGCTAAACCGCCTATATTTTTTCTCTATTTAGGTATTATATTTAAAATTTTTGGTGCAACACTTCTAGTTGGAAGATTGGCTGGTGATTTATTAATACTTTTAAGTACAATTTTTATTTACAAAATCCTTGAAAAAAAATATTCCAAAATAATTAGTTTAAGTGGCGCTTTATTTTTAATTTACTTATTTAGTTATGAAGCTTCTCAACCAACGATGACAGAGCATCTAGGTATTTTTTTTATTGTACTTTCTTTTTATATAGTACTTAGAGATAAACAAGATTTAAATTTTTTCCAATTAGGAATACTTTTTTCTTTAGCTTTTAATACTCGAAATAACTTAGCCTTTGCATGTTTAGGAATATTTATTTTCTTAGTTATTGAAAATTATTTAGATATTAAAAAAATATATAGACTAGCTTTAGGATTCTTTACTCCAATATTTATTATTTCAATATATTTTATATTTCATGGAAGCCTAAGAAATTATATTTATATGCTTTGGGAGTTTCCACTGCAATCAACTGATTCTTACAGAATGAATTTTAGTGAGTTCACAACAGCATTTTTAAATAAATTAAATCTAGATCAGACTTTGTCTCTTGAATTAATTATATTTGTTGTTTTGTTAATAGTTTTAATCTACTTGCTAAAAAATATATCCCAACTAAGAAAATCAAATTTAAATATTTTGAGTATTTTAATTTTAATATTTCTAACAATTTCAATAATTTTTGGAGGAAGGTTGTTTAATCATTATTTAATTCAACTATTTCCATTTGTTGCCGTACTATTTGCAAGCGGTGTAAATATACTAAAAAATATTAAATATTCAGCAACCATTGTTTTATCTCTGACGTTTTTGATTAATTTAAATCTATTATTTATTGGTTTTAATAATATTTTGAATTATGAAAACATTGAATCAAACTATGAATTAAAAAATATTTCTAATTTTTTATCAAGTCAAGGGGTTGAGGGTAGAGATATTTTAGTTTTAGAAAATCATATAATTTATCTTTATAATGATTCAATTGTTCCTTTTAAAGTTGTCCATCCAAGCAATTTACCAAACACAGATAGATTTAATGATATTTTAAATTCTCTTACTAAATTAAATTTAACTTTTAAAGATGAATTTAAATTATTTGTAGAAAATAAGCCTGAATATATTTTTTGTGAGGACTATTGTTATAGTCATATAACAATGGATTATTACGAAAAATACTATACATTAATTTTTAGTAATGAAGATTATAAATTATTTAAAAAGAATTTAAAATGACAACTCTTTCAATAATTGTCCCTCTATATAATAAAGAAGCGGGCATTTCTAAAACATTGGATTTAATAGTAAAAAAATGTAGAGATAAAAATATTAATCATGAAATTATCGTAATTGAAAATGAAAGCACCGACAATTCATATTCAGTAACTGAAAATTATATTAGAAATACAGAAAATATTTCTCTTCACAGTTCAAAAAAAGGACTTGGGAATGCACTAAAAAAAGGGATCTCTATTGCTAGTTGTGACTTTATAGCATTTATCCCTGCAGATTTTACTTTTGGAGAATCTGAGTTGGAATATTTTAGTAGTAAAAATTTTAACTTGAGTAACTACACTGTAGGCTCAAGGGCTCATAAAGATTCTTTTTCGGAATCTAGCTTTGACAGAAAAATAATTACATTTGGATTTAACTTTTTAAAAAAAATTATTTTAAATCTTAATATTAAGGACACCATGGGTACATTCATTATTGAAACTAAATTAGCAAAAAAATTATCTTCAGAATCATTTTCAGAACAATTTTTTATAACAACCGAATTTATTTATAGAGCAATTAAAGAAAATATTGAGATTAATGAAATACCGATAATAAATAAAGTTGATGAAAATAATCAAACTACTGTTAGATATTTTTATGATTCATATGATGCATTTATTGACTTAATGAAATTAAGGAAATTAGAGGGTAAATTAAAATAGTTATAAATATTGAAAATATACGATTAGCTTCCTGTATTTAAACTTTTTAAAATCTCTGTTATATCTACAATTTCATTAAAACCATAGTTTATTTCACCTAACTGTGTGCCATAAGATGCATAAAAAGATCTTGGTATTAAATATTCATAATAACTATCTTCACTTAGACAGTTAAATAAAGATCTAAAAGTGTTGACCCCATAAAAAATTAATTCAGAGTACTGACTACATATACTTTCATGTCCAGATACTGCGGCAAAAGTAGTGTATTTATTTTGAATATCATCTTTAGTTAAATCTGAAAATGTATCTACAGAGTTTTTATACCTTGGACCATGATCTGACTGAGCAATAATAACTGTCTCTGTTTTTAAATTCTTTTTTAAGAAGACTAATTCTTTTACATTACATTTATTTGCATCTATGTATTCTTGTTGGTTATAAATTGCAGGTTCAAATTTTGTTGAATCTAAATTCTCACATGTAGCGTCAAGCCTAAAAGGCTTATGTGAATTATTATTATGTATTAAAACTAAGTTTGGTCTTAAAGGGTCATCATTTTCTTTTATGTTGGCTAAAATTTCTTCAAAAGTAATTTCCTTGCAGTCAGGACTGCAGTCAATTCTCAAAAATTTATTAATCTTTTTATACAAATCAGGCATTGAACTTCTGTTGTTGACCAAAATAGAATATGGAGTATTTATTAATAAGTTATATAAAAAGCCATCATTTACTTTGTAGTTTATACAGTAATGCTTACTATTGTCACAAGGAAAATTTTCCCCAACTATAAATAATTCATAATTATTTTTTTCAAATGTTGAGTACACAAGAGAATCAGTAGTTAAAGATGACTGAACTATTTGTCTTCTCGTACTAAAAGGCACCTCTCCTTCGGGGTAAAGATACTCAAGGTTTAATATACTAGACATACTTAACCTAGTTTGCCCATAAAGAGAAGTGCTGTTTTCATAAATATGATAATTGTTATCTGTTAATTGAGAATTAATAGCAGATGTATCAAAATTGTAATAATTATTAAGGGTCTTGAAGTTTGCCATGTTATCAAAAATAATAAAGTATACATCAGGATATTTTTTGAAATCAACCATGCTCTCTGTTGTTGTGTTGAGGTCTTGAGGTCTGTTTTTAAAAATTTCTGAAAAGAAAAAATAAGATGTAGAAATTATAGATACAACTACAAATACGTTTAATAAAACCTTGAAAGCCTCTTTTTCAAAGAACTTTATAAATAAAAAAGAAACAAATAGAAAATTAAGAAAATAAAAATAAAAAGCATAGTTATCAATTCTGGTTATAGCTGGGGGGAAATTACTAAATGCAAAATTAGTAATAGTGAAATAATTGAAAAACAAAAAACCCCAAATTAAATAAAATTTTGATAATTTAAACTTACCTTTTGACTCAAAAAATTTTAATAAAAAACCTATAAAATAAATCCCAAATATTACATACATTAGGTAAAACTTTTCTCTGCGAGATAAGATATAGAAATTTTTAACAAATAAATTTAAAAGTGGGAGAACTGGTAGAAGTAGGTAGATGAAAAAATTTACTTTTAATGAATTTATTTTATTCATGGTTATATGTTGTTATTTTTCTTTTTTAGTAAAATTTTTAACCTTATTCACCCAAGATATTACAAAGAATTTTAAATTTCTAAAATATATTCCAGCTGTAATTCCAGCTGCAATCAATACTTGATATAAATAGGAGCCTGTCCCTGGATCGAGATATTGAAAACTATCTGTGATAATTATCATAAAGCCACATTAATATAAAAAAAATTTTATTCTGTAAGGTAGTATTTTTTTGATTCATTTAATATTTCTTGAACTATTTTACTACCTAATTCATAAGGAAAATTATTTGACCTTGAGTTTTTTAATGTGTTATTGCTTATAATTTCTACATCTAATTTGTTTAGATGCCTTCTATATATTCTTGATAATTGTAGTTCTTTTATTGTGTCAGAAGCCATAAATAGAAACTTTGCAAAATCAGACTTTTTAATATCAGTTTTAAAATATTCTATTGTGCTTATGACTGAAAAAGCACATGCTAAGCCATGAGGAAGTCCATAATAATTTGTTAAGGGATAAGATATTGAGTGATTTAATGAAGTTCTAGATATATTTATTGCCCTACCAGATAGGTTAGAAGCATAAAGTGCTTCTGCTCTATAATCTATATTTTCTAAGTTTTCTAACAATAAACTAAAGTTACTATTGGTTTTTTCTATAGCTTCCTTTGATAATCGTATAGATTCATGATTTGAATTTTTATTTAACAAGCTATCTACAGCGTGACACAAAGCATCTAATGTCGTTGTTAGAGTTAGATCATAATTCAAACTTTTTGTATATTCAGGTATTAAATAAACAACCTCAGGAAGAAGATTTTCATTTTCATAAGAAAATTTCTGTTTAGTTTCTTCTAACCATATAGTTGCAAATTTTGTACTTTCAGCTCCACTACCTGATGTAGTAGGAATAGCTATTGTGAAAATAGAATTTTGAGGACTGCGGTTTTTTAAATTCGAAATATCATTTAGCTTCGACCCTGAAGTTTTGCATGAGGAAAATAACTTTCCAGCATCAATAACACTTCCCCCTCCAATCGACAATACTAAATCAATATTTTTGTCTCCATAGTTTTTAAAAATCTTTTCTATTTCTAACAAGTTTGGATATTTATTAATTTTGTGAACAAAAAAATTAGATTTATTTTTTTCTATTAGTTCTATAAAGGAATCGTGATAACCTCTCCTTTCATTACCATCAGAAGTTACGACCAAACATTCCTTAAATTTATTCTCAACTAAAATGTCTGAAAAATTTTTTTCAAAATCTCTTTCAATAATTAACTGATTATTCATTTATTTTTTTAATAAAACTTTCTTTATTCTCTAGAGGTGTTCTGTCTGGTCTCATTAAATCTGAATTTGAACTGTTTTGAACTTTAATTTCAATCATGGTTGGTCCAGTTAAATTTGATATTTTTATATCGTCTAACTCATCTAAATTTTCTATTAAAAATACCTCTCTATAGCCTAAGGATTGAAATAAATTTTTACTATCTAGAAGGTTGTATATTGTAGGTTGCCCTCCAACTGATTCGTGAGCAGAATTGTCAAAAATAATGTGTACAAAATTTTCCATGCCACTATTCCCTAATATACCAAGATTGCCCATATGCATCAGAACTGCACCATCGCCGTCTAAACATACAACTGTTTTATTTTTAATTCCATATAAAATTCCTGTTGAGATAGCAGATGCATGGCCCATTCCACCAACGACATATAAATCATTACATTCTTGATTAGTATTTTTTCTCAATTCGTAAAGTTCTCTTGAAAGTTTTCCTGTAGTAGAGATAAAAAGTGTTTCTTTACTGAAATTATTAACAACTTTTGATAAAGCATTTTTTCTAGTTTGTAAATGTTCAGACTTCTCAAAAAATCGATCGTCCTTTTCAAAAGTGCCTTTTTTTACAACTAAAGCAAGGGGTTCTTTTTTACTTATAGATAAATTAATTGCTTTAAAAATTTGATCAAAATTAGATTCTGAATCAATAATAAGAAACTGAATTTCTAATAATTCTAATAATTCAAGTGTTATCCTCCCTTGAAATTGATGTTGAGGCTCATCAACAGAATCCGGCTCTCCTCTCCAACCAACTAATAGAATAAATGGTATTTTATAAATATCCTTATGAAGCAAAGATGTGTAAGGATTTATAAAATTCCCTAATCCAGAATTCTGCATGTAAATTAAAGGGACTTTTTCAGTAGCTATATTATAACCCATGCAAATTCCCAACGCACTCCCTTCGTTTGTAGAAATAATATGATTTTCATCATTGAAATCAAAATGGAGACTTTTACTAAATTCTGACATAAGTGAATCCGGGACTCCAGAAAAGAAATCAACATTTAATCTTTTGAGTTCATTGATGAAATTTTTTGCTTTTATCATAATTTAATTTTTTAATCAGCAGGAATAAAGTTAATAATCTCTTTTATAGACATTAAGCTTTCTTCAATTTCTTTTGTTCTTCCATTTTCAAGGATAGCCTTTGCAGTTTCCAACATTGCAGGATAAGCGCTCCTAAGTAAATGATTTGCATAAATTACAACATCAACACCTATCTCTCTAAACTCATTTAAATTTATATGATTATATGTAGTTGGAACAACAACTATTGGTAAATTACTATTCTTTTTAAATGTTTTAACAAATTCAAAAACTTCCTTATCTGATTCATCTTTATTATGGATTAAAACACCACCTGCACCAGCTTCAGCATATTTTTCACCTCTATTTAATGCATCATCTAGCCCTTTATCAAGAATGAGACTTTCAATTCTTGCAATAATTAAAAAATCATCAGTCTTTTTTGCATTATTACCAATCTTAATTTTTTCAGAAAAATTTTCTATAGAGTCTTGCTCTTGTGGAACATCTGTCCCAAAGAGAGAATTTTTTTTGAGACCTTTTTTATCCTCTATAACTACAGAAGAGATGCCCAGCCTTTCAAGATTTTGCACAGTATAAAGAAAATGTTCAGGTTTTCCTCCTGTATCTCCATCATAAATAATTGGCTTTGTGCTTATCTCCATAATTTCATTTAAAGTATTTAACCTAGAAGAAGTATCAACAGCTTCAATATCAGGCTTACCCTTTGCAGTTGAGTCCGTTAGGCTGCTTGCCCACATTCCATCAAACTCTACTAATTGTCCATTTTTTTCAACGCTAGTGTTTTCAATTACTATTGCTGAAAGTGCATTGTGTATATCTAAAAAAGTTAGAGTGTCTTTAACATTTAATGCATTTCTTAGTGACTTTCTTCTATCTTCAGTAGTTATTTTGTTTCCAATTTTTTCTTTTATATTTGTGGAAGAAACTCCTTCTGTGTACGGCACTTCAATAAGCTCACCACTCCACTCTTCTAAAACATCAATGACATTTTTTCTTACATTTTTTTGAATACCTGTAGTCCAGTCATCTCCATGTACTACATATTTAGGTTTTATTTCCAATAGGTTTTTTGAATAATCTAATGTGTCTTGTTTTACTATTTGAGAGACATACTTTATGCCTTCTATTACTTTAAATCTTTCCTCATAATCCATCAAAGGCATTTTTTTATAGGATGCAATAGCCTTATCTGTTAAAAGACCAACAATAACCTCGCCGTATGAACTAGCAACCTTAAGAATATTTATATGGCCTGGATGAATAATATCAGCACTCATTCCAACATAGACTTTATGATTTTCCACAATATAACTACTATAATTCATTTTGCTATTAGAACGAAAAACGCAAATAAAATAATTTTCTTTATTGAAGATTTAAGCCACTTTAGGTTTGTTGAAAAAATATTTCAATATTTTGCAAAAAATAATTATGAAATAACAGTTTTATCTTTTGAAAATCCTTTTGGTTCTCGAGTTTACAATAATGAAAAAATTAACCTCGTTATATTAAAAAATGATCTAGAAAAAATTAAAATTCTGAAAAATTTGAAAGGGG